>PVMK01125462.1_pt1 | contig 10489 bp, 8 predicted proteins | sample 1853481 | NCBI WGS metagenome assembly PVMK01 (sample SAMN08533507, study PRJNA380276) | Marine sediment metagenome, whole genome shotgun sequencing project. | reverse complement strand
CTTCCGATCTCACACAACAAAGCTGGTAGTCCATGGCACCCTGCCCCACATTGTCAGCTCTATTCGGCTTAAAAAAGCATTCGACCGCCTGTTTCTGCCCAACTTATTCACTGCCAGCGATATCATTATTGCCGGACAGAAAACCGAAGCAGGCCAGATCACGGCCGCGGGCGCTCAGGCGTCCAAGATTCGAATTGTTCCCAATGGGCTGGCCGGCGATACCGGCAACGGCCACAGATCGCCAGAGGATTTCCGGGCAACCTATGGCCTATCAAACGAGGAACAGATCATTCTTTTTCTAGGTCGTATCAACCGCAAGAAAGGAACCGATTTGCTGGTGGAGGCCTATGCCCGGCTACCCGAGGACACCCGCAACCGCAGCCGGTTAGTCATCGCCGGACCTGACGATGGTCAATTGGCCCAGGTCCAGCGCTTGGTCCGCCTCTACAACCTGGAAGAGCGGGTTGTTTTTACCGGATTGCTGCAAGGTCAGGAGGTAGCCGGCGCCTATGCGGCGGCCGATATTTTTGTTCTACCCTGCCGGACAGACACCTTTCCCATGGCCATCATCGAGGCCTGCCAGGCCGGTACGCCCATGGTGGTCAGCGAAAGCTGCGAGATCGCCGATATCCTGGACGGCCGGGCCGCCAGCGTGGTGCCCGCCGCTCCCGAGGCCTTGGCGGCGGCCATGGGTCAGCTATTATCAGATGAGAGCTTACAAGCCCAATACCGGCAAGGGGCGGCCGAGCTGTCTCGCAGCGCCTTTTCCATGGCGACCGTGGGCGACCGCTTGGAAACCGCCTACTCAGAAGCAATCGAGAATAGAAAACGACGAAAGTGAAAAGCGCCGTCTCACCCCTGGACACTCCCTGGAAAGTGAATAACGAACTTCGCCGCTACCTGGCCTGGCCTTATATCCGGCTCTATTTTGCCCGGCATGGGGTGACCTGGGGGCCGGGCTGGCGGGTCTTCGGCACGCCCCTAATTCAGCGATGTCGGGGCAGCCGGATCCATATAGGCGCTCATTTTGAAATGCGCAACTGGTTTGGCAGCAATCCTTTAGGCGTGAACCATCGCTGCATTCTGGCCACCTGGGCGGCCGAGGCGGTCATCGAAGTTGGAGATTCGGCCGGTTTAACCGGAGCCACCCTTTGCGCTGCCTGCTCCATAACCATCGGCCGGCGGGTGCGAATCGGAGCCAATAGCACCATCACGGATAGCGACTTTCATCCTCTGGAGATCACAGAGCGCCGTGATAATCCCCGCAATGGGCGGACGGCGCCGGTGATCGTAGAAGATGACGTTTTTATCGGCATGCAGACCCTGGTGCTTAAAGGCAGTCATATCGGACATGGCAGCGTGATTGGGGCCGGCAGCGTCGTTGCCGGCCGCATACCAGCCGGGGTGATCGCCGCCGGCAATCCGGCCCGTATCGTGCGCGAGTTGAAGCATGGTTGACCGATCGGCCTTTACCCTGCGCATCTTTAATATGGTCGAACCGGTCACCTCCATGTACCCGGACTTGATCCCTTATTGGCAATCGCTTGGCTGGCAAGTGGAAGTGGTACTCAGCCGGGCCCAATACCGGACCAACCGGCCGGAATACTGGATCAACAATTGTTCTCGGGTTCATTGGACACCCGGCTTCGGTCATCAACACGGACGGCCGCTTGGCAGGCTGCTGATTATGCTAGCCTACATCATCTATGCCACCCTGCTCTCCTTGTTTGGTCCAAAAGTGGACCACAATTTGTTTCTGACCCAACCGCCGCTCTTTTTCGCCTGGGGAGCTATGCTACAACGCTTGCGTCACCAACCCTATACCATTGTGCTCATGGATCTTTATCCGGATGTAACCATCCAGGCCGGGTTTTTAGCCAAAGGCGGATTGATCGCCGCTTTATTACTCAGATTGTCAGGCTATGGTTTGCGCCGGGCTGACCGGGTGATCGCCATCGGCCGCTGTATGCAGGAGCGACTTGTGGCTTTAGGCATTGAAGCCTCGCGCATCGCAGTTATTCCCAATTGGGCAGATGAAAAGGTCATCGTGCCCCTACTCCATACAGATAACAGTTTCCGCAAACAGATGGGCTGGCAGGAAAAATTCGTGGTCATGTACTCGGGCAACATCGGCGTCTCCCATTATTTCGCGGATATATTGCAAGTGGCCCGTCGTCTTCGAAATCGTTCAGAATTGGTCTTTGCTTTTGTAGGCGACGGCCGGCGGCGGCCGGAGATTGAGCGCTTTATGGCCAAGCACCAATTATCCAACATCAAGCTGCTACCCTTTCAACCCCAGAGCCAACTGGCCCAGAGTCTTGGCGCCGGAGACTTACACTTCATCTGCCTAAGACCGGGCTTTACCGGGCTGGTGGTTCCTTCCAAGACCTATGGCGTTTTGGCTGCAGGCCGGCCGGTTTTATTTCAAGGGGAGAAGGATGGGGAAATAGCCCGCCTGATCGACGAGGAAGACATTGGCCATGTGGTGACTCCAGGTGACGAGACCGGGCTAGAAAAGGCGATTCTGACCTATCTAAACGATCCTTCTTTGACCCGGCGACAAGGGGAAAACGGCCGGCGCCTGGCTATAGGTCGATACAACAAACAAGTAGCCCAATTTGCTTATACGGCTTTGTTATCCCCGGCCGATATAACTACAAAAAGCGGGCTATCATCGCCGCAAGATTTAATGCCTTCCGGCACCGAGCCTCTAAATGAAACCTGACTATACACCCCTCATCATCATTGGCGCGGCCCGTTCGGGCACAAACATTCTTCGTGACGTTTTAACCCGGATGCCAGGGGTAGGTACCTGGCCTTGTGACGAGATCAACACTATCTGGCGTCATGGTAATGCTCGGCTGACAACCGACGAATTTGAGCCGGAAAATGCTCGGGAAAGTGTGTGCAGCACTATTCGCCGGGCTTTCGACCGTCGGGCCAGGCAAGATGATCTGGCCATCGTCGTCGAAAAGACTTGTGCCAATTCTTTGCGCCTGGCTTTCGTCGACCGTATTTTTCCCGACGCCCGTTATATCTACCTGGTCCGCGACGGCCGCGACGTGGCCGCTTCAGCTATGAAACGCTGGCAGGCCCCTTTAGATCCGCGCTATATCATGCGTAAAGCACGTTTTGTCCCGGCCGACGACATTCCCTATTATGCCTCGCGTTATTTTTGGAACCGACTTTATCGTCTGTTTTCAGGCACAGAAAGGCTCGCTTACTGGGGACCACGCTTTAAGGGTATGGCAGATACCCTCAAACAATATCCGCTGGCTGGTGTCTGTGCCATGCAATGGAAACGTTGCCTCGAAAAAAGCGACGTTGACTTCGAACATATAAATGACACCCGGATATATCGGCTTTCCTATGAGCAGTTTGTTAGCCAACCGGCGGCCGAACTTCGGCGTCTAGCCACATTTATGGCGATTGAACTTTCCGCTCTTCAGGCCCGGCACTCTGGTCGCAGATGTCTCGGCCGACAATATCGGCAAGTGGCAGCTGGACCTGACAGAATCCGAACAAACATTGGTGGAACAACTGGCTAAATCATCTCTTCAACGTCATGGTTACCAATAAGAGTAAGAAGACCATCAGACAGACTGACTTAACACCCTGGCAACAACTTCTCAAGCGCTGCTTTGACATCCTTGGTGCGGTTGTTCTGTTACTTGTTACCGGGCCAGTCATCCTACTGGCCTATGCGGCCGCGTCGATTGACACACAGCAGAGTGGTTTTTTCAGCCAGACACGGATCGGCCGCTATGGGCAACCCTTTAGGGTTATCAAAATCCGGACAATGCGTGATTTGCCAGCCGTCACAACTTCTGTAACCAGAGCAAATGATCCACGAATAACCAAACTAGGCCAATTCTTTCGACGCTCAAAAATTGATGAATTACCCCAACTTTTCAACGTGCTGCGTGGTGATATGAGCTTTGTGGGCCCTAGGCCTGATGTTCCCGGATTCGCCGATCGCCTTAGCGGGGACGAGCGAATCATCCTGTCTATTAGACCTGGGATTACCGGACCGGCTACTTTGAAATTCCGCGCAGAACAAGAATTGCTTGCCAGACAATCTGATCCAGAAGTCTATAATCGGGAAGTGATCTATCCAGAAAAAGTAAGATTAAACAGTCAGTACGTACAAAATTATAGTTTTTGGATCGATTTAAAGTATCTATTCAAGACGTTCAGGGGCTAAAGAGCTAGAGGAGCCTGGCGCGAAATATGAATCTTTCGATGTCCTCACCCAATCTGACGCAAGCCGAAATGAAGGCCGTGTGCGAGGTATTGGAAACCCGACACCTGAGTCTAGGGCCCAAGCTTCGCCAATTCGAGGAAGCGGTAGCCAACTGCAATAGCGCCATCTATGGCATAGGTGTTAACTCGGGCACCAGCGGCTTGCACCTCTGTATCATCGCCTCAAGGGTTGGGGATGGCGACCTGGTTATCACCACACCCTTCTCCTTCGTGGCCTCGGCTAACTGTATTCTTTACGAGCGAGGCGTGCCGATCTTTGTAGATGTAGACCCGGTAACAGGCAATATCGACCCAGACCAGGTGATCCAGGCAACGCACGACTTACAAAAAGGTGGCCAGCAAGCCCGGCGCTGGCTACCACCTGCATTACGAGTTAAGCAATCTGGTGGGCAGCTTAAGGCAATTTTGCCCGTCCATGTTTTTGGCCAGCCGGCCGATATGACGCCACTGTTGCAGGTGGCCCGATTGAATGATTTGGCAGTGATAGAAGATGCTTGTGAGGCGCTGGGAGCTTGCTACAAGGGACAACCGGTAGGATCGCTGGGCGACGCGGCCGTTTTTGCTTTTTATCCCAATAAGCAGATCACCACCGGTGAAGGCGGACTTATCGTCACCAATAACGAGAAATGGGCCAGCCTTTTTCGCTCGCTGCGCAACCAGGGCCGCGATGTTTTTGACGCCTGGCTCAACCACTCTCGACTGGGCTACAACTATCGATTGGACGAGATGAGCGCTGCTTTGGGTTTAATGCAGATGAAACGTCTTGAGACATTACTGGCTGCCCGGGAGCAGGTTGCCGGTTGGTATAACGAACGATTAGCCGGTTCGGAAGAGATGAAAATCCCCGCCATTGCCTCCAACACGAGTCGTATGTCCTGGTTCGTCTACGTGGTTCGTCTCAAGTCGCCCACCCATCGCCAGGATGTCATGGAACAACTGGCAAAGCAAGACATCCCCAGCAGGCCTTACTTTACACCCATTCATTTACAGCCTTTTTACCGGGAGCGATTTGGTTATCGTCGAGGGGATTTTCCAGTCGCTGAATGGCTGGGTGATGTCTCTCTAGCCTTACCCTTCTCTGGGGTAATGAGAGAAGAGCAAGTGGAGCAAGTTTGCGAGGCTTTATTGTCGACGACTCAGCCTAAATCGGAAGCTATGTGTTTAGCCCTTGGATCATCTTTTCCTGTCTGATTCATGATGGTCCAAAAGCTCAGATATCTTATTAAATCCTCGAATTATTCGCGACCGATTTTGTAACAACGGAGGGGCCCCAGCAGGAATACTCTGGAGCCAAATGAGGGGGAAAATATGCAAACGTCTCTATTAAAATTGCGCAACCGTCATTTTCTGATCCTGGATTGTGTCATCTTTATACTGGCACCCTTATCAGCCTTCCTGCTGTGGCAGAATAGCTTTAGCCTGCCTGGCCTGATTTTGTGGAGTGTGCTGGTTTACGCCGGGCTGGCTCTGTTGCTGCGGCCGGCTGTCTACTACCAGTTGGGCCTGTACCAAAGATATTGGGTCTATGCCAGTGTCGAGGAGATGTGGGGTATCGGCCTAGCCGTTTTGCTTTCAACGCTGGTGATCTTGTTGCTCTTTTGGATCGGTACCAGATGGTGGCCGTTGGTTTTGAATCCGGCTGTGGTGGTTATAGACCTGTTACTGGTGGTCGCCCTGACCGGCTCCACTCGTTTTGGCGTGCGCTTGACCCGCCAACGCCAACCGCCAGCCCAAAGGAGCCGGCGGGTTCTTATCTTTGGCGCCGGTAATGCCGGGGTGATGGTTGCCCGAGATATGATCAACTCTCCCCAAATAGGCCATACTCCTGTGGCTTTTCTGGACGACGACCAACAAAAACACAATATGCACATCCTGGGCTTGCCAGTGTTAGGCGGCCGTGAACACCTGGAAACGGCGGTTCGAACGTGGCAAATTGGCTGTGTTGTCATCGCCATTCCCTCAGCCTCCGGTTCGATCGTGCGCCAGATCGCCAACCTGTGCGACCAGGCCCAGGTAGAGATGAAAATTTTGCCGGGCCTGGCTGAGATCTTGAATGGCCAGGTGACGATCAACCAGATTCGCGATGTAGCCATCGAGGATCTATTACGGCGCGAGCCGGTACGTACCAACGTGCAGGCCGTACGCCGGGCTTTGGCTGGCAAGCGGGTGCTGGTCACCGGAGGTGGTGGCTCCATCGGCCGTGAATTATGCCGCCAGATCCTTTACTGCCGGCCGCAAGAGTTGATCTTGTTGGGACATGGCGAAAACTCGGTTTTTGAAGCTTGTTCCCAGCTGCGACAAGTTGGCTTAGGAGAGACCAGGCTCACGCCAGCCATCGCCGACGTGCGTTTTCCCGGCCGTTTGCAGGAGGTCTTTTCTCAAACACGGCCGCAAATTCTTTTTCATGCTGCCGCCCACAAGCATGTGCCCTTAATGGAAACGTGCCCGGCCGAAGCGGTAACCAACAATATAGTAGGCACCCAAATTTTATTAAACACGGCCCTGGAACACGATGTAGAACACCTGGTGCTGATCTCCACGGACAAGGCGGTCAATCCAACCAGTGTGATGGGGGCCAGCAAGCGAGTGGCCGAACTACTGGTTTACGCGGCCGCCATTGAAAGCAAACGGCCCTACGTGACGGTGCGTTTTGGCAATGTACTCGGCAGCCGGGGCAGTGTGGTGCACACTTTTAAGCAACAGATTGCCGCCGGGGGACCGGTGAAGGTTACCGATCCCGGGATGAAGCGTTATTTCATGACCATCCCCGAGGCGGTGCAGTTGGTGCTACAAGCGGCCGTGCTGGGTGATGGGGGCGAGGTTTTTGTGCTGGACATGGGCGAGCCAGTACATATTGTCGACCTGGCTCGGGACATGATTCGACTGGTTGGTCGTAAGCCTGAACAGGATGTGGCCATCGAGTATGTGGGTCTGCGGCCGGGTGAGAAGCTATTTGAAGAAATGTTTGCCGACGGAGAAAAATATGAGCGCACCGAGCATGAAAAGATCTTCGTCGCCGGAAATAGCCAAAATCCAGAACCCCTTGACGTCCAATATTGCCTCGATGAGCTGCAAGCCGTTGTGCGCAGTAATGATCAGATGGCTATCATCCACCACCTGCAGAGGCTGGTGCCCACTTACCGGCCTGAGATAGCCCATTCCAACCCGCCGGCCGACCTGATGACCCCGATCATTTATGAACAAGTATGACTTCCCTCTATCCGGCTAATAAGGCCCAACTGAACCGTTCCAGAATCAACGGCTTATGCCGGACCCTGGCTGACTACGAGTGGTTGGTCGTGGTTCTATTATTGCCGGCCGTTTTAACGATTACGCCGCCTCGTTTTGGGGTTTTGCTGGTCATTCCCCTACTCTGGCTAATCCGCCGGATCGGCTACGGCAATTTTGTGGTGGCGACTCCCCTAGATATGGCCCTACTCGTCATGGCGATCATGCTGGTGGTTAGCTTGTACGCGACCTTTGACCTTACCTTTAGCCTACCCAAGATCGCCGGTCTTGTTTATGGCCTGGGGGTCTATTATGCTACTGTAGCCGCCGGCCGTTCCTGGTCCAATCTGGCCAGAGGGGTAGGTCTGTTGCTAGCTTGCGGCCTGATTGTCGCCTTATTCAGCCTGTTCGGGACCCATTGGAAGAGCACCATCCCTCTTTTGTCGGCCATTGTCGCCAAACTGCCCCAACTCATTCTGTTTTCGGCCGCGCCTGAAGGCTTTAGCCCCAATCAGGTAGCCGGGACGCTTTTGTGGATCTTACCGGTCGCCATGGCTGCCGTGGCCATTAGTTTTCAAAAACCCTCCTTCTGGCATTCTGGAGCAGGACGAAACCGGAAGCGACTCACGTTTGCCCTAAGCCTGGCTCTGCTTCTGCTCGTAGGAAGCGTGTTTATATTGACCCAGTCTCGCAGCGCCTATGCCGGGTTGGCCGTGGCTTTGCTCTTTTTTGGCCTGGTACTCCGGGGTTTGTCCCGCCGCCTGGTTTTTATCGCCCTGTTAATCTCTCTTGCTCTGGCGGCCGCCGGTATCTGGTATTTAGTCGAACCCGGATGGCGACCAGAAACGGCCGGGTTGGCCAGCCTGCCAGGCAGCGAATCGGCCGGTGAAGGTGTCGGTGAGGAGCCGGAGAATCAGGCTGTGGGGATCGTTGCCAGCAACATGCAAGCCCGGTTGGAGATATGGTCCCGCGCCCTATACGGCCTGGAAGATTTCCCTTTTACAGGCCTGGGTCTGGGCACTTTTCGACGGGTGGTCCCGGTTCTTTACCCCCTCTTTTTAGTCGCTCCCGACCAGGATATTGCCCATGCTCATAACCAGTTTCTACAAGTGGGTCTGGATCTGGGTCTGCCCGGTCTCATTGCTTATTTGGCCATATGGTTGGCAGCGGCCGCGATGTTATGGCGGAGCTGGCAATTGGCCCCTACAACTGAAGCTCGCTGGCTGGTCCTGGGTTTTGCCACAGCGCTATTGGCCTATTTATTGTATGGATTCACTGAAACAGTTGCCCTGGGAGCTAAACCGGGCTTTATCTTTTGGCTGCTGTTGGGTCTGGTTTCATCTCAGTATCAACTAATCTATTCAAGCCAGAAAGCGGCCCATTTAGATTCTCTTGACCACCGACAGATTTCTAACCACTAACTATAGGAATGCACAATGGATATTCGCGATTACATCACCCTCATACGTCGCTGGTTCTGGCTCATCATAATAGGCGCCATCACCGGTGGCCTGGTTGCCTTTATCGTGAGCTGGGCCCAAACACCATATTATCGAGCCACCTCCACGCTACTCATTAGCGAGGGCGGCGGGGGAATCACTAATCTCGACATTAACGCCCTGCGGGCCAGCGAGGTTTTGGCCCTTTCATATGTGGAACGATTGGGCAATTTGGAGGTTCTCGAGCAGGCCGCCAATAACCTGGGGCTGGTCATTGGCGTCGAAGAATTGCCGGAGAATGTCGATGTTCGCCTGGTCGGTCAGACCCAGTTGGTGATCCTCAGGGTTGATAATCCAGATCCGGAAATGGCGGCGAAGTTGGCCAATGAGATCCCCCTCGTTTTTGCCAAGCGTAATCGGGATCAACAGCTGTCTCGATTTGCCGACACCAAGGAAAATCTATCGGCCGAGTTGACAACCATCGATAACGAGATTCAAGAAGCCGAAAAAGAGCGGGTCACCTTGCTGGAGCGGCAAGGTGATCAGGCGGCGATCAGTCAGGCCAACGCCGGTTCACAACGCTTGCGCGAGACCTACAGCAGTCTTCTGCAGCGTTATGAAGATGTACGCATCGCCGAAGCGGGCAGCCTGAATACCATTATCGTCGACGAACATGCTCGTATACCCGGGGCGCCGATCCGGCCGCGGGTACTGACCAATACGCTGCTGGCGGCCGTGGTTGGTGGATTGGCCGGCCTGGGCACAGCTTTTCTATTCGAGTACCTGGACAATACGGTCCAGAGCTCGGAACAAGTCTTTGCCGACACCGGGTTAAGCACCTTAGGAACCATCAGTATCATAAAAAATGGCCAGCGGCAAACAGATAGTTTAATCACCCGCAGCAGCCCCCGCGCTCCTACTTCGGAAGCCTTTCGGGTCATCCGCACCAATCTGGACTTTGTGGCCATGGACGGCTGGCGCAGCCTGCTCATTACCAGCCCCTCGCCCTCCGAAGGCAAATCGACCGTCTGCGCCAACCTGGCTATCGTCATGGCCCAGGCGGATAAACGGGTCATCATCCTGGACGCCGACTTACGCCGGCCGATCCAGCATCAACTCTTTGGTCTATCCAACAGCCGGGGTCTGACCGCGGCTATCATGGACAATGATCGGCCGGCCTATACCTACCTCCAGAGCACCGATATCGAAGGGCTAAGTGTGCTCACCTGCGGCGCCATGCCCCACTATCCGGCCGAGATGTTGAATTCTCATCCTATGGCCCAGGTGCTGTCCGAACTGGTTGACGCCTGTGATAGCCTGATCGTCGACTCGCCCCCTACCCTGCCTCTCGCCGACGCCGCATATTGGCCACCAAGGTGAACGGCTGCCTGCTGGTCGTCCAGGCGGGCAAAACGAAACGAGCCGCGCTGGTCGAAGCACAAGCGACCTTGCAAGTCACCAATACGAAATTGTACGGGTTGTCTTGAACCAGGTTAAAAATGGCCCCGGCCGCGATTACGAATACCATTACCACGATTCTGCCCAGGAGACAGCGGGTA
>PVMK01150155.1_pt1 | contig 10490 bp, 10 predicted proteins | sample 1853481 | NCBI WGS metagenome assembly PVMK01 (sample SAMN08533507, study PRJNA380276) | Marine sediment metagenome, whole genome shotgun sequencing project. | reverse complement strand
AATTCTGATAGTGGCAAGCTCAACTGAAGATAGCTGTACCTGATTGATCTCTGCTACCGGTATGATCAACACAAGGGTGAGCTGTTACGGTAGTCGAATGATCGCCATTGATACAGAAGGTCTGGCGTTCGATAGCGACGGTACCCTTTGGGGTATTGATGATGCCACCCTGACCCTGTTTCCAATCAATACGGTTTCCGGTGCAATACCATTCGGAGAAATAGTTGATGTAAGTACCGTTTTCCCTACAGGCGGAATGAATGATTTCGGTATGACATTCAGTTGTGACAACTCACTATACGTTACCTCCGTAGCTACCGGCGCGCTGTACCGCATCGATTTGGATGCTGACAGCAAAGAAGTAATTGGTACTCTGGGCGTAAACATCAGCGCCATAGCCGCTATCGGCAGCCCGACAAAGCTGTATGGGCTGGGAAACGGCCTGTTAGGAACCGGGCTCGAAGATTCTCCCAATTTGTACAGTATCGATGTGAGCTCCGGTGTCGCCACATTGATTGGGCCACTGGGTGGCGCTGCCAGCGAATACACCCAGGGCGGTCTGGCTTTCGATAGTGATGGCACTCTATGGGCCATTACTGACCGTCGCATTGACGCCGACCTGCCCAGCCAGATACTGCGTATTGATGTTGATACCGGCACAGCAACCCTGGCCAGCACGACCAGCGAAGTCGGTTTTGAAAGTCTCGCGATTGGCCCGCCAAGCGCTTGTGACATCACACCTGATGGTGACTCCAGTGCTGTTGATGACGCAGAATTCTCGCGTATTCCCACCCTCAGCCAGAGCGGCCGTCTGCTCGCAATATTTGTTCTGATGCTCGCCGGGATGCTCATCCTGCGCAGGCGTTCTTCCTGAACTAAGCAATAGAATCTGTTTTTGCAGCCAAACCGGTCGATTTCGGCTAAACTGCGTACATCCAGAGAACACCGGAGTTAAAACATGATTGGTGGAATAAGCGTTACACAACTCGTGATCCTCTTGGTAATCGTCATGCTGGTTTTTGGCACCAAACGCCTGCGCAACATCGGCTCTGATCTCGGCAGCGCAATAAAAGGCTTCCGCAAAGGAATCGAGGATGAACCCGAAGATAGCGAACCTGAAAAAATAACAACAGCAGAAAAAACTTCCGCAGAGCCGCAAAATAAAAAGGAAAAAACCACGGCCTCCCGCCCGACCGATACAGATGTTTGATGTTGGTTTTGCCGAACTCTTTCTTCTTGCCCTGATAGGCTTGCTGGTACTCGGTCCTGAGCGCTTACCTGGTGTAGCACGTACTGTCGGTGGTTATGTGCGCAAAGCCAGGTCAAGCTGGATCAGCCTGCGCAATACCATTGAAGCGGAACTGAAGGAAGCCGATATTGCCGCACCCATAAAACAGACCAGTGAAGAATTAAAACAGATCGGCAAGGACCTGGCTGACATGTCGACTTACACCCCTGGAGAACAGGAATCAATCACACCGGAACCACAAGACCCGGCCGAACCCGATCCTGAGAAAAAGTCAGAACCAACGAAAGGCTCCGACAGTAGTAAAGAAGAAAATGCCTGAGATCCCGGAAGAAGATCAGGAGTTGAGTTTTCTCCAGCACCTGGTTGAACTTCGCAGCCGGCTGCTCAAAGCCTGTCTGTCCGTATTTATCGTACTGATAGTATTGCTGCCATTTTCACGCCACCTGTATGAAACCCTGGCATCGCCGTTGATGGCACAACTGCCGGAAGGCAGCAGTATGATTGCCATTGATGTGGCATCACCTTTCCTGACACCGTTCAAACTGACATTATTGCTCTCCGTCATGATTTCGATTCCGGTGGTGTTGTATCAATTGTGGGCTTTTGTTGCACCGGCGTTATTCAAACACGAAAAAAAACTGGCACGGCCTTTATTATTTTCTTCGGTTTTTCTTTTTTACGCTGGCTGCGCATTCGCTTATTTCGTGGTCTTTCCATTGGTATTCGGTTTTTTGACCCGTGTAGCGCCCGAAGGCGTAGCCGTGATGACAGACATCAGCAAATACCTGGATTTTGTCATGACGCTGTTTCTTGCCTTTGGTATTACCTTTGAAGTGCCAATAGCGACCATCATCCTGGTAGCCACCGGCATTACAACAGCCGACAAGCTGGCAAGCTGGCGGCCCTATATCGTGGTTGGTGCTTTTGCCCTGGGAATGATCCTGACCCCGCCGGATGTAATATCACAGACATTACTGGCACTGCCGATGTGGTTGCTGTTTGAAATTGGAATTATTTTTTCCCGCATCCTGATTAAGGAAAAAGACCCGGAAACAGATCAGGCTACCAACTGATCAGCCTTTTTGTCGTCGAGTCCGGTGGCAGCTTCATCCAGCCCGAAAATATCCCTGAACGCCAGGTACTGGGTACCAAATAGCAGTAGTTGAAACATCGGTCCGAGCAACAGTAACAGGAATGCCAGCCATGAGGACGCAGTTCCTTCGCTGAGTGCAGACAGGTAAAAGGAACCGAACAACAAAGCGATTGGAACAGCCAACAGCCCGAGCAAGACACCAATCATCAACAATGGCCGCCAATTCCGGCCCATTGCCCTCAGCCCCGTGATAATGGCGCTGCCCACGCCTTGTTGCTTGAACCAGATCAATGGCACAGAGAAATAGGTGATACTGCCACTGATTGCGGCACCTATCGCCATCGCCATAATGGCACTCTCCATGATTTGCGGGTCAATCAACTGCAAGGCATCCAGGTCCCCTTGTTCTATGCGGCTCAATATTTCAGGATCGAGATCAACCATCTGCCCAGCCAGGATCAGGGAGACGACCAATAAACCCAGGGCCATTACAACCCCGCCCAGGAGCAACAACTTACTAACACTCTTTTTAGCTGTAAACGGCATGAATAACACTGCCAGCATTGGTTTTTCACCCCGTTCAACCAGGAAGAATGCGTGCAACATACCGGCACTCAATACTGGCAAACAAAGAATAACCAGCAAGCCCAACACATCCGCCTGTGAAAACCCCAGGAAGAATTGAAAAAACAGGCTGATCAATAACAGGCGTAACGGCTGCCGCCTGACCAACTCCCAGCTACCTGAGAACCAGGCCAGTCCACGTGCTGCCGGAACTTTACGAATAGACTGCTGTGGCTGCTCGCTCATGCGTTTGCGTGTGTCACATTGGCAAACTCAATGGCGTCTTCATCCCAGGCATGGGAGTTCTCAATGGCATCCAGAACCTGCTCCGGCTCATCAACCACAGACCACATTTTCAAATGATTACTACCCATGAAGCATTCATCAATACTGTGCTGCAGGAATTGCACCAGGCCATCATAGAAACCGGCGGTATTGACCAGGATGATTGGCCCTGTCCATTGGCCCAGGCGCTTCATGGTCAAAGCCTCAAATAATTCTTCATAGGTACCCGACCCGCCAGGCAACGTGACCACGGCATGTGAATCTTCCAGCATGAGTTGCTTACGGATACGCATTTCCTTGACTATTTTCAAGCCGGTGAGGCCGCGATGTGTCAGTTCGAGATCCTGTAAAAACTGGGGCACCACGCCATAGACCTTGCCATTTTTACTGAGCGCACCATCGGCCACGGAACCCATCAGGCCACCGCCTCCGGCCCCGTAGATTATAGACTTTCCGCCAATTGCCAAGACTTCACCAGTACGCCAGGCTGCGTCGTAGTAGATGGGTTTGAGTGCTGCACTGGAAGATGCGTATACAGTCACCATTTTTATATGATGTGGGTCAAGCAGGTTTTTCTCAGTCATTGTAATATTGTAACCTTCGAAACGTCTCTCCGGAGAGAATATTTGAATCAGCAACCCAAGTTGCCAAAAATTACCAGGCCAGCAATTTCCATCAGTATAATTGTTGTCTGCGTTGCGGTATTTTTGATGCAGAATATTTCGCCACATTTGGCATTGTGGCCTTTGTACAGCGGCTATTTTCAGCCCTGGCAATTAGTGAGCTACGCTTTTCTGCACGGCAGTTTCAACCACCTGTTTTTCAATATGTTTGCCCTCTGGATGTTCGGCCTGCCCGTAGAGAGACTGTGGGGCAGCAGAAAATTTGCCGAATATTTTTTAATATGCGCACTGGGTGCCGGCCTGATCCAATTGCTGGTCCAGTACATCAGCGGTGATATCTACCCGACCATTGGCGCGTCAGGTGCGGTTTTTGGACTGCTGCTGGCATACGGCGTCATGTGGCCAAATAACAAATTAATCCTTATTTTTTTCCCGGTACCCATTAAAGCAAAGTGGTTTGTACTGATCTATGGTGCTGCCGAATTAATTTTCGGCGTCACCGGTGCAATGCCGCAAGTTGCCCATTATGCACATTTGGGCGGCCTGTTTTTCGGTGCCGGATTATTATGGCGATGGGGCTGGCGGCCAGGAATGACCTGGAACTAGCCCTCCTTGACTAACTTGAGTAAGAAAGAGAAAGAGAAAGACAATGAGCAAAACTTATCCCATTATCCCTGCAGCAAGCGACCGTACAAACGTTAGCAAACAGCGTTATGAAGAAATGTACAAGCAGTCGGTTGAAGACAATAACGAATTCTGGTCTGAACAGGCCCGTCGAATTAACTGGATCAAACCCTTTAGCAAGGTTAAAGACGTATCCTGGGACCGCGAGGATGTATATATCCGCTGGTTTGAAGATGGCACTCTCAACGCCTGTTACAACTGCATTGATCGCCACCTTGATACCCGCGCCGACCAGACCGCTATCATCTGGGAAGGCGATGACCCGGCCCGTGACCTTCACATCACCTACCGCGAATTGTATGAACGCGTATGCCGCATGGCCAATGTGCTCAAGGAGCTTGGCACCAAACGTGGAGATCGCGTCACACTTTATATGCCGATGATCCCTGAAGCGGCTGTGGCCATGTTGGCCTGTGCGCGCATCGGTGCGGTGCATTCGGTCGTCTTTGGCGGATTTTCACCGGACGCACTGGCCGGTCGTATTATTGGCTGCCAGTCAAACATTCTGATTACCGCAGATGAAGGTTTACGCGGCGGCAAAGCCATTCCTCTTAAAAAGAATGTCGATGCAGCCTGTGAGCGTGACGGCGTTATGGATGTGCTCGAATCGATACTGGTGATTCGAAATACCGGTAATGAAGTTCACATGGAAGACGGCCGCGACCATTGGTTACATGAGGTCGAAGCGGGTGTCTCTGATGAATGCCCCTGTGAAGAAATGGGTGCAGAAGATCCCTTATTCATTCTTTACACATCTGGTTCAACCGGACAGCCCAAGGGCGTGTTGCACACCACCGGCGGCTACATGGTTTTTGCATCATTCACCCATGAAATAGTTTTTGATTACCAGGATGGTGACATTTACTGGTGCACTGCAGATGTAGGCTGGGTTACAGGCCACACCTATATTATTTACGGACCGCTGGCCAATGGTGCGACCACCATGATGTTTGAAGGCGTACCTACTTACCCGGATTCCGGCCGCTTCTGGCAAGTGGTTGACAAACACAACGTCAACATCTGCTATACCGCCCCCACCGCGATCCGCGCGTTGATGCGCGATGGCGATGAGCCGGTCAAAAAGACTTCAAGGAAATCCCTGCGCCTGCTGGGCACTGTCGGCGAACCGATTAATCCGGAAGCCTGGGAATGGTATTACCACGTTGTTGGCGATGGCCGTTGCCCAATCGTTGATACCTGGTGGCAAACGGAAACCGGCGGCATCATGATCAGTGGCCTGCCGGGTGCAACTGCGATGAAACCTGGCTCGGCCAGTCTCCCGCTGCCGGGTATAGAGATAGCCATCGTTGATAATGAGGGCAATATACTCGACGGAGCGGTAGAAGGTCAGTTGGTCATTACCGGTAGCTGGCCAGGACAGATGCGTTCGGTCTACGGCGATCATCAGCGTTTCGTGGATACCTATTTCTCCACCTTTGAAGGCAAGTACTTTACCGGTGATGGCTGTAAACGTGATGAAGACGGCTATTACTGGATTACCGGTCGCGTAGATGACGTGCTGAATGTTTCCGGACACCGCATGGGGACCGCCGAGGTCGAAAGCGCCCTGGTATCACATCCTTTGGTCGCAGAGTCAGCCGTTGTGGGTTATCCGCACGACATCAAGGGCCAGGGAATTTACGTCTATGTGACGCTGGTCGCCGACGCGGAACCCAGTGACGAGCTGCGTGTTGAATTGCGCAACTGGGTACGCAAAGAAATCGGCCCGATTGCCACGCCCGACCTGATCCAATGGGCACCAGGCCTGCCAAAAACCCGTTCCGGCAAAATCATGCGCCGTATCCTGCGCAAGATCGCCGAAAACGACTATTCAAACCTGGGCGACACCTCAACCCTGGCCGAGCCGGAAGTGGTGGAGGACCTGATTGAGAGCCGGATGAACCGGTAACAGGCACTTATAAGAGGCACCGTCATCCCAGTGAAAAAACAGCCCCGTCATCCCGGGCTTGACCCGGGATCCACCTTTGCTTTTTGTTGAACTTGTTAGTGAAAGAGCAAAATGGGTCCCGGATATTTGCTTCGCAAATTCCGGGATGACGGTGCCTTTTGTTAGATACCACTGTGTTCCAGTGGGCGTTCACGGTGCATTAGAATCCACTCAGCATCTTCTTCCAAAGCCGCATTACCAAGCGCCCTTAATACCCTGCGGCGAAATTCAGGGTCATCTGAACTATCCAGCAGTCTCCTGGCATTAGACAAAATACCGCTCATAAACCGGTATTGCTTGATCAGTTCTTTTTCTGCCTTTTTATGTGAATACGCATCGCGTACACCGGCAATCAACGGGAATGTACCCATCAGAACCAACAAAATATTGCGTTGATTATCCGACATGTCCATACCTGCAATTGCCAGCAGGATAGCAATCAGTATGCCCACCCATAAAGCAGCTCTGCCCAGGTATGTCGTTCGCTTGAACCTCTTGGCTTTTTCCAGCTCCTTGCGCCGGTAGTAGGATAACTGACCGGTCTCTCCTGATTCATCACCAACCCATTGCTCAATCACCCAGTCCACCCACTCCGGTGGTGGTATCTGGTCGCGACTGCGGGATAAACTCACATTACGCATGACATGCCTTATCCAGCCGAGGTCCACATCCTGCTTCTGCAGGAAATTGTCATAGGCAAATTCAGCAGATTGAACATCAATAACACCAGCCAGGCTCCAGTAGAACTGAACCCGCAAGCCCTCCGCCAACGCCCGGTAATCAAGGTGCTTACGATGCCATTGCCGCCGTTCACCAAGTTTGTAAAGAACAAAACCGGCAACAAAGGCAAACAGGAAAAAATTTACCAGGAAATCGAGTCCGTCAAATTCCGAGTACACAATAAAGATCAAACCCATCAGAACAGCGATGCTGTGGATGGCAACCAAACCAAGGGATATTCTCTTCTGGAAGTGAATTGCTAACCAGTCTGCCACCCGGTGTTGATCGGCGATGGCACGGGTACCTATCGGGAGTTCAAGATCCGGGGCACTTTCAAGCAGATCCGCACCCTCATCTGCAATCGCGGCCCGATATTTTTCTTCGTCCCGGTCAAAATCCTGCAGACGCTGCAACATGACCTCGTACTCCGGTGGCATCTGGTCACCTGCTTCAAGACCGAAGTGTGCGGTCACCCAGGCGGTCTGTAAAGGCTGCAACCCGTCTTTTGGTTGGCCATCCGCACGATCCCTCGAACATACGATGTGGTAGGCCAGGTCATTCTCATTATCGGCCAGCAGGTTGGGCGATTCTTCTGCTACTGAAAACCCGGGCATAACAGCAGTTAAATGGTACTCGACAACGCCCGCAGTTCCACCGGTTGCAGTTGATGGCTTACCATCCCACAATGCCAGTAGTATCTGGCTGTGATTTGAGATAAAAACACCCAGCTGTGCATACTGGCGGTCACGGTCTTCAGATGTTACCGCCCGCCCTTGCGCCTCCTGCAGCGTACGCAGATGAATAACCCGTGCACTATCCAGCGAGTCTCTGAAAGCCTGAACAGCATCGCGTGATGAAAAGTCCTGCTCATACTCGGTCTGCGGCATGGGCAAAGGCACAATCAGCTTAATACCCATCTCCGAGGCAACATCCGCCACCAGGCGATCGCTGCCTTCAGCCAACGGTGTGATCAACTGCAAATCAAGATCAGAATAGTCACTCTTGAGCTGCAGGAAAAAGTCCCGCACTTTTTCTTTCAGCGCAGGAACCTCATCTGCAAGCAGATCGCGATGACCGGTAACACCAATGGTCAGGTGCATGGCCGCGTTACCTTGGCCCCTGGAACAGGGTTACGCACAAAGAGTATGTCTCACACACACGTTTGAAACTCACTTCAGCATAACCCTTATCTAACAGGTAGGCCGTCAACTCACCTGCCCAGGCCATATCACCAAGCATGATAGATTTTCTGACAGCCATACTTGCATCAGTGCATGCACGGGTACGCCCGCGATTACTTCCGTAATCAGGCAGCTGCGCCATGACAGTTTCCGGGGGCAAGCCCTTGTTCAATTCCCAATAAAGGAAGACCGCCAGCATTAAACGGTTTCCTGCAATCCTGTTTCCTGGCGATATTTGAAGTGTCTCAGCAATACGCGTCATGCTGTCTTCCAGCAACAACCCGGCCGTTTCCAGATTACCTTCCATTAGAGCGAGCCTTGCCCAGTTCAGTAGAAAAGATTGATATGATTCAATGGCATTAAAGTCTTCTTTGATATCATCCTGGAAAAAAAGCTGCCATTCTTCATCCAGTGCTTCCATGGTCTCCAGGGCATTATCAATATCTCCACCGATCACCTTCAGCGTGGTTAACCAATGTTTACGATGAAGTATGTAGCGGATTATTCTTTTATCATCGGGATGATGAAGCAATACTGGTTCCATCAACCGCAAAACATTTTCGAGGCTTTCAATCGCGTCATCAACATGCCCCATTTGTTCCTGTACGCCGGTGAGACCGCTAAACGCCCAGGCCAATTTTTCCATCTTACGTATATTCTCACCGTCAGCCGCCAGGATATCCTGCTCCAGGGCAACGTTTTCCTGTCGCGATTCGAACGCACCTTCCAGATCACAGACACCGCGTTGTGCATCCGCAAGAAAAGCATGTGACTGCCCGAGTTCCGATTTGTAAAGTTCGTTTTGGGGATCCAGCACCAACGCAATCTGGTTGTACTCCAGCGCGGACTGTATCAGCTGCAATGACCGTTCCGGGTTGTTGGCGTCACGATCCATTTCCAGGGCCCCGAGGTTGGTTAAAGCGTATGCCATTTCCAATACCCACTCGGCGTTCTTCGGTTGCAACAGAATCAACTGCCTTGTAATTTCGGCATAGGCAACAAAGGTACCTTCAGCCGCTTCCAGTGAACCTAAATCCGTGTAGATCTGACCAATCCAGAACTCTGCCTGTCCCAGCTCAAAAAATGCCATATAGTCACTATTGTCACGGCGATAAGTTTCTGCCAATAACGCCCAGGACTTCTGAAATTTATCCATCGCCAGTCCAAGTGCACCGTCGCGCCAAAGCCTGATGCCCTCATCACGTAAATTCATCGCTGAAATTGTGAGCGCGTCTTCCTCTTCACCGGCACTGGCAATCAAAAAGGCTAATTCCTGTTGATTCCATTGTCTGAGACGACTCAGGTCACCAGGATCATCTGCCACGTTCAGCATGGTGCGAAGTTCATTGAGCTTGTATCCAACCAGTGACTCACCGGAATCCCGTCGCTGCTGCGCCGCAATCCGGGCAGTAACGGCCGTTACCAATACGGCGGCCACGGCGATGGAAGCAATAGCTGCCAGTGCCCAGACCCTTTGGCGCTTTTGCAAATCCCTGCGCCGTAACTGATCAAGAGACAATCCAAGCATGCCTGCAACCAGCTTCAGCTTGGCCAGGTGTTTGCCATCAGCCCACTTTCGGACATCAGCCGCCAGGGGCTCTTGCAAACCGATTTCTGCCAATGCAGCAGGGAAACAGGTGGATTCTGTTCCAATACCACCTGGTTCACCATCAACAATGACGCAAAAAATCTGTTTTTCCCGTCCCAGGCTGGCAAACCCGCGGATTTCTTCACTGACCCAGTGTGAAGCTGCAGCATCCGGGGAACAGATCACGATCATGTTCTCAGAGTCGGACAAGGCTTGTTTGACTGTGCCTCCCAAATCAGATGCGGAAGACAGATCATCGCGGTCACGGAATACAGGTTTGATCCGCGATGGCACTTCGTCCACACCGGTTTTGGTACCTACAAGCTTGCGGGGTATACGGTAGGATTCCAAAGCACGGTGCAGCCATGATGCCCAGCGTTCATCGCAATGGCTGTAGCTGATATAGGCTTTGTATTTATATTTATTATTCACCGGGTATCATTACGCCCTGATTGTTAATGTACGCAAAGCCCGTGTTGCTCACAGAACCGGATGAAATTGGGATCGGCATAACCTCTGGCTTGCAAATATGAGACTTCCCTGGCCGCGCTGGCC
>PVMK01170727.1_pt1 | contig 10491 bp, 10 predicted proteins | sample 1853481 | NCBI WGS metagenome assembly PVMK01 (sample SAMN08533507, study PRJNA380276) | Marine sediment metagenome, whole genome shotgun sequencing project. | reverse complement strand
CACGATGTAACAGTCAGGTTTGTTCCGCTTGCCTGACTTGACGAAATCCGACCTGCGATGATCGGCTTTGACCCAGTTCCTGCTACGCGTGCAGGAGTCTTCCAGCTGGGCGGTCACCACCGCGGAAAAGAAACCTGACTGGTCACTGTGGGCAATGGCTGCTGAATCGCAAGAGGCCTCGGTCATTAAAGTCGCTGCCTCAAGTATTTCATCGCCCATGCATTCCGCGTCATTGCATTGTGGGTCTGCCCCCACTGTCTGCCAGCACATCAGCAGACAAGTGAAAATCGGCAGCATCAGCCAGATGCTGCATCGCATTGATTTCAGAGATTTCATAAATGCTTCCTGCCGGCTTTGGAACCGGCAATTTATGCGGTGGCCACTGACCATTTGGCCGAGGCACTATCAGGTAGGAAGGTTATTGGGTTTTTTTTGCGGACTTATATGAACAATCTTACTATCAGATAGCCTGTTATCTGTATCATATGAGGCAGCACGTATAAATGATTTAAATCATTGAATATTAACAATAATAATTCATTCAATTGGATGAATTATGTGAGTAGAATGACTATTTCCCCATAGTACACAGTTCGACCACAATTTCAAAACATACAAATAGCAGCAGTGGGTCCAGACTGTGTGATAACTCAGTAATTTAATCGTAAAGCGTACTTCAGCGTTGCACATTTGAGTCTCAGCGACTTTTGGGCACTGTTTTTGGGTGAGCAAAGATCCTTTCCGATGATATTCATCGCAAAGCCGACTTCTTGAGAATGCCTCAAAGGGCCTCGGGATACCTCGAATAAAGGCGGAAACACTTGGCCTTAGGCCTGTATGGCCTCGATCAACGGTTTGACGCCGAAGATGTTCATCATTCGTTTCAGGTTATAAGCCATTACATGCAAGCTCATCTCCGTACTCACCGACGACAGCCCTCGGGTCAGGAAGTGCGTAGATCCCATCCAGGATTTGATGGTGCCAAAGGGATGCTCTGCCGTTTCCCGACGAACACGCATCCGTTCTGGCTCTCGATCCAGGCGCTCCTGCACCGCCTCAACCACTGCCTCGTGTTCCCAACGGCGGACGTATCGATATTTACTCTTTGTGCACTGAGATTTGATCGGACACCGTGGACACACTGAACTCCAGTAACGATGGATCGCTTTGCCTTTCTCTTCCCGGGTGAAGCGATAGATCAACCGCTCCCCTGCAGGACACTCGTATTCATCGTCTGCCGGTCGGTAAATGAAGTCGCGCTTGCTGTCGATCCGCACTGGCCAGCTGACCCAGATAACGTTCGATACTCTCATCGATCTGCTGCAGTCGGCGCTTCATCTTCGCCCTGGTGAAGTTGCGATCGCGGTTGTTGACTGCCTTGAACTTACTGCCATCAATGGCCGCGAACGCATCGGCAAACAGGTTGAGCTTGCGGCACAGCATCACGAACTCGCGACACACCAGGCGGATGGCTTCACCGTTGTCCTTGCGAAAGTCTGCGATGGTCTTGAAGTCTGGTGCCAGGCGTTCCGTTAACCACATCAGCTCAATATTGCGTTGCGCTTCGCGTTCCAGACGCCGGCTCGACTGCACCCGGTTGAGATAACCGTACACATAGATTTTCAGCATGGTTGATGGATGGTATGGGGGCCGGCCGGTATCGTTGGGCTTGGTCTTGAAGCCCAGCCCGGACAAATCCAGATCATCGAGGAAGACATCGATCACGCGAACCGCACTGTCTTCGGCGATGTAATCGTCCAGGCGTTCTGGAAATAACGTGGCCTGATTGCAGTCTTCGCCTTCTATAAATCCGCTCATCCAACAATCCCATGACTGGAAAGCATAATTATATCTGGTGCGGAGTTTTCACACAGTCTGGGTCGTAAGGGAATGAAGACGGCTTAGTAAGTTGATGGACGGTTAGGGCCAGAAAGCGGAACTTCACCTCACTCATATTTCAGTGCCATTTAGCTCACAATTGGCCGGGAGCGGTAATTCGCTTGTACAAAATGACGCAGGGCCGCCAAAGAGTGACGGCCCCAAACATGCAGCTTTTCGGAACAGGTCCCAGCTTATTCCTTAATTGTGCCCATCCCAATTCCCTCGGGTCCGCTAAAGGGAAAGTCTGGAATGAGTTCCCACGGGATCGGCATAGGTGTGAAGGTGGTGATTATCTCAGTTCCCTTGAAGTGGAAACCAACGATGTCGCCGCCATATCCTTTGCTGACCAATTTCATATTGCCGATCCACGTGCACGAGGCGGCGTCACATGTCACAGACCGCCGGCCGCGCCAGGTTCCCTTCCAATACACTGTCGGATCGAGGAGGTCGTCAGGATCGCAGTTCGGAGACGGGACAATCAGGTAGGTTCCCCAAACATGACCGGTATAGTCCGCATCGAGATTTCCATTTACCACAAACAACCCAACTCCGGATAGCCGCGGTTCGGGAAGCCCTGCGCTGGTTTCCGCATAGTAGCATCCGAATCCTGCCATTTTCCGAAGGTGAATCCGGCCGCTACCGGGGCAAACCGGTGTGACGGGATTAATCCATTGGATTTCACCACCAGGGCAACTTATCGTTCCCATATTAAGCATTGAGTCCGCTGGCCAATCCTCAAAGATTATGACGTCTGTGCGCAGGACTCCAGGATCACCCTTGGTTAAAGCAGGGGGCGAAAAGCAAAATGTGCCAATGGCGATGATTAGTAAGATTTTCCAGTTCATAACAAGCTCCTTAGCATTACGCTGGCTGAATAAAAGCGGATTGTTATGACTCTCCAGTCAAATCTTGGAGAATGGATGGTAACGGGTGGTTTGCGTGGACATCGACCATTGACCCGCTTGCATCCATGCCAGATGCCTCCGTGCCAATTGTTTTTCTTAGCCCTGAATTTTCATTCTACCATCAGAAAAATGGTATTACTTGGGCATCAATTGCTTGTTATCTACCCGATCAATGGCCGCTTCTGACCGTTTGTGCTGCTACACGACTCTGAACCCGACGATCGTTCGAGTTCTGGCTCGGGTCGACGGACTAAACCAGACGCAAATTGCAGTGCCATTTAGCTCACAATCGGCCAGGAGCGGAAGTTCAGTTTGTAATAAGTCATCGAATTGGAATATGGCAACTGGCCAGCAGTATTCGTCGCTTCTGGGTCCGTAGGTGTCGCTTCGGGTGTTTCAGCAATTTGTTTAACCTTCAAACGGCTCGGCACACGCCATTCCGAGTCTTTTGCACATTTCAACGAAGCGTGGATCAGAGCGGAGCGGATCCCAAGCGGGATAGTCAAGACAGAAAACGAAGCTGTCACGAAAATCTATTGCAAGATCGAGCCAGGCAAACGCCTGGTCGCTTTCACCGAGTGCGGCGTACACGACTGCCATGTAGCCTGGTGAAACTAATTGATTGGTATTCTGCCCTTCTGCCCGATCCAGAATCTCCGTGGCTTTGGATATCATTCCCAGGTTGGCATAAACAACCGCGGCATTAAGCTCGAGGTTTGGATTGCCATCCGCAAGGTCTATTGCTTCACCTGCGTATCGCAATGCTTCCTCGGGCATGTCTTTCAGTATGTACAGCCACCCCAGAAAGCCAGTCATGAGCGAATCGTCGGGCTGCATTTCGAGTATGGCTAATGCATGCTCCAATGCATCATCGTATTCCCGGCGTCTGTATGTAACTTCAAGCAACGTACTGCGAGTCCAGATCGTCATCGGATCGAGGGCGAAAGCCTGCCGGGCTGCCGCCAGCGCATCATCATAGCGGCCGGCCATCGTCATGGCGAAGGTAAGACCCTGGTAGCCGAGGTAGTTGCTTGGCGCCAGTTCAATGCCCCGGAGGAACATCTTTTCCGCATTGCGCCAATCAAACTCGTAGGATATCGCCACCCATCCTCTGGCGTACCAGGCCTCCGGCAAACGGTCATCAAGCGCGAGCGCTGTCTCGGCCGCTTCGAGAGCCTGAGGTAACACGTCTACGGGTGTTGCAAAACGAAAATTTGCCATTGCGTTGTAGGTGGCTGCGAGAAGGGCGTAGGCCTGGGCGTATTGCGGGTCGATCTCGATAGCTGCCTTGAAGTATTCTTCCGCCTTCAGGAGATCTTCCGGCGCCCAGCCTTGACGAATAAAATGCCAACCCCGGAGAAACTTGTCATAAGCCTCTTCGCTTTCTGTCGGCTGGGCGGTTTGCGCAGGATCAACGAGGGCGGCCTGCAGCTTGCTGGCGATTTCCCCGGCAATCTCGTCCTGCACCGCGAAAGATATTCGCAAGTTCCCGGTCATAGGTCTCTGACCAGAGGTGGGTGTCTGAGCGCGCATCAATCAGCTGCGCGGTGATGCGCACCTGGTTACCGGCTTTGCGTACCGAACCTTCAAGGATATGGGCAACATTCAGAATTTTGGCGATCTCCGGAATCTGGGTTTCCCTTGCCCTTGAAACTGAAAGCCGATGAGCGCGAGATAACGCGTAATTCAGGGATTTTCGTCAACAGATTAAGGATCTCTTCGGATATGCCGTCGGAGAAGTACTCGTTACTCGCATCATCACTCATATTGACAAACGCCAGCACAGCGATGGACTTGTCGCCAAAGGATTCCACCAGCGCCTCGGAGCGGCCTTCCTGGTGGGCGGTTTCGACTATCAGATCATCCCGGACCGGGTCAAGCACGAACTTGTCGAAAGCGAAGTAACCCAGCGCCAGGGCCAACAGCACCATGATGATGCGGTCAAGTCGCTTACCGGTGATATAGGTAGTGGAGTCATCGCGTACAACATCGACTTCTCTCTTCATCCCTTCGGGCGTGATCTCGAAAACCCAGGACAAGATCAGACTTGGAATAAAAGCGATGGCCAGAACGATGACAACCGTACGAATTGCGGCATCACCGAAGCCAAAGGCAGGGAAGATGGTCTCGACCACCTGGATAATCAGCCAGCCGGCCACGATGTAGGCTGCTCCTACACGGAGTACGTTACGGCGTTTGAGCTCGTTGTACAGCGACATGCGTCGTGAACTTCTGGTTTGGCGTAATCAATCAGTTTACGCCTGCGCCGGGAACGCTGCACTGACGTGTGTCAGAAGGCAAATCACATGCGCAAAACGAATCACCAGGTAAGAATGAGCAGACTTTTGACCACTTACAAAGATAATCCCAATGGCTGCAGTGGGTCGACAACAGCTAAAGACCCTTCCATTGAGTGAGTGCCCGGTCCTCGCCACAAAGCAGCCATTGGACTACATGAAATCAGAGAACGTTTTTCAGGTCAGCTTCAATCAAATCACATCCACAGCTGCTCCACCTTCTCCTCCAACATCGACCAAAACTTCCGCTCAGCTATTACCGCCTTCTGCATTAACCTGAAATATGTCCTGAGATGCATCCCCACGGGTTTTGGAGGGAAGGCCTCCCCCAGGCCACCGGAGCCCCCCAACTTTTTGCGTATTTTTCGCGCCTTATGGCCTAAACGATCAAAACTCATCCCAACACTGCGTTGGGTAAGACAGTTTGTGGCATTTCCGACAGTGAAATCGTTTATCTATACGATATAAAACAGCGACTCTCATACAGCATTGGGGGCAACTGAACCAGGTTCTTTTGCCGCCAAAATTGCAGGTCGTATAATCGAACCAAATCGTCTCTGCAATGAGCTGAGCTTCCTTCTCAGGAGTCTGGTGCTCGTACTCAAGTATCAGCCGATCTTTCTTAATCTCATACGTTACCGAGCAGACCATCATTTACGACGGCGACGCGGACCCGACCCGGGCCCTGCGCTCTCCGGACAACCTGGACTGGGCAGATGATGGAATGATCTATATCCAGGAAGACCGCGCGGCCAGCGGACTTTTCGGCTACGTGGTCGCCAATGCCAACGAGGCGGGCGTCGTGCAGCTGAACCCCAAAAACGGTGATACCAAGCGTGTTGCCAATATCGACCGCAGCGTCCTCGTTGATGCTTCGCTTGGCGATGCCGACCTCGATCCAGATCCAGTTGATGTGACATTCGCTTATGAGACGGCTGTCGATGTCGATTCGGCGGATGTCGGCGCCTGGGAGTCTTCGGGTATGCTGGACGAATCCGGACTTTTCGATTTGGCCCCGGGCACCAGTTTTCTGCTGGATGCTCAGGCGCACGGCATCGAGGATCAGGACGATTACAATGGGCATTCGCGGATAACTGATGATGACCTGGTCGAAGGCGGCCAATTGCTCATCCTGACAAAGGACCCCTGAGACCAGCCGTTGCCCGAATCAAAAGGGGAATCAAGGGGCGGACTTCCGCCCCTTTGTTTTTCAACTCATCACGTTACGCTCATCCAGCCCGATACTGCGGGCGATGATCTCCTTCATGATCCCGGTGCTGCCCGCGTTGAAGAGGCCCTGCCCGCAACAATGTCATGGAGCAAAATTGCTCAGCCAGACCTTTGGTTGAGCTTGGAAGCCCCGTGCCGCGGGGCTTTTCTTTTTTCTTCGGCAACTCCGCTGCGCTGGACGGGACCCTGAACATCATGTTGCTGAACAGTTTCGTACCGGATCTAGGCGAGGCCTTCGAGATCATGACTTTTGCATCACGCAGCGGCACATTTGGGACGATCAACGGTACATCGATAGCTGCAGGAAAGCGATTCGATGTCATCTATGGTTCGACGAGCGTGACGCTTGAAGTTGGGACAGATCCGTAGCTTTAGCCGCAATTTACCGCTAAATTTGTTGTGCAGGCCTGTGATTTCCCGCAATGGTAAGGCCCATTTTTCGTCTTATTTCCGGCACTTACTTGGGCTCGGGATGTGATACACACCGCCAGTATCATCGAACAGCTTCAAACGTCGGTGATACTATTCAGACAATCTTGATGGAGGCTATGATTATCCGTGTTGATGAAGGCCGAGATAAAAAAGGTGATAAAATTTGGCGCTCTGTCAATGATTTTGGGCGGGCTTTCAACCAGCACCTGTGGCTCGTCTGAATCAGCGGCGGGGCTGGAATCGGGGGATACTGCAGCTGCGGTTGTCACACGGCCTGAGTATTATCAATTTCGCAACGCCAGCCGTGGCGGCACCGGCAAGTTTTACATGGGGCGCGAGATCTCGCGCGTGATGGGCTACCAGGGCGCGTCCTGGCTGGAACGGCCGGACCGGGAGCGCGAACAACGCACCGACCTGCTGATCGAAAACCTGCCACTCGAGGCCGACAGCGTGGTGGCCGACATCGGTGCCGGCACCGGGTATTTCAGCTTCGGCATCGCCAAGCGCATCCCGAAGGGCCGGGTGTTGGCAGTGGATATTCAACCGCAGATGCTGGCCATCATCGAGGATCGAAAAGCCAGTGGAGCACCATCCAATGTCGAAACGATATTGGGAAACGAGCGTGACACCGGGCTGCCGGAAGGCGTGGCTGACCTGATCCTGCTGGTCGATGCCTATCATGAATTCTCCCATCCGCGCGAGATGGGCGAAGCCATGGTTCGCGCACTCAAGCCTGGCGGCCGGATGGTATTGATCGAATACCGCGGCGAAGATCCATCAATTCCCATCAAGCCACTGCACAAAATGACCGAAAAGCAGGTCATCGCCGAAATGCGGGCCTTGGGGCTCGAATGGGAGCGCACTGAGGATTTTCTGCCACAGCAGCATTTTCTGGTCTTTCGCCACCCGCCTGCTCAGCCGATCAATGGGCCGGCAAGGGACTAATTGCTCAACATGGTGTGCACATATGCTTCTGATTCGAACAAAATGCAGCCGTAGTTTGTGGCTGCGATGCTGCAAATAGTGATCGGGTACGCGTATAGGACGAATTAAAGCCCCTTTCCTAAAAACCCACGGATATTAAGTAACCGATTTTCGCAGTTTTTCACTTGGCTCGTACTGAAATCTCACCGGATTTTGCTCTTTTGGATTGTAGTGTCCCTGCTACACCACTTTTTCTGGACAAGTCCTGCTTGCAAGACACAAAATGCCGTGCCGCCAGATTTACTGCAGCAGATCGTTGGCATGATGGATTTTCCTGAGCAGGTTTGCTTGGGGTGGGCCCCGGCTTCCAGGCAACAGGTTGGTTCCGGCGGAAACCGATTTTGCATCCAGGTGAGCAAGTATTTTCCAGATCAGCTGCGGGTCTTCAATACAAGCAATGATCCTGATGTCATCACCGCATTGGGGGTCCCGGTAACCCATTGATAAATAGACTGTTATAATTAACCCTTGCAGACTTTTAAACCGATGGTCGTAGATTCGACTAATTCAACGGGAGCGAGTTTGAACATCGCAACAAAGGACAATGAACGTGCCAGGCTTGAACGTTTGTGCCGGTACATCTCAAGGCCGGCGGTATCCAACCAGCGTCTGTCACTGACCCGTGACATGTGTGCAGATATGAGGACACTGTGAATAGCTTCCCGCAAAAGACACGAGTCCTGTCTCCGGGTACTGCAAGGCTAGTCAGCGTCTATTTCGATTTCCCGAACTCCGCAGACAGCCAGAATCTGCAACGCCCGCTGCAACCGCACACTGCCACGCCACACAGCCTTGCTGATGCCGCTGGGGCTCAGCGTTACACCATAGTCTTTGGCTAGGCGCTGGCTGATCTCTTCGAGCGTGAGATTGGAATTGCGAACTGCCCGGTGAAGGGCATGAGATATTTGATTGGTGTCGCTGGGATCGAGTCGAAGGAGGGATGAATTATCCCATGAACGGACTTTTTATCACCTGGTGCCTGGAATTCCCAAAATTCCGCTGTCCACGCCAAAGCAGTCGTTCGCCACCCGCGTATTTTGGAGCCTGCTATAACTGCAGTCGGCCAAAAGCGGACCTTCGATTCAGCCCAAATAGCCTGAATGAGGAACGGTGTCAGTCACAGATAGAAAACCCATCCGTGTGATGGGTTTTCTCGATGACCTGTCCCGTACTACGCGAGGCTGGTGAAGGTCGGGCTGACAAACTAGCTATTCTTCAGTCGGTACCGGTCCCTTAAAGAATGGTTCGTAGTCTGTCCCGTACAATTCATTAATTTCATCATACAAAGGTTGCACAATTTCGATCATCGGCAATGCACCTGACATTGTGAAAGCGGAGAACGGAATTTCGCTGACATCAGGCGAAATCTTCTCGCGGATCGGTGGGCTCGGCCAAATCTCATCATCGATGGCGGACATACGCGTCCTGATGCTGTCTTTCGTAACGTTGAATACCATGTAATCAACGGCAAGTTCCAGCGGGCCGTCATACAGCGTACGTATACGCCTCATCATTTCGGGCTTGATATCGAAGTCGTTATAGAAGTGATATCCAATTGCCAGGCGCGGCTTAACCATCGACATCACCTTGGCGAATTGCTCCGGTGAGGTGTGACCTTGTGTGCCAACCGTCAGCGCCTCTAGAGGATTAAAGCCTTGTTTGGTTACCAGCAGTGGTGGTGGCAGGAAGCTTTCATGAACGGCTACGTCTGCGCCTTTGGAGTACTCGACATACCACTTGTTCGGGATGGTGTCCGAGCCATACACAAACGTCAGGCCGTTCCATTCAAGTATGAAGCTAACTGCTCCATCCAGGCCGTGTACTGCAGGGAAAACTGCGAACGATAACGTCATTCTCGTTATAGATGATTTCGTTTTCACCATCAAACGGGAACTCGTTAATTTCCAGTACACCACCGCGAAAATCGATCACGCCAGAGCGCGTGCCGATATCCCATTTGTACATTTCTTGCATCTGTCCATGGAGTACTGAGTACCTAACTCATGAGTAGCACCGGTCGGTCCCCAGATACGCAGCGGAACCAGTCGGTTCATGACCGTGCCACCGAGCCACAATGACGGCAGATCGCCCATGTGATCGACGTGCAAGTGACCGATGAAGACTTTGTTCAGATAATCGTAGGGAATTTTCTGCGCCGCCAGTCGTTCATGGCAACCCGAACCCCGATATCGAACAAAAACTTGTCGCCATTGCCAAGCTCAACTAACCAGCAGGCAGCCGCCTGTTTCGGTCGTACACTCGGCATGCCTGTACCGAGAGCGACAATGCGCATTTCATCCGGGCCGATGGCTTCCGAACCAGGATAATAGACATCGCGGTCCTCAATAGTGCCCGTTGGTGACGTAATAGCTGCAGTTGCCGTCGAAATTACGGTTTCGAGCGGTGTATTTGTGCCATTACGCTCATCAGAACGGCCGAGGAAATAGACACCGACGATGATGGCTACGGCAAATAGTGCAATGGTAATTCGTACTGGGTGATTCGTGTTCATCAGGGCAACCCTTTTCAGTTGTAGCTGGTCCGCAACTATATCGATTTAGCATTCCAGCGACAATCAAAATTGCGCAATAATCCCGAATTGCTAGTGGATTGACGCTTGAGAAACGATATGGCTGCCAGAATCTCGGGATGCCAAGCATCTTGCGGGTGTCGTCCAGTAGTTGAGAGTGAAGACCGATGATAGAGTTCGTTCAACTCGGCGTTGTTGCATCTCGCGCAAAAAATGATTAATTGCCAACTGG
>PVMK01125924.1_pt1 | contig 10495 bp, 7 predicted proteins | sample 1853481 | NCBI WGS metagenome assembly PVMK01 (sample SAMN08533507, study PRJNA380276) | Marine sediment metagenome, whole genome shotgun sequencing project. | reverse complement strand
GCTTTTATCAATTTTTGGGCAAGGACCGTTCTTTGCCAGTCCCGATTTGCTATAGCGCCGAATTTGACCAGGAAAGCGGTGATTTCGTGTTGCTGATGGAGGATTTGTCTGCGGCACGTACCAGTTCAGCCGGTAAAATTATCGCAGATATCCGAACCGCTCTCGTTCACCTGGCAAAGATTCATGGGAAGTTCTGGGGAGACCCGCAGCTGCAGCAGCACCACTGGATTGCCCAACCCTCAGACCTGGAGAATCCGCCTCCCCTGAAACAACATTGGGCCGACAACCTTGTCCAGGCGAAAAAGCAGTACCCTGATCAACATTCTCGCTATACGTGGTCTGTTTGTGACAAATGGCTCGAGAACTGGGACCAGATCATGCTTTGCATGGGCCATGACAGCCACACCCTGGTCCACACAGACGTGCACCTTGGCCAGATGTTCTTCGCAACCGAGAAACTGCCCCGATTCGTATTGTTTGACTGGCAATTCCCTTGCAAAGCCTGGGCGGCGGAAGATGTCGTTACGCTGATTGTGTCGGAGCTGAGCGTGGATGACCGGCGCATCCACGAAGTACCCCTCATCGATCTTTATTACGAAGCTTTGTGTGAACAAGGGGTCATTGACCTGTCCAGGGAACGATTCTGGTTCCAGTGCAAACTCAGCCTGTTGTGGCACCATTACATCAACCTGGCCACCGTGTTGGAGCCCGGAATGCTGGAAGCCCTGAAAATAGACGGTCAGGAATACGGGGAGGACTGGCGCGAGTGGATTTTTACCCGGGTTGGGTCAGCTACCGAGGACTGGCAGCTTGCAGACATTCTCGACCAGGCAATCGAGGAAGCGCGGGGGTAGTACAAAGCGGTCGATTCGTAATAGTTACCCGGGTAGCCCGGCCTTGCGCCGGTGTGGCAGGCACTCGAAGTAAATGCCGAGGCATATGCAAAATCTAAAATGGGGGGCAGACAATCTCTCTGCCCCATTGATTCGAGTAACGGGCCTTACCCAAACATTCCCTTCAGGGTGAAAAAGAAGAATGCGGCCAGCAACCCGGCTACCGGCAGGGTGATTAGCCAGGAAATGAATACCCCCCCCACGACGCGCAGGTCAATGGCGCCGATTCCCCGTGCCATGCCTACCCCGATGACACCGCCTACGGCGATCTGGGTAGTCGAGACAGGCAAACCCGTCCTCGAGGCGATGACAACTGTAGCTGCGGCAGCCAGGGTCGCACAGAATCCACTGGTTGGGGTAAGGGGTGTTATTTTCGTCCCGATGGTTTGCATAACCCGGTAACCCATGGTTGCCAGGCCCAGTACAATGCCCCCGCCACCCATCAAAAGAATCCACACCGGTAGCGCAGATGTCTGGGCCAGTTCACCCCCGGATTTGACTATACTGACCACGGCAGCCACCGGGCCTATTCCGTTTGCCACGTCGTTTGAGCCATGGGCAAAGGCCATGGCGCTGGCGGTGAACAGCATCATGGGGGTGAAGACTTTCTCAACGCTGGCAAAATGAAAATTCTTGTCTGCCTTTTTGTCTACCTCGATCTTACGAATCAATAGCCATCCCAGAAAAGCCGTAAGCAGCCCAAAAATCACGGCTACCAGGAAGCTTTGCGCCACGGAAAGATCAATCTTCAGGTGCTTCAGTCCCTTGAACACGGTTACCAGGGCAACGATAAACCCGACCATAAACACATATACCGGAGCCCATAGTTTGGCTTTTTCAAACGGCTTGGGTTGATCAAATATTGTTCGCCGGATACTGATCATCAGCAGGTAGGCAATCACCCCACCTACCACGGGTGAAACAATCCAGCTGGCAACAATGGTGCCAATCTTGCCCCACTGTATCGCATCCACTCCTATTCCTACAACGCCAAAGCCAACCACCGCGCCAATAATTGCGTGAGTCGTGGACACAGGCCATCCCTTGAAGGATGCATAGAGAAGCCAGGCCGCCGAAGCAAGCAATGCAGCCAGCATCCCAAAAACAAGGATTTCCGGCTGGTTGACAATACTGGTTGGATCGATTATTCCCTTGCGGATGGTTTTGGTTACATGTCCACCGGCCAGGAATGCGCCGGAAAATTCAAAGATGGCGGCAATAATGATCGCCTGCTTTACCGTGATTGCCCCGGAACCCACAGAGGTTCCCATTGCGTTGGCGACGTCGTTGGCGCCAATGCCCCAGGTCATGAAGAACCCGAAAATTACCGCAATAGTGATAAATACGGCGCCGTGTTCAACCAGTATTTCCATTTCGAATTCGTCTTAGGGGCTTTGTTATATTAACGAGCTATGAAAAGCCTGATACGGTCTCCGACTTTCTCGGCATAGTCTGCAAGGTCGCCTATCCACTCGATGATCCGGTACCACATAATCACCGAGACAGGATCAAGCGATGATTCCAGTTTGAACAACGTCTGGGCCAGCACCCGCTCCGCAGCGTCTGCTTTATCCTCAATTCTATTGAGCTTGTCCGCCATTGCCTCGACCTGCCGGGCTTCATTTCCCCTGAAACCCATTGCAAGGAGCTCATCGAGTTCTTCGATAACTTTGAGAGAGAACTCACATACCTTGAGGCTGCTTTTGGTCGCAGCCAGAAGTGGTTTTTTCATCTTCTCGGGAATTCTCATTTCCCGCTCATACAGGAGATCTGCTATATCCTCTGCAGTGTCAGCGATGCTATCCTGGATATGCAGGACCTCGAGTAAGTCCCGGCGATCTATTGGCATGAACAGGCTTTTGGGCAACCGGCCCCTGAGCGTGTTCTTGATACGATCCGCCTCATCTTCCTTGGCTGAAATTCGCTCCTTGATGCGGGCAAATTCATCAAGGTTTTCATCACACAATGCCTGGAGTAAATCGGGTACCTCGCGGGCACACTCAAGCACCGACCGCATATGCTCCTGGATGGAAACCAGCGGGGATTGCTTGACAAGGTTGGCAAGTGGATTTGAAATCATGGCATTTCTCATTTTCCGGTAAGCTGAATTATACGTATTTGATTTGAACAATAGGCCCTGTCAGGTAAGAAATATTCTATCCGGTTGAAAGTTGAAAAAGGGTCTGGGGGCATATTTACCAATCAACCCCGTGGTAATTGACAGATTTCAGTGCTTGTTCGGTATATTCTGGTGAATACATGGCAATTCCTCGTTATATTGTTTTTCGGGAACAACTACGTCAATAATGAAAGCTAAAATTTGCCGCTTTTAGACATCATCTGTTGCAGATGCCAGATGCTAAACATTATTCTGGCTTACTCGACGGCCCCGGTTCAGTTGCTGGGAGGACTATCAGCAAACTAATCAGTGGAACAAACTGGCTATTGGACAGTACACCTACATGGTTCATTATTATTCTGGGGAATTCCGCGGAAGATTATGGTACGTTTCTGTGACCGGTCAATACTGAAAATTGAGGCAGGTTATGGCAAGTAAAACATGTGGAGAAGCTTTGATGCAGCTGCTGCAGGACTATGGCGTAACCACGGTGTTCGGTATACCGGGAGAACATACCCTGGAACTGTATCGGGGTATTGAAGGCAGCAGTGTCAGGGCGGTGACGCCCCGTAACGAGCAGGGGGCAAGTTTTATGGCCGACGGTTACGCGAGAGTAACCGGTGACCCGGGCGTCTGTACCATCATTACCGGACCTGGGGTAACAAACGCATCCACAGGGATCGGCCAGGCTTATGCGGATTCGATTCCAATGCTGGTGATCTCGAGCGCCAATGACAGCCCGTCCCTTGGCAAGGGCTGGGGCAGGCTGCATGAAACCACGGACCTGTGCGCCCTTACCAAACCGATTACCGCCTTCAGCGCAATGGTCCATGATCCGTCGGAAGTGCCGGATTTGATCGCCCGGGCTTTTACCGTATTTCGGTCCGGACGACCGCGGCCAGTCCATATCGCGATCCCCATTGACATAATGGAAAAACCGGTCAAAGGAGAGTGGAAACCGATAAAGCCGCCAGGGCTTCCTGTACCGGCACCATCATCGATAGTTGAAGCGGCTGACCTGTTAACGTGTGCATCGCGAACGGTGATCATGGTCGGCGGTGGCTGCCAGCTCGCTGCAGCCCAGGTCAGGGAACTGGCAGAATTCCTCAATGTGGCCGTCATCGCATCAAATGCAGGAAAGGGCGTTGTTGCCGATTCCAGCCCGCTAAGCCTGGGAGGCGGGATAATCAGCCCCGCGATTCAGGATTACCTGTCAACCGCAGACGTTGTACTGGCCATTGGCACCGAAATGGCGGAAGCGGACAGCTTTATCTATGACTTGCCGGTCAATGGAAAAGTCATTCGTATTGATATTGACCCAGCCCGGTTTTACGATGCATTCCCGGCAACGGTAGCAGTACTGGGTGATGCAAAAACGGCCTGTGAAATGCTGTTGAAGGAGCTCCAATCCAGGAACTTCTGTCCGGCAACAAGCGACCTGGTATCCGAATTGAACCGGGTACGGGCACAGCAGAATTCCGCCTATACACCGGTGGAACGGCAGCACATCAAGTTATTGAATACACTTCGTGAAGTGCTTCCTGATGATGCGGTAATGATGGGGGACATAGCCCAGCTCGTTTATACAGGTACAGCTGCGATGCCAACCGAGCTACCGCGTACGTGGTTCTATCCTGCCGGTTTTGGCACCCTTGGATGCGCAGTACCGGGAGCAATTGGAGCGAAAATTGCCATGCCGGACAGGAAAGTAGTCGCGCTGGTTGGAGACGGGGGCTTCATGTTTACTGTCAATGAGGTGGCTACGGCAGTAGAGGAGAAGCTGTCCGTCCCTATTATTATCTGGCACAACCACAGCTACGCCATGATTCGCGATGGCATGATCAAGCGCGGTATCGCTGAAATTGGGGTAAATCCTCTGGCGCCCGATTTTGTCAAGATGGCCGAGGCATTCGGTTGCCCGGGTACTTATGCCGGAAACGAAGCAACTTTTGTCAGTGCATTGAATGCCGCATTTGATCACCAGGGGCCGTCAATTATCATTGTCATGGAGGACGATGACTGGCTGGCGGGCGCAGGGTAAAGCAGTACGGGGCTATAGTTCAGCACAAAATATTTTTATATCACCCAAGAAAAATGGCTGGTTGAATCATATCGGCACATCGCCGACAATGACCGCGGACCAGAAATCATGGCAAATAACCGCATTCAATTGACTGCGGCAAGAAAATACAGATCATCAATACCGGAGCCTGCAGTTAATGCTGACAATTGATCCTTTTTCCGAACTTGCAGTGTCTATATCTCCGGGTGCCATGCAAACCTATGTTGTTGCCATGATGCTTTTGGTGATTGGTGGCACGATATACGATGTCATTCACAAGCAAAGCGCCAAATACTTCTTCAAGAATATGCAGCGTTCCAAAAGCAATGCCAGCCAGGTGGTGGGCGGCGGCCAGAAAGTATCCATTGCCATTAAAACCGTGGCGGAGGATGTGCTGGCATCCGGAGAATTCTGTAATCCCAAACGAAGAATCGCTCACCTGCTGACGATGTACGGGTTCATCCTGTTTATTGCCAGTACTGCGGTCATGGTGTTCTGTTATTCGGCGTCGGGTACGCCGGGAATCTGGCCACTTTTGTGGCACCTCGGTGCGCTCATGGTTTGTGTTGGTGGTTACTGGTTCTGGTTCTTTATCCGTGTAGACGTTGCTGCTGAAGGGAATTCTCCGTTCCGGCTCATCAGGGCCGACTTGTTTGTGCTTTCACTTGTCGCCACCACCACGTTTGCGCTGGTCTGGTCGGTGCTGCAGTCTTCAGGTGCCACTGGAGCGGGAACGCTTTTCTTTGTCCTGTTCATTGTTGCTGCCACGGTTTTATTTGCGGGTGTGCCATGGTCGAAATTTGCGCATATGTTCTTCAAGCCGGCAGCAGCCTTTGAAAAGCGCCTGTCTGAAGCCGATGGTTCGAGAAACAACCTGCCGCCGCCCGCCGATGCGCCCGCCCGGTTCGGCCTCGGTATCAAGCGCGAGTTGCCAAGGCATTACTGATTCCATTTTCAACAGGCCCGAACATATTACCTGACCCTATCGACTAACCGGCCGCACTGAAATACCGGTTCTTTAACTAAAATACCCGAGTAGAATTTATATGCCAACATTTGTATACATGACTCGCTGCGATGGTTGCGGACACTGCGTTGATATCTGCCCATCGGATATCATGCACATCGACAAAACCAACCGGAGAGCAGTCAATATCGAACCCAACATGTGCTGGGAGTGCTATGCCTGCGTAAAGTCTTGCCCGCAAAATGCTATTGACGTACGTGGATATGCTGATTTTGCGCCTTTGGGCCATAGCGTGCGGGTATTGCGTGAAGAGGAAAAAGGCACAATCTCCTGGAAAATCAAGTTCCGTGACGGTCGCGTAAAAGATTTTGTCTCGCCGATTACCACTCAACCCTGGGGAGAAAAAATTCCCAGGCTCGCGGACCTCGAGGTGCCGGACGACGAAGCGCTCAATTCCCAGCTGCTGTGCTACGAACCCGATGCGCTGAATATAGATAGCGGCCTGCCCACGATCTCAAAAGATAAATTCAAGCAGGGAGTTTATTACTGATGGGTAAAATTAACACGGTATTCGAGGACTGCGATATTCTCGTTATCGGTGGCGGCATGGGTGGCACCGGCGCCGCTTATGAGGCCCGATACTGGGGGCGCGACCTTAAAATCGTTATTGCCGAAAAAGCCAACATCGATCGCAGTGGTGCAGTTGCCCAGGGGCTGTACGCGATCAACTGCTACATGGGTATGCAGTGGGATGAAAACCAGCCCGAAGATCATGTGCGCTATGCGCGTAACGACCTGATGGGGCTGGTACGCGAAGATCTCGCCTACGACATGGCCCGTCATGTTGATTCCACCGTGCACAAGTTCGAAGAATGGGGCCTGCCGTTTATGAAGGACCCCGATACCGGTCGATACCTGCGCGAGGGCAAGTGGCAAATCATGATCCATGGCGAAAGCTACAAGCCCATTGTTGCTGAAGCCGCACGCAAATCGGCCGATAAAATATTCAACCGGATCATGGTCACTCATCTATTGATGGACGAAAGCAAGCCCAACCGCGTTGGTGGTGCAGTGGGATTCAATGTCCGTACCGGTGACTTCCATGTTTTCAGGGCGAAGGCAGTCGTTGTCGGCGCCGGTGGCGCGTCACATATTTTCAAACCTCGCTCCACAGGCGAGGGTATGGGACGAACCTGGTATGCGCCGTGGAGCAGCGCATCCGCCTATGCGTTGCCGATCCAGGTAGGCGCAAAAATGACCCAGATGGAGAACCGCATTGTACTTTGTCGATTCAAGGACGGTTATGGTCCGGTGGGCGCATACTTCCTGCACCTGAAGACCTATACCCAGAATGCCTACGGCGAAGAATACGAATCAAAATGGTACGAGAACACCCGGCAAATGGTGGGTGACTACATTGATCACCATCCTACCCCTACCTGCCTGCGCAACCACGCATTCATCGAGGAGGTTAAAGCTGGCCGCGGCCCGATTCACATGGTCACCAAAGAAGCGTTCCAGGATCCTCATCTGGAAACCGTTGGCTGGGAGAACTTCCTCGGTATGACGGTAGGGCAGGCCGTGGTTTGGGCTTCCCAGGATATCGATCCAAAATATATCAATCCTGAACTGACAACCTCCGAACCCTATGTAATGGGTTCCCATGCTACCTGCTCCGGCGCATGGGCCAGCGGGCCGGAAGATCTCTCTCCGGATGAATATCAGTGGGGATACAACCGGATGATGACTGTCGATGGCCTGTTCGGGGCTGGCGACGCCCTCGGTGGCACTGCCCATGCGTTCTCCTCCGGTTCCTTTACTGAAGGACGTCTTGCTGCGAAAGCCGCAGTCAAGTACATCCGGGACATGCGTACCGAGCAAATTAAGATTTCGGAAAAACAGTACCAGGACCTCAAGACCGTGATTTACAAACCCATGGAAAACTACTCGGTGGGTCAAAATGAAATCACGGGTGGCACGGTATCTCCGAGTTACTTGCTTCCAATCCAGGGCCTTCAACGACTCGAAAAGATCATGGATGAATATGCCGGCGGCATCGGCGTCAACTATATGACCAATGAACCGTTGCTGCTGCGTGGCCTGGAGCTGCTGGGAACTTTGCAGGAAGATCTCGACCATATTGGTGCCGAGGATTTACACCAGTTGATGCGGGCATGGGAGCTGAAACATCGTGCCATTGCATCGGAGTGCGTGGTTCAACATACGTTGTTTCGCAAGGAAACCCGTTGGCCCGGTTACTACTATCGCGGCGATCATATGAAGCTGGACGATGAAAACTGGCATGTACTGACGCTTTCCCGCCGAGACCCGGAATCCGGCGAGTGGGAGATGGAAAAAGCACCTGTTTACCATATCGTCGACTAGACCCTATGGCAGCCGGCAGGAAAAATTGTTCCTGCCCGCGGCTTACCGCTAGTGCTTTTCTTATTGTCGTCCTGGCAAAGAGTAAAGGGCACCTCTATTAATTGATGAACGGAAATTTTGAGTCCAAAATATCCAATATCTGCGTTGAAATCCTTCGCAATAGCTAGCTATTACGTGCAAATTTCGCCTTGATCTTGAATATTTTGAATCTCAATCTTTCTCGCCCACAATTTATAGAGGTGCCCTAAAATATGACAAGCCCCATTGAACCCGCGCATTCCTCCGAGTCGCTGGCAGAGATTGATTCTGCGGTTATAAGCCTGGGAGCGGAAAAGTCGGACCTTGAGCAGCTCATGGTGTGCATAGAGGGCAAAGCGGTATCCCGTCAACAGGTGTCCGGCCTGCTAAAAAAGGCCTATGGGCGGTTGCAGAACCTGCGCAGCACTTCGGCGGACTTCACTGAACTGGCAGCCGGAGATGCTGAAATGACTGGCTTGATGCAGCAGGTCGATGGGGCTATTCAACCGGGTGACCTGTTTTCCTTTGATGCGGCATTGCAGGCACTTGCGGTGCTCCACGAGAGATGTACCGGGCGGGATGGGGACGCCGAGCCCATGGCCGGGGTTCTCGCCATGCAGGCACTAGTCGCTGCTGCCAGGCATGATTATCATGATGCAGCAGAACGCTACTGCGAAGCAGCAATGGTGCCCGGGCTGGACACCGGACTGCAATGGCAGTATCAGAAAGAACGAGCCTTGATGCTTGCGGACCTGGGTCAGGAATTCGGTGACAATTCGGCGCTGGAGCAAGCTGTCTCGCTGCTCGAAAATGAAATACCCGAACTGGTACCGCCTCAACAGCAAGCGGCGGACTGGGCCACGACCAAACAGGAGCTTGGTACTGTTCTGGGCATTCTGGGCCAGCGCCAGGGTGGCACACGCAACCTGGAAAATGCTATTGCGGCTTTCGAGGCATCGCTTGCGAAACGCGATCGAAAACGACACCCTCTACAGTGGGCGGAAACCCAGAACAGCCTCGGAAATGCACTCGGTATTCTCGGGCATAGACTGGGTGATGAGGGCATGCTGAGTCAATCGGTAGCGGCCTTTGAACTTGCACTCGAACATAGAACCCGTGACAGTGCCCCCCAGGACTGGGCGACGACATTGAACAATCTCGGCGCCGTTCTGCAATCCCTGGGGCAGCGTAATAAAGATGCGAGGATGCTGAAGCGATCGGTCGAGGCTTACAAAGAAGTGTTACAGGAATGGACTCGGGAGCGGGTGCCTCTTGACTGGGCCACCACAATGAATAATCTTGGAACGGCATTACGACTGCTGGGTGAACACCGCAAGGGGCCGCGGACACTGGAACAATCTGTGGCTGCATACAATAGCGCACTAGCGGAAAGAAGCCGTGAGGGGATGCCCCAGGAATGGGCACTGACACAAAATAACCTCGGGGCTGCACTGCATAAGCTGGCCCAGCGCGAGGAAAATGTCGAGATGTTCGAAAAAGCCATTGTCGCCTATGAAAATACGCTTAAGGAATGGACCCGGGAACGGATGCCCATGGCCTGGGGTATGACAATGGCGAACTTGGGAGTAGCCCGGAGAACCCTTGCGGAGCAAACAGAGGATGTTGTTACTGCCCGAAAGGCTGTGGATGAGCTGGAAGCGGTGAGCGAAATTTTCCGAAACGCAAGCCATGCACAATATTCAGAACTTTGTATCGACCAGCTAGCCAGGGCGCGTAAACTGGCGGACGCACTTTCAGGATAAGGAAGCACTGTCCCCGGCTTGACCGGGGATCTCATTAAAGGCTCTGCACGCTGTACAAGATCCCCGCGTGCGCGGGGACAGGAATCCCCGTTTTCACGGGGACAAGCGATACGACGGATGTTACAAAACTAATCTGCAGCTATGCAAGTGGCCGCCTCAAGCGCATCCAGCAATGGTTTGACGCCACCGTTTCGCAGCCCCTGTACGGCACGGGTAATACTGATCATGTCATCATCGGACATTCTGCCGCGGGCCAAAGTTTTGAACTTGCCTACCAGGTCGTCCCAG
>PVMK01176330.1_pt1 | contig 10496 bp, 9 predicted proteins | sample 1853481 | NCBI WGS metagenome assembly PVMK01 (sample SAMN08533507, study PRJNA380276) | Marine sediment metagenome, whole genome shotgun sequencing project. | reverse complement strand
AATATTACTATTAACTTTTTTTTGGGCGACTTACTTTCTATTGATGGAAATGAACTTTAGTCTTTCACAGACCACAGATGTTAATCAGGTGAAACATGCAGCGATCTTCAAATGAAAATCCTGTACATGAGCTTTTTTGGGGCTTTCTGATTGCGCTCATTCTTATGATGGTATCTTGCAGTGGATCAGGGACGCCTACAATAGATCAATCCCAAGCCGAACAACGATCAAGAACATCCCCTGGGCAGGTTGTGGATTTGCCAGCATCGGTACCTCAATTAACGGCGGGGGAATATCTTAGATTTGAGAACATTTCCACAGAAGATGGCTTATCACAAAGCACGATTACTGCGATTCTACAAGATTCACAAGGTTTTATGTGGTTTGGTACAGAGGGTGGCCTTAACAAATACGATGGTCGCCAGTTTACTATCTATCAACATGATAAGGATAATCCCCTAACATTATCCGACAATGTTATTTCGTCTCTATTCGAGGACCAGGATGGATCCTTGTGGATTGGAACGTCCCGTGGATTAGACCGTTTGGATCGAAGAACTGGCATTTTTATACACTACCCACAGGTGCTTACAGACTCAGATAACCTAAGTAGTACGTGGGTTTCAGTAATCTATCAAGATCACTCAGGAACGCTTTGGATTGGCACTGAAGGTGAAGGACTCATTGCACAAGAACTGAGGACCGACCAGTATACGGTTTACACACACAATCCGGATGATCCGAGAACACTCTCTGATAATACGATCCATGCAATCTATGAAGACCAGGAGGAGGTGTTGTGGATTGGCACAGATCAGGGACTTGATCGTTTTGATCCATTATCCGGAACATTCGTTCATGATCCTCCGGATCCTTCGGGGTTACACACGTTAAGAGATGTTCCGGTGTATGCAATTAATGAAGATAACCAGGGCGCGCTATGGATTGGAACCCAAATGGGGCTTTACCAATGGAATCGAGCTAGGGACCAATTCACTGAATATCGACATGATCCAAATTCCCTTGATAGTATCAGTGATGATTCAATCCGATGCATTTTCAGGGACTCCCAAAGTGCATTGTGGATTGGAACCCGAAATGGGCTTGACCAATTTGATCAAATACAAAAACGGTTTCTTCATTACATGCATAATCCCAATGACCCCCAGAGCTTAGTTAGTAATTCAATTCGATCTGTATATGAAGATCGCTCAGGTGTGATCTGGATTGGAACTGCGGGCGGCGGATTAAGTAAATACTCTCGGGCAATCCAGAAATTTCCTTTGTACAAATACAACCCCGGTTTTTCGAACAACTTGAGTGACGATAATATCTGGTCTATCTATGAAGATCATAGCAATGTGCTATGGATCGGCACATTTTCAGAAGGGCTAAACAAGCTGGATCGTTATTCGGGTGTAGTCACAGTCTACCAAAACAACCCTGGTGATTCGTCCAGCTTGAGTAACAATGATATCCGTGCGATTCTGGAGGATCGGAATGGCAACTTATGGATTGGGACAGAGTATGGGGGACTAAACCGTTTTAACCCCCATACAGAGATATTTTTTCACTACCAGCATGATGATTCTGATCCAGGCAGCTTGAGCAGTGATAGAGTTTTTGCCATTTATGAAGATCATCTGGGCAGGTTGTGGATTGGCACCCAAGAGGGAGGTCTTAACCTATTAGATCAGGATACCGAGACCTTTACCTCCTACCGGCATGATGAAAACGATCCTTTCAGTCTGAGTAATAATGATATAAGAGCGATTTATGAGGATCACACAGGTATACTGTGGATCGGCACGTTGGGCGGGGTCAATCTTTTTGATGAACAAACAAACCGCTTTACTAATTACCAGCACGATCCCGGTAATCCATTAAGTCTCAGCAGCGATTTTGTAGCAAGCATTTTTAAAGATTCGGAAGGAACAATCTGGATTGGAACTTTCGGAGGTGGCTTAAATCGCTTTGATCGAGTTGCTCAGTCATTCACTCACTTCACCGAGAAGGACGGACTTCCGGATAATACTGTTTATGGCATCCTGGAAGGCTCAGATGGTACCCTGTGGCTCAGTACAAACAAGGGCTTATCAAATTTCGACCCACGCCGGGAATCTTTCCGGAACTACTCTATCAGCGATGGGTTACAGGGGAATCAATTCAACCCAGGTGCCTTTTTCCAAAGTAGAAATGGGGAATTGTTTTTTGGTGGGACCCAGGGTTTCAACGCATTTTTTCCAGAGCAAGTGACAGATAATCCCATCCCACCTCCCGTTGTCATTACAGCCTTCGAGATATTCAATCAGCCCATCCAAACGGATCTGCCGGCAAATGAAACTATACAATTATCCTATCGCGATTCATATATTTCATTTGAATTTGCAGCCCTGGATTACAATGCGCCAGAAAAAAACCAATACGCTTACAAATTGGATGGGGTTGATAAAGACTGGGTTATTGCTGGAACCCGCCACTATGCCAGCTTCACCAACTTGCCTGGCGGGGAATACGTTTTCCGCGTAAAAGGCTCCAACAATGATGGTGTCTGGAATGAAACTGGCGCGGTGGTTCAAATCACGATTGTGCCGCCGTTCTGGGAAACATGGTGGTTTCGAGGACTCGTCTCATTTACCCTGATAGGTACTGCCTTCGGTGCGTACCGTTTGCGAGTCCGAAACCTTGAGGTCCGAAGTCGCGAGTTGGAGAGGCAGGTTCAGCAGCGCACCCATGAGCTTGAATCGCTTTACCTTGCGGACGAGGAACTCTACCGGCATTTGGAGTTGGATCGCGTATTACAAGCCCTAGTGAATGTTGCAGTGGATATTCTGCACGCGGACAAGAGCTCCCTGATGGTGTGGGATAAGCCGCGGAAGAATTTGGTTGCCCGTGTTGCTCACGGATTTAGTCAAGAGACTCTATCAAAAATGAGTTTTGCCCCCGGGGAAGGAGCCGTAGGGCAGGTTGCGCTATCTGGTGATCCAGTCATTGTCGAGGATGCCCAAGCAGACCCGCATGTAGCTACCTGGATCATTGAGACAGAAGGGATCCGCTCTTTCATTCATTTGCCTATCAAAATTAAAAACCAGGTTTTTGGTGTGTTCAACATCGCGTATTTGCAGCCGCGTGTTTTCAACGAAGAAAAAGTCCGTCTCTTCAAGTCTTTGGCCCAGCGGGCTGCTGTGGCAATCGAGAACGCTCAACTCTACGAACAAGCCCAAGAGATAGCTGCCGTTGAAGAGCGCCAACGCCTGGCCCGTGACTTGCATGACGCGGTCACCCAGACACTCTTTTCAACCAGCTTGATCGCCGAGGTCCTCCCCGAGATGTGGGCGGCCAACCCAAAGAAGGGTAAAGATCTCCTGGATGAAATTCGACAATTGAGTCAGGGTGCCTTGGCGGAGATGCGCACCTTATTATTACAGCTGCGTCCGGCAGCTTTAGCCGAAGCCGAACTAGGAGACTTGTTGCAGCAACTGGCTACGGGGCTATTTGGCCGGATGGGTCTATTGGTTTATGTTGCTATACGTGGCGATTGGGATTCTCCAGATGAAGTAAAGATCGCCATTTACCGCATCGCTCAAGAAGCATTGAATAACATCGTAAAGCATGCCGATGCCAATAAGGTGTCGATCAACCTCAACTGTAACATATCGGGTGGTGCCGACCTACTGGACGTCATAGAATTAATAATCCAGGATGATGGCTGTGGTTTCGATCCGCTGGATATGCCTCCTGATCACCTTGGCTTGGGGATCATGCAAGAACGAGCCGCTTCCATCAACGCCTCTCTGGACGTTGAAAGCCACCTGGATGAGGGCACTAAGGTCAAATTAGTGTGGCAGAAAAATAGCCAATAAAAGGCAAGGACAATTAAGTTCTGGAAAAACAAGATTAGGATATTACCTAGTATTAGACAAACTCGAGTAGCAAGGGAGGATCGATGGACAGCTCACCACCCATTCGTGTCATGCTCGTCGATGATCATAAAATGGTTCGCAGGGGATTGGGAGTCTTTCTGGAAGCCAAACCTGGTTTAGAACTCGTTGCTGAAGCCAAGGATGGCGAGGAGGCGCTGATTAAGTGCGAGCAGGCCAAACCGGATATCATCCTAATGGATCTGGTGATGCCCAAAATGGACGGTGTGACCGCAACCCGGGCAATCCGAGACCGCCATCCAGAGGTGCAAATCATTGCTTTAACCAGTTTCGGTGAGAAGGAATTGGTAAAGGATGCCCTCCAAGCTGGGGCGATCAGTTATCTACTGAAGAATGTATCTGCCAATGATCTGGCAGAAGCCATCCAAGCAGCTTATGCAGGTCGACCAACGTTGGCCCCGGAAGCCACCCAGGCATTAATTCAAGCCGCCACTCAGGGGCCTGAGCCTGGCCATGACCTGACTCCGCGCGAGCGCGAGGTCCTGGCTCTAGTGGTAGAGGGGCTGAGCAACCCGGAAATCGCCGAACGTCTGTATATCAGCCGCGCCACTGCAAAAGCGCATGTAAGCCAAATCCTCTCTAAGCTGGGTGTGTCCAATCGCGCTGAGGCAGTTGCCTTGGCCTTCCGGCACAAACTCGTGGAATAGACCCATGACTGGGCTCTCTTGCTAGTCCAGGACTCCAGTAGCATTAGATCGAGAAAATATTAGCCATATGGCTAATCGCGAAATCCCCTAGACGCTGGATGCGTTTGGGGAATTTTTCTTTTACGCTTAGATCACAAAGATCCTAAAAACCGAAACGACACGATTGGTAATTTTGCCAACACACACAAAAATTTCCGTTTCGTAAAAAAATAAATTAGATTGGGGGATATAAAATGAATAACAGAAAACCGATTTTCGTAGTGATGTTCATCTTGAGCACGTTAATCCTAAATGCCTGTGTTCAGGCTGCAGGTAAGGCGCCAGTCGATTGTTTTATCGGTAGAATGCCCGTGTACTGCAAAGCAAGCCCACCAGAAGAAAGACCTCATGAGTGTTTGTGCTTCCTGGACGGCGAAAACCCTGACCAGGTGCGCTTTAACGCCTTCACTGGGGAGCCGATCAGCTAAGCCTTACCTCCTTCAGCACCGCCCATTATGACACGCAGATGTTCAATCTTCCCGCAGGGGTTGATCTGGCCGAATGGTTGCAGAAGAACTTGGCAAATCGTGGTCTGGAAATTCCGGGCGCACCCAACACGGCGATCGGGGACATCCCAGCAATCAGGATCGATATCCCGCAATCCCCCCAGGCTTTCTCCTATGCATGGATCTATTACATCAAAGAGGATCTCCTGTTCCAAATCAGCATGATCGATATCGACAACCTTCAAAACAAAGCCTTTTACGAAAAGCTATTGTCCACCATTGAATTTGCCGATTAGCAGAACAGAGATAAAAAGAGAAGATCCCGTAGACATGTTCCAATTCTTCTATCAAAACGGCCGGCCAATAGCCGGCCGTCTTATTTTCTTGCCTTTCGTTGAGCGAACGAATTATTGACCCAAAACCTATCCGATCCCGGCGTAAGTCCTTAACTGACTGCGCATCACCCCATCCATTTGGCAATTTAAATATTATCCAGATGGCTAATAGCCAATTGCCCCAGTCGCTGGATGTGCTCAGGCGTGTTTTCCTCTAAGATAGATATAACGCAAATGAGGAAAATGAGATGAAAATGCGACCAACCCAAATCAGTTTTGTAATCATCCTATGTTCGTTAACCATAAGTAGTTTCAAAGTGGTTCTGGACCTGAACAACACCCTACAAACCAGTTCTGGGGCAGCAAAAATGGAAAAGAACGCTACTGTAATTGTCGATAGCAACCAGCACAATCTTGCACCGAATGAAATTGAATTGATTCAAAATAGCGTGGAGGAAAAGGTGATATCGCAATCGCAAACCCCTGAAGATTTATTTGTTCGACTTCCCATGGAAGATCAATACCATTCTCAATTAAGTGAGACCCATCTGCCCAACGCTTGTGGACCCACAGCTCTATTCATGGTGCTAGATTACTTGGATCTGGAGGAGTCACTTGCTAACGTCATTGGGAAGCATCAATTCTCTTCAGAACAGGGTGGCTACGACCCGAACTGCGTAGCGAATCCCGTGTGCACTTCACCGGGAGCACTCGCTCAAGTTGCGCATGAAGAATACGGTCTGATAGTGGAAGCACACGATGAATGGACTTTCGAAGAAATTCAACGGACCTTGGCCGCTGGTCAGCCCATTATCGCCGATGTCGTTTGGCGTTTAGCAGATGAGGGACTCGGACATTTCGTGGTGATCTACGGAATAGACGTCGAGCAGCAAATCGTTTACTACCACGACCCATACGATGGAGCGGAGATGGCTGCCAGCTGGGAAAAGTTTTCAGCAGCATGGGATGGTCCTGTAGATTTGGGCGATCCACTCCAACCAGAAGGGCATCGTTTTTGGGGAATGACCGTGTCCATTGCAGTATGAATATTCGCACCGATTGAATGGACCGTGAATTTCATAGAACTCTGCTAAAGACTTCATGTCAGCAAAAGATGAAATAACAAGAGAGTATGCGATGGAAATTTGCAAACATTGGTGACGAATTTAGACGACAACGGCTATATTGGGACTAAGACAATTTCGGGCACAATGGTCTCCGCAAACCGGAAATGTGTGAACATAACAAAAGATTGGTAATCTGTCAATTGTAGAAGATGGAGGTTAGGGATGAATATCAAACGGTATGTAATTAGCAACTTGCTTATGCTGAGCGTATTATTGTTTTCATCATGTCAGGGAACTGGAGATGAAATTGTGGATTGGACGACTTATCGGAACGATAAGTACGGATACTCGTTCGAGTACCCTCCCGATTGCTTTTTCGGACCTATGCCTGGGGATTGTAAACAAAAACCACCAGAAGAAAGACGCCCAGAGTGCTTATGCTTCTTGAACGGTGAAAATCCTGACCAGGTATCCCTGAATATAATGATTATCGAGGCGGATACTGTGTCTGGTGCGCCGTTCCATGTCTCTCATACCGATACTCCTGTGTACAACCCTCCTCCGGGGATAGATCTCATTACCTGGATAAAAGATAATTACTATTCTAATTACGAAGGCACCCTGGATGAACAAAACATGAAACTCGGAGGAATACCAGCCGTAAAATTCTCTATCCCTAAATCCCCCATGGCTCCCTCTCAAGAGGAGATTTTCTTCATCTTGGGGGACAAACTTTTCAGAATCTATATGATCGATGTAGAAAATACAAACAACAGAGAGCTGTATGATCAATTGCTTTCGAGTTTTAGTTTTGAGGAGTAATTCTATAGAATAAAGAATAGGAAGACCATCATGAAAGCACGTTTTTAAAAAGGTTGATATCATAATAAATATGCACCATGCCTCATAACCCCCGCTGCAGCGGACTCTTCGACTTCGCTCAGAGCCGCTGAGCTTATCCGTTAGGTGGCGATACTCATTATTCTGGCTGACAGCATGATTAAACTGCCATTAGTAATTTTATTCTATGATATTAAGGGGAAAGAGGTTTGTACTGAGAATGAACAAGCTGCGTTTAGTTTTATTCATCACCTTCCTTGGGCTTACCCTCAGTTTGGTTTCATGTGTGCCAGGTTATGAGATTACCATCACGCATATACCACTTCCACTCGGTGATTCCACTGTTAATTTAGTCCTACACGAGGTTGCTACTCCAGGTTTGACCTATCTAAACCTCCACGATGACGAAAATACATCTGTTCGAGCTGCGTTAGATGGGATCAAGCGGCATGGCGGGAGTGTGTTTGAACTGCAACACACAGGTGAAAGGAATATTACGTTTATACTAGACGGGATCAAATATGAATTCGACCCTAACAGGATGTTTAGTGACAACGGTGCGGCAGCTTCGCTCGAACGGTTTTCCCCTGTTAGCGAAGAAGCCATTGCTGCTGTGAGGTCTTTTGCAGATGCAGTACTGGATCGAATAAAGCCTACAGAGTTAGATGTCCTAGTCACGTTGCATAATAATGGGCGAGGCGGATACTCAATCCTAAGTTACACAGCTACTGGTGAATATGCTCGAGAGGCTACGCAAGTCTATGTCAGTGATGAGGTAGACGCTGATGACTTCTATTTCGTCACAGAATTAGACCTTTACGATCAATTGCGTCATACAAATCAGAATGTCGTATTGCAGGACAATGTAAATGTCACCGAAGACGGCTCACTCTCTGTTTGGAGTGCACAACAAAATTTGCCATATGTCAACATAGAAGCACAAGATGGACACCGTCGCTCACAGGCGAGCATGATTCTACGCCTGCACCAATTGTTCTTTCCGAGTCAAGATTCTGAATAATCTTTATACCGCCCCTCACTGCAGCGAATGTGTTATGTAGACTATAAGTATCTACCTCACATGTTTTTGGCTTACAATCGATACGAATCGGTAGGACCAATAAATTAGCGTTGGAAAAAGGAAAATCGCGCACCTAACCCCCGCTCCACCCGACAGCCGGTTAAGGACGGAGGACCGGATAGGCAAAACCCGGCTGCAGGTGAGCTCATCCGTTAGACGCACACTAGGGCGTTCTGTCATGCGCTGCAAGATTCACAGACGAACAGGCGTGGCGGTCCTGCTTGAAAGGAGGGTTCCATGAAGACAGACCGAGAAAGGAAGAATGCAGCAATAGTGGTTATAAGGTGGTCAGCTCGCGTACTCGGGTTGATCATGGCGGGGTTCTTACTGCTTATGTTCATCGGGCAGTCTCTAGAGTCTGGTCTGCCATTGAAGTCAATTGAGCCGATCGCAGCAATCGGGTTAGTCCTGATGGGGATCTATGTAGTAGCTATGTTCCTGGCACTCAAATGGGAGCGCGTGGGCTCGTTCCTTGGGGTGGCAGCCCTCGGAGGCTTCTTCGTCATAATGTTCCTGGGATTGCTTCCTGGAAACGTTTCAGGCGGCTTCAGTTCCAAAGGTGTCCTGAATCCGTTATTTCTCGCCTTCTGGCTACCGATCCTGTTGTACTTGCTGTGCTGGGGACTCGAAAGGCGGGGGCGGGAACGAACGAAGGCGGTTCTCTGAACATGATGAGCAGTCTGATGGTTCTCGATTTCTTCGAGGGCTATCTACCATCCCTTGGGACGCCGACTGAGAGTGCATCAAGGCGTCTAACCCGCGCTTGCACCTGACAACCGCATCGCGGTTGCAGGTGAAGCAAACGTTAGGCATCATTAAGTCAAGCAATTTTGAAAAAGAAAATATATGATTCACATGAGATTAGTAGCAGCGTCATTCACCACCCCAAGCGAATTAAGTAAGTTGCTTTTAGATCTCGGTGCTGGTGAAAATGGATTCGGAGGTACACCGGTAGCTACCGGTGAGGTGACATTGGACGAGTATACTCAGCAGTGTTTGGAAATGACGGATACTGCTAAACTGCAGCCTGGTTATGTTCCCCAGACGGTGTTCTGGGCATTAGATGAAGAAGAGATCGCAATTGGTGTGGCACGGGTGAGGCACTATCTTAACGATAAGTTGAGAGAGTACGGAGGTCATATCGGTTATTACATTCGTAAAGATAAACGTAACAAGGGTTATGGCAAGGAAATATTACGTCAAGCATTGGCAAAGTTATGGGAAATGGGTGAAAAAAGAGCATTGCTCTCAGTTGATATGGATAACATAGCATCTATCAAGGTGATCCAGGCTAATGGCGGAGTTTTAGAGAGTGAGGAATATGGCACCGATGGTCAAAGAAAAGGACTATTTTGGATAGAGTTGAATGGATAGGCAAAGCAGATCATTTCGACATTATTTGTCTGATGCCTAACCCCCGCTCCACCCGACAGCCTGCCACGTCGGCGATTTGACCTCTCGTTTCCATTTATTGGTTCTTCATCTATAATCATTAAATGCCCGCCCGGCTGCGGGTGAGCTCATCCGTTAGGCTGGCAACAACACAAGCCGACAGGAATAATTTCAGAACTGTAGGAGGATACACCATTGGGAACATGGATTAGTCATCGAAATGGGAGTGCATTATGCCGGGAGTAGAAGGACGGGTGGCGCTGGTAACGGGAGCAGGGCGTGGAATCGGGCGGGTGGCGGCGAATCTGCTGGCCTCGCGCGGTGCACAGGTGATGGCCGTTGAACGCAGCGAGAATGAATTACAGACGCTGGGCCTGGACTACGTTGTGGCGGATCTGGGTACACCTGACGGCTGTGCACTTGCGGTGAAGGAAACACAGAATCGCCTGGGGCCGGTAGCAATCCTGGTGTGTAATCACGGCATTGGTTCGGCCCATGAGCGGGTGATCTGGGAGCAGGAAGCGGAGCTCTGGCGCGAAACAATGCGCATCAACCTAGATGGCCCTTTTTTCCTGTCACAGGTAGTTGTCAAAGACATGATTGAACAGGGTTACGGCCGGCTTGTGTTCACGAGTTCGACGGCCGGACAGGTGGCGGAATACGCCGGCAGCGCTTACAACAGCTCAAAACACGGTCTGCTGGGCCTGA
>PVMK01189012.1_pt2 | contig 10497 bp, 14 predicted proteins | sample 1853481 | NCBI WGS metagenome assembly PVMK01 (sample SAMN08533507, study PRJNA380276) | Marine sediment metagenome, whole genome shotgun sequencing project. | reverse complement strand
ATTACAAGAATTAAGTTTTCCTTTAAAGAATAATCCTCTGTGGAAAATGGGAGTGGAGGAACATCCCGGTGAGCAGAGTTGTACTGACAAATGGTTTCGTTAATACCAGGTCATCACTAGCTGCTTCCTGAGTAACCATAGCCCCAACACCAAGTATTATATCCACCGTCTCATCATTCAAAGCATTTTCAACAACACTGCGGAAATTTATTTGGATCCCACTGAGCATTAAAATCTGATGATTCAACAAAATTGAATGAGTAATCATCGCCTAAAAGATGTAAAGTTCCGGCTATCATTTGCTCAGTAATCTCCAGATTCGGGTGTTGGTCCATCACGAACAACTGCAATGTTTATATGCTTTTGTCCGGGTGATATCTGCGCTAACCCCACATCACAAAAAGTGTATAAAAATCCAAATAGGATAATGCAGTAACCTAGTTTTGATCTGATTCGTTTCATTACAATTAATTTTATTTGGTAAGAAAAATAGAATGTAAATTAGTAATTAACTAAGGCAATAAAAAATTATTGTTCTAATTTTTCTAAGGAGAGAAAGGAATCTTTTAGGAGAGCTTAAATTATCAATTACCGTTTTCATCATTATTATTCAAGAGCCCCTTATCCATTTCAGCTTGCTTCTCAGCTTCATCCATCTCATCAACTGTGACCCAGCCACCGCCGAGAGCTTTGTATAATTTAACGTAAGCATTTAGATAATCTTTATTCACTTCCGAAAGTTCCAACGCTGCATTAAATGAAGAACGTTGTGCATCAAGTACTTCGAGATAACTTGTAACTCCCTGATCGTATCTTCGCTGCGAAAGGTATTCGGCATTTTTAGCTGCATTAAACTGTCTCTGATTTGCAGCAAGTTGTCTTTTATATGTTTCTACCTCAATCAATGCATCTTCAACTTCTCTGAATGCAATAAGAACAGTGTTCTCATAATTATATAATGCTTGTTCTGTTCTTGCTTCTTCAATTTCAACTCTTAATGTATTTTTATTAAAATTGAAAAGGGGGCCAAGTAAACTTCCGCTTAAAGACCAGGCAGCTCCACCGTCAGTCAAAGTTGACAGATCACCACTTGCAATACCTAAGATTCCAGTTAAACTTATTGAAGGAAACATCTTTGCAACCGCAACACCTATGTTAGCGTTTTGTGCCATAAGTAAATATTCGGCTTCTGCAATATCGGGTCTGCGGATTAACAGATCCGAAGGCAAACCCAGTTGGTATATCCGGTGGGATTATCTGATCGTACAAAAAATAACCTTGCTCAATTTCGCCGGGTAGTTTACCGAGTAAAATTCTTAATGCATTTTCTGTTTGTGCAGCAAGACGTTCGAAAACCGGGATGGCAACCGCGGCAATTTCTTTTTGGATTTGTGATTGATTAAGATCAATTTCAGCAACTACTCCTTTATCAAATCGCTGTTGGATTATATTAAGTCCTTTTTCCCGCGTAACAAGTGTGTTTTGGGCAATTTCCAATCTCTGCCTGAAATCCAGCAAAAGGAAATACGTACTTATAACTTCAGATATTAAACTGATTTGCACTGTTCGCAATGAAAATTCCGAGGCAAGCAGTTGTGCTCTTGCAGATTCAGTTGCTCTTCTGAACTTACCCCAAAAATCAATCTCCCAGCTTAGAACAGGACCGATAAAAAATGCATTATTTATCTGCTCCGTTCCAAACTGTTTGGCTTGAATATTCCCTCTAAGAGCATCAGCTTTAATATCAAGTTTAGGATACTGATCTGCTCCTGTAAACCCAAGCCGCGCGCGTGCTTCTTCAATTCGGCTGATTGCAATAAGCAGATCTTTATTTTCTCTTAATGCCGTAATTATTAAAGTATCCAGAACAGGATCGTTAAAGAGATCCCACCATTTTAATATTGCAACAGAATCCACCATTAAGCTGTCATATCTGTACTGTGCAGGTGTTTCAATTTTAGGTTTCTGAAAATCGGGACCCATCGAACAATTTGAGAGAGTGTACATTAAAACGGGAATACCAATAAAAAGCAAGAGTGATTTTTTCATTTTACTGCTCATCATCTGTCTCTTCCGTTGCCGGTGATGTTAAAGCATCACGCTTTTGCTCATACTTAAAAAGTTTGCCGATTCCAACAAACAACATCGGGTAAAAGAATACTCCAAGTAAAGTTGCTAAAGTCATTCCGCCAAGAAGAGCCATTCCCATTACCTTTCTTGCTTCTGCTCCTGCCCCCGAAGCTATAACAAGCGGCAAAACCCCGAGTATAAAAGAAAATGCTGTCATCAAAATTGGTCTAAACCTTTGCCTGGCAGATTTTATTGCTGCATCAAATAATGAAAGTCCCTTTATCGAATTCCATTTTGGCAAACTCAACAATAAGTATTGCATTTTTAGCAGCCATTGCAATTAACATCACTAAAGATATCTGTGCAAAAACATTATTCTCATAGCTCGGGCTGAACATTCGTGCAAGCAGCAAAATTGACATAGCACCGAAAATTGCAAACGGTGTTCCTAATAAAATACTTAATGGAAGCGACCAACTTTCATATTGTGCCGCAAGAATAAGGAATACAAATATTAATGCAAAAACAAAAACTATTGAACCCGAACCGCCTGCTTCTTTTTCCTGGTAAGACATATTGCTCCAGGCATAACTCATATTTGGCGGAAGAACTTCAGCTGCAACTTCCTCAAGTGCAGTTAATGCTTCATTCGATGTATAACCTTCAGCCGGTGCGCCTGTAAGCTCAACCGATCTGTAAAGATTAAAACGATTTGTAAATTCCGGTCCAACTATATCTTCCACATTAATAAATGCAGTGAGAGGAACGCTGACTCCGTTTTTATTTTTAATGAAAAAGAGTCCAAGCTGTTTTTGATTCAACCTGTACTCCGGCTCTGCTTGTATATATGCTTTGTACAAACGACCAAACCGGTTAAAATCATTTACATAGGAACCGCCAAGAAATGTACCGACGGTAGTGTATATATCGTTTAAGCTAATTCCGGCTTTTAAAACTTTATCACGGTTGATATTCAAAAACTTTTGTGGAACATCCGCCTGAAAAGTTGTAAAAATTGTTCCGATCTCAGGGCGCTGCATTGCTGCTTGAATAAATTTACCTGTGTTCTCAGCAAGATACTGGGTAGTGTTTCCGCCTTTATCCTGTATCATAATTGAAAAACCGGACCCGTTACCGAGTCCCGGGATTGCTGGAGGACCAAAAGCAAAAACCTGGGCTTCATTTATAGCGCCATAAAATTCCCCTGTTCAACTGGTTCACAAATTCTTCAGCGGTAATGCCACGTTCACCCCAATCTTTTAGAGAAACAAAACAAAAGCCGGCATTTGAAGACATACTGCCCGAGATTAAGCTGAATCCTGTTGCAACAGTAATGTATTCAACTACATCACTGTGTCTTTCAAGGATTTTTTCAATTTTCTTCATCACAACATCAGAGCGTTGAAGTGAAGCAGCAGCAGGTAATTGCATATTAACAAAAAGATAACCCATATCTTCCGATGGCATAAATCCTCCCGGAAGTAATTTGCCAACCCCTACCGTTCCAATAAGAACAACAACAATAAAAATAACTCCCCTTTTTATCTTACGGGTAATTACATTTGTAAAACTCATATATGATTCGGTGGATTTGTCGAATTTTTTATTGAACCAACCGAAAAACTTTCCGAGTAACCCTTTATATGGAGTTGATTTTCTTAATAGCAAAGAAGCGAGAGCAGGACTTAATGTTAGTGCATTAATTGAAGAAAATACGACTGATACGGCTATTGTAATCGCAAATTGCTGATATAAACTTCCGGTTATTCCACCCATAGATGCAACAGGTACAAAAACTGCAATGAGCACAAGAGTTGTAGCTATAACCGGAGCAGTAACTTCTGACATTGCTTTATTAGTTGCTTCCTTTCGGGTTCAAACCATTTTCAATATGAACCTGTACTGCATCAACAACAACAATTGCATCATCCACTACAATTCCTATTGCAAGAACCAACCCGAGAAGAGAGAGAACATTAATCGTAAAACCGAGCATTGGAAAAACAATGAAAGCACCGATAAGCGAAACCGGGATAGCTAAAGTGGGAATAAGAGTTGCTCTCCAATCCTGTATAAAAATGAATACAACAAGTATTACAAGCAGCAAAGGCAATTATCAAAGTTTCAATAATTTCAGCAATACCAGCAGTAATAGGTGCAGTGGCATCAAGAGAAACATCGTACCTCATACCTTCCGGGAAATGATTTTGAAAGTTCTTCCATCGCTGCTCTCACCTTTTCAGCAAGCTCAACTGCATTTGAACCGGGTGCCTGGTATAGCCCGATTATTGAGCATTGCTTATTATTAAGGCGTGTAAAAGCGCTATATGTTTCTACTCCAAGTTCAACCCTTGCGATATGCTTGATCTTAACCTGCGAACCACCTTCAGTAGTTCTTACAACTATTTCTCCAAACTCTTCTTCAGTTTGAAGACGATCGGGAAGGCGCACAGTATAGGTAAATTCCGTTCCCGGAGGTGACGGTTCAGCACCGAATTTACCGCCAGGCACAATCACATTTTGTTCCCTGATTGCATTCATTAATTCTGGAATGGTTATTCCTAATTGAGCAAGACGGTCTGGTTTTATCCAAATACGCATAGAATAATCACTCGCACCAATTACATTAACACGACCAATACCTTTAATACGAGCTAGGATATCCTTTATATTAATTAACGCGTAGTTGCCAAGAAAGTTCTGATCGAATCTGCCGTCTGAAGTTAATGTTACAAGCATGATAGTGTTAGGGAGAGACTTTTCGGTTGTAACACCAAATCTTTTTACTTCTTCAGGGTAATTTTGCAGTAGCAGCCGAAACCCTGTTTTGAACCAACACAGTGTTCATATCCGGGATCGGTTCCCTACTTCAAATGAAACATCCAAACCCAAAGTACCATCGTTTGAGTTTGTAGATTTCATATAGATCATGTTATCAACGCCGTTTATCTGCTGCTCTAATGCAGTAGCAACCGATTGCTCAACATTTAAAGCATTCGCTCCTGTGAAGGTAGCTCTAACCTGTACAATTGGCGGGAGTTATATCCGGGTATTGCTCGGTAGGAAGTCCCAGCATAGATATTAAACCAACAATTATTATAACAATGGCTATCACCATTGCAACTATCGGTCGGTTAACAAAAAAATTACCCATATTTAATTACCGGTTTCTTTATTGTTTCGTTCAACTTTTGTCAAAACCGGATTTACCGTCATACCGGGTTTCACTTTCTGTAAACCTTCGTATACAACTTTCTCTCCGTTTTTTAAACCTTCTTTAACAAGCCAGAAGGAATCTATGGTAGGACCAACTTTATTCTTCTAAGTTCTACTTTGTTTTCATTGTTAATAACATAAACATTGTGTATCCCCTGCATTTCCATTACTGATCTTTGGGGAATTAAAATTCCATTTTTTATGGTGCGTACTGAAGCATTTATCCCTGGCAAACTGACCCGGACGTATTATATATTCTGGGATTAGGGAAAAGATGCCTGAAGCAAAATTGATCCGGTAGTCGGATCGACCTCCCTGTCGATAAATTCAACTATACCTTTATGATTGTGTATTGAGCCATCAGATAAAATTAATTCTAAGTATGGTTCTTCCCTTTCAACTTCTTCAAGCTCCTTATTTTTATTCCATTCCCGTGCAACTATAAGGTACTCACTTTCAGTTAGAAAGAATTCCACCAGGATAACATCTATACGAGAAACTACATTTAAAATAACAGGATTTGGTTCACGCCCCACAAAATCGCCAACCTTTGCTTTTGTTTTACCAATTATACCGGATATTGGTGCTTTTATTTTTGTATAACTTAGTTGAATTTGCGCTGCCCGCAGATTTGCTTCGGCTGCTTCAACAGATGCCTGAGATGCTTCGAACCGTGCAACTGCTGCATCAAGGTCACTTTGGCTTACAGCGTTTATTTCGGCAAGAGGTCTTATTCTGTTTAACTCACTCTCCGCATTTACAAACATAATCTTTGCTTCCGCTAATAAACTCATTTTAGCAGCAACATCAGCTTCAAATGGTTGGCTTTCAATTGTGTATAGCAACTGCCCTTTTTTAACTCCGCGACCTTCATCAAAATAGATGCCTTCTAAAAAGCCCTCTACTCTTGCACGGATGGAAATATCCTTTAAGCCATAAACCTGTCCTACAAATTCCTGGTAGATTAGGAACATCTTCAGCAGTTATTTTATAAACAGGGTATCTCCGGAACGAAGAGTTTTGATTGTTCATCTGAACCGCAGGAAACTAAGATCAATGATGAACTAAATAATAAAATTATATTTTTTAATTTCATTTTTTCTCTAGGTAATTTAAAGTTTTAAAAATGTGGGTAATTTATCGTCAGTAATTTATTCTGATTTAAAATTTAACAATCACTTAGATTAAATACAAAAAATGGTTTACTTAATAAATCCATCCTGATATAAATCATCAACTACCATTAAGCTAACCAATTTAATTACATCAGAAGTGCTTTTGGGTTCATAGGATTCAGAAGTTGCGCTCCACACTAACTTACCTTCTTTAGTTTCGAAAAGCTTTGTATCCATGTAAATTATTGTCTCTTCCGATAAATAACCAGGGACCTGATAAACCGGAGAAGTTGAAATATAAAATCCGCGGAATCCTGCTGAAACATACGAAGAGCCGCCTCCGTAAACTGTTTCCTTTGTACTACTACCTGTTTCAATTGCAACTAATACTGCATCAATATTTTGATCTTTAAAATATTTTTCAAATGTCTCTACAGTTAATTGTTCACCTTTGGGTAAAACCTGCCAGGCAACTACTGTCTCAACATTGTATTTTTTTAATACTGTCCCAAATTCATTTTCATAAGCTTTTTTCTTCCATTCTTTACCAGCCATTCCAAACACTAAAATCTTTTTAAATCCCTCCTTTTTATATGATTCGTTCTTCCATATATTTTGTAGTTGAGTGGAAGAGCTGCAGGAAGAAATAATTGCAATGGTGAAGAACACGAAACAAACAGAAGGTTTTTATTTTATTCATATAAGATTTGCCTGCTTAATAATTATGATTTTTAAAATGAAGAACCGATTTAGAGAAGTGCGAACAAAAATTTCTCAAATTGTTTATGAAATATAATTGTTTTTACACTTAATATTTTAACTGATGCTAAAAATAAGTTATAGGAGTAAAAGCAAAACCAATATTAAATGTTAGGTAAGATTGAGGAGTAGAAATTCCTGTAATTTCATTTTCTGCACTGAAAGCATAATTATATCGTACATTTACAAAAGCATATACTGATTCCAATAAATAAACAAAACCTGCCTCGGGTGCTACACCAAAATGCCATTTATTTGATTCGAGATTATCATCCACAAATTCCAATGTATGTTCCAATTGTTGATAAAAATAGTACATTCCCAACTCCAATGCCTATAAACGGTCTAAACTCTCTACCTTCGCCTAAATAATAATGTGTTGTGATCATAACCGGGAATGAATTTATTAATCGGCTCTGCTCTCCCGAAACATCGCCGACATACCTTGAAATAGTCTCACTAGTTTCTTCTTCAAACGCGCTCCAGCCTACAAGAAAACCAACTGATGCATTATGAGAAAAAAACTTTCGTAAGTCTATACTAAAACCTGCAAAGCTTGTTTTACTTATATATTCACTTGTATCACCTGTAGGAATAGAGATTGAATAGGTGAGACCTGTTAAAAAGTCCTGGGCAAACAAGTTTACACTTAATAACAGGGAAAGAATTATTATCGATTTTAATTTTATAGCTTTCATTGTTCTCAACTTTAAATAATTATTATATAAGTAATATAAATATTTAATATAAAATCTCCTTTTCTAATTATTAAATCAACACCATACTTTGTCTCGCATCCTTTGTAGTTGCACAAATCATTTTGAACACAGTTGAGAAACTCTCACAGTCCCAACGTCTCACCATCACTCACTCTCCTCACCCCGCATACGCCGTTCTCAACTTTTCCTTATTCAAAGCTTTTGCAAGTTCAAAATCTTGTTCAGTTACTTTTTCTTTATCGCCGTAATAATTATGCTCAACGCTGTCTTTCTCCAAACTTGCAAGCACTGTTTGTGATGAAAGCACCTTCAAATCTTCTGTAACAATGTTGGTAGAATCGTTTTCATCTATTCTTCCTGTAACAAGGTACGGTCCCATCGAAAGAGTAAGCTCAGCCACATGGTAATAAACATTTGGGAAGATAACCGCCTCAAAAGTTCCTGTAAGGTCTTCGAGCGAAAGGAATTTCATTATATCACCCTTTTTTGTTTTTATCCTTTTGGAAGTCATGTACCATCCAATCATCTTAACTCTTCTGCCGCGGTTACGATACATATCCTTTGCGAGCACAATTCCGGGCTGCTCAATCCATTCCTTAAAAAAGTAAAGCGGATGACGTGTAACCATATAACCAAATGCTTCGTATTCTTCTTTGCATATTCCTGCGAGTGAATAGTTCTCATCAGTTTTTACTTCATTCTCAAGTTTAAAAGTTTCATTCATAAAAAGATCGTTATAACTCTCTTCAATAATTTTTCTGCGGTGAAGATAAACATCCAGAAGCCGCATAAGAGTTGGTCGTGTTTGCCGGAAGCACCCCATCCCACCGCACTTTATAAGCATTGCCGTTTCTTCATAAGCAAGTTTTGTACGTACAAGAAAATCCGCAAGCGAAATGTATTTACCATTCCGTTTTCTTTCTTCAACAATTTTATCAATCGCATTATAAGAAAGATTTTTTATTGCCTTCAAACCAATACGGATTGATCTTCCCTTTCCGACATATTCTTTTTCACTTTCGTTAACGGAGGGAAGTTCTATCTTCAAACTTAAACGTTTTGCTTCCTGCACATAAACTGCAGCAGAATAAAATCCGCCGCCGTTGTTTAACACGCTTGCCATAAACTCTGCCTGATAGTGTGCTTTAAGAAACGCAACCTGGTAAGAAAGCAAAGCAAACGATGCACTATGTGCTTTGCAGAAAGAGTAACCTGCAAACGACTCAATCTGCCGCCACAGTTCTTTTGCCTGGTAATCGGTTAAACCTTTTTCTTTTGCGGAAGAAAAAAAATTATCAACTATTCTTTGCATTGCATGGTGCGAGCGCATCTTTCCGCTCATCGCTCTGCGCAGAAGATCGGCTTCCTCTAAACTTAATCCTGCAATGTGATGTGCAACTTTAATTACATCTTCCTGGTAGATCATCACACCGTAAGTTTCGCCAAGGTAGGTTTCCATTTCGGGCACAAGGTATTTTCTTCGCGAAGGATCTTTGTGGCGTGCGATGAACTCCTGCATCATTCCGCTCTCTGCAACACCGGGGCGGATAACCGAGCTTGCGGCAGTAAGCATCTCAAATGTTTCAACATCAAGCCGGCGCAGCAGCGAACGCATTCCCGGAGACTCAATGTAAAAGCACCCGATGGTCTTTCCTGTTCGTATCAATTCCTTTGTGGCGGCATCGTTAAAGAGCATATCAAAATCGTAAATATCAAAGTTGATATTACCCGTGTTTTTGGGGATGGGCGGATAAAGCGTATGTATCCTCACCACGTCCCGCCACTCAGCGGGGAGTCTGGTATTCTAGTAGTTCTTTGTTTTTTCGCTATTTTCAAACATAATATAGTGTACATTTGCACACTATAATATAGAAATTTAAAGTTTAAATGCAAGTGGCTGAAAAGTAAGGGAGAAGATGCTATTAACACCTAACTTTTGTTAGTGGTTATGAAGTTTACTTAACCGCAGAGTCCGGAAAGAAGACGCAAAGTCTCGCTGAGAATAAAGCATTCTGAATTCTAATTTGCTGAATAGCAATTTATACTTGCCTTTAATAAAAATTATGCTTTATTAATAAGTGGAATAAATAAATTTAGAAGATGCAGAAATGACTACTGATGATGTACTAACATGGATTTGCCAATATTGCGGTGAGGAAAATGAGTTGTGGGTCGATCTTACAATAGAGGATAAGCAGGACTTTATTGAAGATTGCGAAACATGCTGCAGACCGAATAGATTAATAATCTCACAACAAAAAGAGGAGGGCATTCCTTTTGTTGAATCACGGCTTACAGATGAATGATCTTCTACGTCGAACTTCCTGCTTATCCTAGAGATGACATCCAACAGACAAAACACAAGAACCAAATAATATCCGATACTACAATACCCAAGTAGATCTATTTCAGTGTAAAGAATATCGATTACTGTTTATTAGCTGCATATCTGCACTTGGGAATAATTTTCTATTTTTTCATAGATTACAAACTTAGCACTGATACTCTACTGTGCTATTACTACCATCTTATTTCTAATCCATTATCATTCTCAGGAATGATGAACTTTCATCGTCATCAGCATCTTTTGATTGATTATCATGTTCTTCGTTTTCCAT
>PVMK01117757.1_pt1 | contig 10498 bp, 12 predicted proteins | sample 1853481 | NCBI WGS metagenome assembly PVMK01 (sample SAMN08533507, study PRJNA380276) | Marine sediment metagenome, whole genome shotgun sequencing project. | reverse complement strand
AACACTCCCATTGAATAATCCGACACATAAGAAAAATCAAATACAGTCCACGTTGGATACCTGATAAGGTAACCCAAAAATATAAGCAGCAAACCTCTCTTAATTCCTTTTTTAACACGTGGGTTTTCGGTAAATGGTTTTTGAACAAGACGGAACAGATAAGTAAATACTATTCCTGCAGTGAACATAAAAATAGGAGCTGTCACCCCTCGCAAAAAATGCCAGGTTGCATAAATAAGATTATCAGGATTTCTAAAGTTATCAGCTAACAGCGTATCAATTGTGTGCCCCTGCACCATTTGAAAAACAGCAAACGTCCTCATCAAATCGATAAATATTATTCTATGTTTTTTTTCTTCGTGAGGCATTAAACCAAATTTACCTGTACATTTTGAAAAATCAGCAATATGATTTCCTTCGATAAAATCTATCTAAATTATAATTATAACATAAATAAAGTAATGTTAATTTAGAATATGTTTATGTTTAACATAATAAAGCAATCTTAAAGAGACTTATCAGTATGTTGAAAAAATATTCAAGCTCAATCCAAAAAGCTTGACTTGGAATAATAAAGTAATTACATTGTAGTTACGTTTTATGCAAAGGTAAGAAAATGAGAGCAAAAGTTATAAAAATTGGTAATTCAAGAGGGATCCGGATTCCAAAATCCATTATTGAGCAGAGTGGTCTTAATGATGAAGTTGAACTTGAAGTTCGAAATGATCAAATTATTATAAAATCCATTTCAAAAAACCAAAAGAGAAAATTGGGATATTCTTTTCAAAAAGATGGCTCAAAATAAAGATGATATACTTTTAGATTCGGATACATTAACAGAACAAACAATCTGGGACAAAGATGAGTGGGTCTGATAAATGGATTACAAAAGATTTGAAGTTTACCTAATTAATTTAGACCCAACTATTGGAAGTGAAATAAAAAAAACAAGACCTTGTGTTATTATTTCGCCGGATGAAATGAATAGAAATATCGCAACAGTAATAATTGCCCCGTTAACATCAAAACTCCGAAATTATCCAACTAGAATCCCTTGCAGAGTTAAAGGAAAACAAGGACAAATCGTATTAGATCAGATTAGAACAGTCGATAAGATCAGATTAATTAAAAAGATAGATTTTCTGAAGAAAACTGTTCAGACAAAAACACTTACAGTTTTAAATGAGATGTTTTCTAAGTAATACAACTTAACAAATTGAAAAAGTAAAAATTAACGCTTCAGTTAACTGCACATCTATCCTATCCGTAATTACAATAGGAGAATTCCGAGTTGGTTTTATATTTCATTTTATTAAGCACCAACAAATAAAGCGTGATACTAACGTATGAATGTGTAATTTACATACTTAATTATTATTTAAAGACTATTATTTATCAGGAAGTGATATTATGACTTTTGAAGAGATTGGAATTGAAAATAAATATATCCGCGCGATTGAAGAGTTAGGATTTAAAGATCCTATGCCTGTTCAGGAAAAGGTAATCCCTCATTTAATTCAGGAAGACTGTGATGATATAATTGCATTAGCACAAACCGGAACTGGTAAAACAGCCGCCTTTGGTCTGCCTTTAATTCAAAAAACAAACACATCAGGTAAGTATGTTCAGTACCTAATTCTTTGCCCTACGCGTGAACTTTGCTTACAAATTTCGGATGACTTAACCGCATACGCTAAGTACGACAGTGATGTTAAAATAACTGCTGTATTCGGAGGCGCAAACATTGCAAGGCAGATTAGCATTATTAAAAGAGGTGTGCATATTATTTCAGCCACACCGGGCAGATTGCTTGACCTGATAAAAAGAAGAGTAGTAAAGATTTCGAAAATAAAATCAGTTGTACTTGATGAAGCCGACGAAATGCTTAACATGGGTTTCAGAGAGGAACTTGAAGCAATCCTTAAAGAAACACCGGATGATAAAAACACTTTACTTTTCTCCGCCACCATGCCGAATGAGGTTCGTAAAATGGCAAACCGGTTTATGAAAAACCCGGTTGAAATTACTATCGGCAAAAAAAATGTTGGTGCCGATAATGTTAACCATGTAAGTTATATGGTTCATGCACGCGACAGGTATTTAGCTCTTAAGAGAATTGCAGACTATTATCCAGAGATTTACGGTATAATCTTTTGCCGAACCAGGAGGGAAACTCAGGAAGTTGCCGAAAAGTTAATTCAGGACGGATACAATGCGGATTCGCTTCACGGTGATTTGTCCCAGCCGCAAAGGGATAAAGTGATGGCAGCGTTTCGAATAAAACATGTAAAACTGCTTGTTGCCACCGATGTTGCAGCACGCGGACTTGATGTTGAGAATCTAACTCACATTATTAATTATAATTTACCGGATGAATTGGACCTTTATACTCATAGAAGCGGAAGGACCGGAAGAGCCGGCGAAGCGGTACTTCAATTGTAATTGCCAATCTGAAGGAAAAGCATAAACTTAAAATGATTGAAAAACAGATCAATAAAAAGTTTGATATCAAACCCGTTCCGCTTGGTAAAGATATTTGTGAAAAGCAGCTTTTGCATTTGGTTGATAAAATGGAAAAAGTTGAAGTGGATAATGAAAAAATTGATGCCTTCCTTCCGGCTATTATGCATAAGCTTGAATGGCTTGACCGTGAAGAGTTGATCAAAAAATTTGTATCAGTTGAGTTTAACAGGTTCCTTGACTACTACAAAAACACTTCCGACTTAAACGTACCGGAAAGCTCAGGAAAACGCAGCAAACAAGATAGAACATCCGGTATACGTGATGCAGAAAGATTCACACGCTTTTTTATTAATTTGGGAAAAACGGACAACTTAAATCCGGTTGATGTTATCGGGATGATCAACGACTACTCTAATAATCGTAACATAGATATTGGTGAGATAGAAATTCTGAAAAACTTTTCCTTCTTTGAAGCCGATAAATTATTTACCGATGATATTTTATTAGGATTTAAAGGGAAGTCGTTTAAGAAACGTAAAATTAATCTTGAAGTTGCAGAAGCTAAAAAAAGATCGGCAAAATCTGATTCCGGAAGATATAAGAAGAGAAACGATTTCACGAGAAAAACAGTCGGTAGAAAAGCTGAACGAAAGAGAAGAAGGAAATAGTATTAAATATTAATCTCACCTAACCAGCAAATGCAACCAATCACAGAGTTTCTGACTTTTTAGATTGGGTAGTGATAATGTTGCCGCTTGGTTACAATACAGTTAATCCATAACCCCCCGGTAAAGTTTTTTCATCCGTACTATAAATGCACCCCAATTAATATTCTGCATAAAAAAATATCTGTTCTAGGGTCGCCATCGAAGCCATGGTTCATACCAGTTCTGCTTGAGAATGAATTATGGAATCCTTATGTTCTAAATTAAAATTCTAAAGAAAGGAAATTCGCATGAGTGAACAAAATAAGCCAAGGCCGGACATCACCCCATCTCCTGATGGACCGTATTTAGTTAAAGATCTCGAGAAGTTCGCCAATCAAAACGGACCTATCGAAACAAAGAAATCATTAGCACTTTGCCGATGCGGAGGATCAGCTAATAAGCCGTTCTGCGATGGAACTCATGCAAAGATCGGATTCTCATCAGCAAAACTTGATGGACGCGTTGAAGACAAGCGGGAAAATTACAAGAGTGAACAGATCGCCATTCACGATAACCGTGGTATATGCGCGCACGCCGGTCGCTGTACCGATGGTCTTTCTTCGGTTTTTAGATTACAACAAGAACCATGGATCGATCCGGATGCTGCCAGCCCCGAAGAAATTATGAACGTAATCCGTAAGTGCCCTTCCGGCGCCCTGAGTTATTCTGTAGATAACGTTGAACAACCTGACCATGAAGGTGATTCCGCCATTTTTGTGTCGCCAAATGGTCCTTATGTGGTGTCCGGTGGACCGGATCTGCTTGAGACAACCCGTGGTGAAGGCGCATCAACAGAACATTTTACTTTGTGTCGTTGCGGCGGTTCAAAAAACAAACCCTTTTGCGATGGAACACACTGGCACATTCAATTCAAAGATGACAAGAATTAAAAAGAAATTATTAATGGAAGAACTTTCCTATGAATAAAGACTTCCCCACTAGCGATATGGAATTGACTCATATCGTGGTCGTGAGTAATATGGAACAGTCTCGACACTTTTACGGGGATGTTTTAGGAGCGACTGTTGTGAGAGAATATGGCGGCACTTCCTGCGTTTTGAAATTTCAGGGCAGTTGGCTGCTGCTGGTTACCGGAGGCGAACCGACCCGTGACAAACCAACAATCACATTTGCACCCTCCCAAGCTCCCGACACCGTTAGCCATGCAATGACCATCCATGTACCGGATTTCCAGTCGGCGTACGAGATTCTCAAATCGCGCGGTGCTGAATTTCTGACACCACCGGTCAATTGGGGTACGGAAATCCGTTGTTTCTTCCGCGACCCCGATGGTCACCTGCTGGAAATCAGTCAGGCGAGCTGAGAGCGCCGGGTATGAATGCTGAAAGTAAAACTTCCGTTCCAACAGGCAAGGTACGCGGACGCGTTTCGTTATTTCCCATTTTGCTGGTTAATTTTATAGGCACTCTCGGTTACAGCATCATCCTTCCGTTTTTAATTATCCTGGTCATTCGGTTCGGAGGAGATGAATTGATGTATGGAATAATGGGGGCAACGTATTCATTTTTTCAACTCATAGGTGCGCCCATATTGGGGAATTGGTCGGACAGATATGGCAGGAAAAAAATTCTTTTGTTGAGCCAGGCGGGTACATTCTTAGCATGGGCCTTGTTTATCGTTGCCCTGCTTATTCCCGACACCGAGCTCTTTCATATGAATACATCTTCGGGAAGTTTTCTGCTAACCATGCCTTTGCTTATCTTATTTTTGGCAAGAGCGTTAGACGGCATTACCGGCGGCAATGTGTCCGTAGCCAATGCATACCTTGCCGATGTTACGCTCTTTCATATGAATACATCTTCGGGAAGTTTTCTGCTAACCATGCCTTTGCTTATCTTATTTTTGGCAAGAGCGTTAGACGGCATTACAGGCGGCAATGTGTCCGTAGCCAATGCATACCTTGCCGATGTTACCTCAGAGGACGATAGAAAACAAAATTTTGGTAAAATGGCGGCTGCCGGAAACCTTGGTTTCATAATCGGACCAGCTCTGGCAGGTGTATTGGGTGCAACCATTTTTGGAGAATTGTTACCTGTCACAGCGGCAATGTTAATTTCATTGGCAGCAATTTTTGTTATAGCATTCATCATGCCCGAATCGAAACCGTGTGTTCTATCTGGACAAGTTGATGAAAAAAGAATCAATAAAGTTTTTGGACAGGAACAGAAGGATTGCTATAAACTTGCAGGATCGGAGAAGGTTAGCTTTAAAAGTGTACTCCGGCTTAAGCACATTCCATTTATGCTGCTTCTTTACTTTTTAATATTTCTGGCATTCAACTTTTTTTATGTGGCTTTTCCAATACATGCGATTCAAGGTCTCAAATGGAGTCTGCTGAAACTCGGGTTTTTCTTTTCAGTGATGGGATTAATTTTGGTTTTGGTTGAAGGTCCGGTACTTGGCAAGATTTCTGGGAGATACTCTGATAGTTTTCTGATCATTGCCGGGAGTATATTATTAGCGTTTAGTTTTTTTCTTTTTACAAGCAAAAATGAAATACTAATTTTTGCCGGTGTGATTTTGTTTTCCGGTGGGAATGGAATTATGTGGCCCTCTTTTTTATCTCAACTTTCTAAAATGGCGGGTCAAAAATATCAGGGAGCGGTTCAGGGCTATGCAAGCAGCGCAGGAAGTCTGGCAAGCATTATCGGATTAATCGCAGGAGGGTTTCTATACGGATTGTTGGAGGTAAAAACATTTCTGATACCAGGTTTTTTATTCCTGCTTATCTTTGCACTATTAATTTTATTTCTAACTTCAACATCATTTAAGAATGATTTAAAATGAATGCTGCAGACAAACGCAATAAATTTGAAGAAGAGATCTTTTCCTATCAAAAAGGTAAGGATGATAAAGTTTTCATTTATTGGTATAACAAGCAAGTGATGATCCTGAGAAACAAGATGGCTCTGAAATTCATCAAACAAATAGAAGGGTTAGGTGACCGGGATAAGCAGTTGGTGATGGCGAAAATAACCGGCAATTTTAAACGAGGAAATGAACGAAAAAAAGGCAACTGTTAAATAGAGAGGAAATAATGAATAATCAGAAAAATGTTAAGTTTAAAAAGACAAAACTTTTACCGGGAGCGATAGTATTCCTTGCGTTGGTTTTATATTTTAATATCCGTTTTGAAAATGAAATGAATATGATTGATTGGGCAGTTATATCATTAGGGCGATATATGTAATTATTGCTATGTTAAAAGATCATAGAAGAAACTAAAACTCGTACAAAATGAAAAAGCTTACATTTCTAATTTTAAATATATTCTTGCTCCTATCTCATAATTTTATCTTTTCTCAAGATAAGGTTGTTTTTATTGCCGATAGCCTGATTTCAGATAAAACTTTTTTCCCAACTGCTCAACTGTCCTTCAATACCGGTGATGATTCATCATGGGCTGACCCTGATTTTGATCATAGCAATTGGAAAATAGCAGATACACGCTTTTTAGCAGATGGACCTGAAGTAGAGTGGAACGGAACGGGATGGTTCCGAATGAACATATTCGTCGATTCGATTCTGGTAAGGAAACGTATTGGTATCTTCATTTATAATACGGGACATCTTAAGCTTTATCTTAATGGAAATTTACTGCACGAAACAAAAACAATGAATCGTTTTCCGCAGCAAATTGTTTTCAATATTCCTGGTAAAAATCTAATAGCTATCAGATTTTCAAACAGTGATTGGGAATTTTTAAATTCTAATGGTAGCTGGGCCGGGTTTAGAATCGGTTTTGAAGATTATGATAAAGCAGTGGATCAGGCTATTCATTTTCATAGATTTAAGTTAATAGAAGAGCTGATTTTTTTGATACCTGCCTTAATTCTCGCCTTCTTACATTTTTTCATTTTTTTATTCGATAAAAGAACGAATCAAAATTTATACTATGTAATTTTTCTATTAAGCTTTTCATTTTTTATATTCATTGAATACTCAGGGTATTATGCTTCTTATCAAACAACAAATGTATTGTTAAGTAGATTTGGTCCGCTTGCTCTTAACTTCGTACTCCTTTTTGGAGCATTTACAATATTTGCCATCTTTGAATACAAACATAAATACGCCAAAATATTTTTACTAATCGCAATTGTTCTTGGAATCATCGGATTTATAACTGCCGGTCATAAATATGTTTATTATTTGTCATTTATATTTATTTCCTACGTCTCTTACCAGGCAGGAAGATGTGTTTTTCATCCGAATAAAAATTTCGGAAAGGATAAAAAAATAATCCAAATAGGGTTTGGTATTTTCTCACTTAGTGGTATTTATCAAATGCTTCTGAGTTTTGATATTGTATGGCCTATACTGGGAAGTAATAGTATTTTTCTTTTCGGAGTACTTGCATTTTTATTATCGATGTCAATCGCTTTAGCAAAAGAATTTGTACAAACCAGGAAAGATTTAGAGGGACAATTAATACAGGTTAAAGAGCTTTCTCAAAAAACTCTTGAACAGGAATTATCTGCAAAAGAACTTGCAACGGAAAAGAAAATCTTAGAAATAGAGAATGCGAGAAAGACAAAAGAGCTGGATGAAGCCCGCCATCTTCAGCTTTCTATGCTGCCAAATGATATTCCTATACTCGATGACCTTGAAATTTCAGTCTACTTTACAACAGCTACTGAAGTTGGAGGTGATTACTATGATTTTCTTCATACCAAAGATGGCACATTAATTATTGCTTTAGGAGACGCCACCGGTCATGGTACTAAAGCCGGTTTAATGGTCGCAATTATTAAAGGATTATTTAAATCATTAGCAGAAAAATCAAACATCCCGGAGTTTTTCACCAAGTCAACGGAAATAATAAAGGATATGAAACTCGGTAATCTTTTTATGTCTCTGCTTCTCTTGCGTATAAAAAATAAAACTGTAACTGCATCAGCAGCAGGGATGCCACCTGTATTAGTCTATAGATACAAAGAAAAAATCGTTGAGTCAATAGTCTGTAAAAGTATGCCGATTGGTGCTCACAAGGATTTCCCTTACGAATCAAACGAATTTAAAGTTGAGACCGGTGATGTTATTTTGATTTTGAGTGACGGACTTCCTGAACTTTTTAACCATAAAAAAGAGATGTTCGATTATAATAGAGTAAATTTAAAACTTTCCGAATTAGGAGAATTAGAATCAAAAGAGATTATAAATGGTTTTAAAGATTCAATTAATGAATGGCGAAAAGATAAACTACCGGATGATGATATTACCTTGCTGGCTATAAAATTCAAATGAAATAACATTGTTTCGTAAACTAAAAAGATCGTCAGTATTTAAACTTATAATTGATAAGTGGTCAGTTATAAAAAAATTAATTGAACCCGATTTTGCCGAAGCAATTTATTACGGAGAAAAGAATGTACATTGATCAATTCATCTTATTACTGATTATGATACTTGCGTTTTATGCAACTCCCGGTCCGGCTACTATAAGTTTGGTTGCAAGCGGGGCATCCTACGGTTTTAAAAATTCAGTGCCTTATGTGTGGGGATTGATAATCGGTATATCCGTGACATTATCCGCGTCCGCTTTGGGCTTGATATATATAATTACTAAATATCCGCTCTTATTTGAAATTTTCAAATATATCTCGCTGAGTTATATGCTTTACCTGGTATATAAAATTTGGAGTACAAAAGAGGTATCGTTAAATAACTCTAGACCTCTTACATTTGCAAATGGTTTTATTCTTAACTCAATTAATCCAAAAGCCTACATTGGTGCTTTTGTGATCTTAACTCAGTTTGTAAACTCCGAAAGTGCGTTACTTCGTAATGAATTTATTGTAGCGGAAATAATTTTTATTTGTGTCATCATAATAGATTTCGTGTTTTGTTATTTAGGTGAAATTGTATTTAGTCTTATCACAAAAAAGAAAAATATTTCTACTGTTAATAAAGTTATGGCGGTTTTACTTTTTGCAAGTATTGTTTATATAATTATATAGGTGTTAGCAATTCTTTTAACACCAATTCTAAGATTGAAGAATGATTAAAAACACTTTTAGCGGGAATCGCTGGTCATTCAACCTGCCTCTGCCTCTCGGTAGGCTAGGGCGAATCTTGTTAAACAGTATTTAATATCTATTTAGTTGTTGATGTAGAACAAACAAGATTTCCTCGGAATGATAATTTATCGTTCAAGTACAGGTTCCGGATAAAATTTTCTCAATTCAATTAAGAACTATCAAGAAAATTAAACTAGAATATTTAAAATGAATAGTTTAAACTTATGTTAACACTTTCATTATAAAAGTTTCTATAAAATGAAACATTCAGAGCTTCATTTCTCAAATGTATTTCCGGAATAAAATATCCTATTGCAGCACCTATTAGATAGCCCGTTATCACATCTGTTCTAAAGTGATTTCCAGTATCCCTCCTTAAATAGCCGGTTAACGCAGGATAAATGGCAGCACCTATCCAAATAAAAGTTTTCACGGCTTTGTTTGATAAATAATCGGAAAAGACTCTGGCTATATAAAATGATGTTGCAGCAGTGGTAGAAGTATGACCGGAATAAAATGATAATCTTGCACCTACAGTTTGTTTATCTTCTATTGGTGTATCTGGATCATAAACGTAAGGTCGGGTTCTTTTTGCAAGACCTTTTACTATAAGATTAATACCTGATTGAATTGCCATAACTTCAAGCCACATTGCGCCCAGCATTTGCCAATCGCGCCTGGTATTATCATTAGCTAAAAAAGTTAAGGGTAATAGAAATGATCCATAAAGGAGATAGTCTCCGTTTAATTCTTCGCGATGAGGTGTAATTCCATTCCTGTCAAAACTATTAATATCATTTACATCAAGTGCATCTATTTCCTGTTCGGTAAGTGGTGATATATTATCAACGATAATTAAACCGGTGATGTTTAACAAAGCACCGCTGCCAAGTAAAATTAATTCTCTTTTTAATTCTAAATCATAAGGCGATAGGAAATCAGTAGAATCAGTATCTGCAATTGAGGGATTGGTTTGATTGTTGGAAATAAAGTGTGACTGCCCATAACTAAATGTGCAGGTACACATCATCAGGATTATTATAAAATATTTTTTCATCTATAGAAATTATTATTTTGCTTTTAATTAAGCAAGAAAAATCTAAATGTGGTTCAGGTTCGGAAAATATTCCCTACATCTATTGAGATTAGCCCGACAATGTTTTAATTTATACTTGCCTGGCATATATGTATGTGTTTAGAACTGGCAGGCAGGAATGAATATAAGTGAGACGCCTTATGAAAAAATTTAAAATTGATCGCTAACATAAGCTTGAAGATTAAAAATATGAT
>PVMK01152744.1_pt1 | contig 10502 bp, 7 predicted proteins | sample 1853481 | NCBI WGS metagenome assembly PVMK01 (sample SAMN08533507, study PRJNA380276) | Marine sediment metagenome, whole genome shotgun sequencing project. | reverse complement strand
TCTTCCGCGGCATGAACATGAACACCGTCTCGCACGAGAGCGCGACGCTCTACAGCCACACCAGCATCGAGCCCGACAACAACCTCGCGAAGGGCGATTCGCTGAGCACCATCGCTGCGGCGACGTTCGACGACGGCAAACTCATTCCAAACGCGGCCATCGACGTCGCGAACTTCAATAAGAGCTTTGATAACCGCGTCACTGCGTTTCAGATGAACGATCCCGACGAAATCGGGCAGCTCATCGGCCAAAACCGGGACCAGCTGCCTGCCTATCTCGAGGACCTCGTGACGAGCTCTCTCGACGCGGCTCGATCCTGCGTCTCGCCCGAATACGCCGGCCGACTCCCCGAGGATCAGATGCAACTCAGCCGCGACCGCCTCAAGCGGATTCAGGACCAGGACTTGATCAGCCGGTTCGACTTCGGTGGCGGCTCTGAAGAGATGCAGAACATCCGGACGCTCTACAACGTCAACGACGGCGCGGGCGAAGCAGCGGCCACTGCGGCCCAGCTGCTCCGGACCGATCTCAGCACGGCGGTGACCGCACGTCTGTCCGGCGGCTTTGACACCCACGGCAACAACTGGTCGTTCGACCAGCCCGATCGGCTCCGACGCTCGTTCGATGCGGTTGGGGCGCTGGTCACTCACCTTCGCGAGGACGACCCGAACTTCGACCGCACCACCGTGGTCGTTTACTCGGAATTCGCCCGAACACCGCGCATCAATGGTGATGGTGGTCGAGACCACTGGTTCAACGACTCGGTCGTAGTGATCGGCAACACGCTTCAGAGGGGAGTCTTTGGGGCCAGCAACGACCAGGACCTCGGGATCATCTCCGTCGACCAGTCGACGGGTCTCCAAACGAAGGCGGCATCCAACTCAAACCCGAGATAGTGATCGGCACACTCGTGAAGAGCTTCGGCGGGGACCCATTCAACTTCCGGGACATCACGCTCGATGACTGGATCACGAATCAGGAGGTGCAGCCATGAGGCGTTTTCTCATCATTGCCATCGCGGCCATGACCGTGTCACCGCTGGCATCTCTCGCTCAGTCGCCTGAGCAATGCGCGCCGACCGAACGGTTGGGCAAGTATCGCTTCTTGCGGCAGGTCACGCTCGACCTCTACGGTCGACCTCCCAGCATCGAAGAGTACGAACAGCTCCACAGTGGTGCCGACGTCGATGAGGCCAAGGTCGACGAAATGCTCGCATCGCCGGAGTTCTTCGATCGCCTCGCAGGGTACCATCGAAGCTTTCTCTGGACTGCGCTGCCCTCGAACAACGACCTGTTCCGGACGTTCATCGAACCGGACAACGTCGACGGTGTCGAGGTCTGGTCGAACGACGACAAACAGCTCGACTTCCGCGGGGCATACGAGCCTTGCCTCAACATGCAGCACACCAACTTCGACGCAAGCGGGAGACCGCTCCCGATGCAGACCGGCTACACGGGTGGGGAGTGCGCCCAAACCGCCGAAGGCTGCGTGATGGACGGCTGGGTGCAGATCAGCCCGTACTGGAACCCGGACATTACGATTCAGGTCTGCGCCTTCGACGCTCAAGAGTTCACTACTGGCGTCAACGCGAACGAGGACGGCGTCTTTACAGACTGTTCACGGCGCAACGGCGACCCCGGATGCGGCTGTGGCCCGGCCCTTCGTTACTGCGCGGCCGAGGGCCCGATCGGGAACGTCGATGCGATTCGCACAGCGCTCACGGAGGAGCCTGCTCGTATCTTCGAGGGAATCATCAAGGCCGGTCGTCCGTACACCGACGCGTTCTCGACCAGCGAGACGTACTTCAACGGCGCGCTTCGACACTACTACCGATACCTTCAGCGGGACCAGGACGGGGAGCTCAACGACATCGGCGAGGCGGCCTACCCGGCAGATTGGGAGCTGATCCAACGCCCCGACTACCACTCGGGCATCCTCACGACGATGGGCTATCTGTTGCGCCACACATCTCAACGCGCCCGCGTCAATCGACTGTACACGGCGTTCCTATGCGACCCCTTCGTCGCACCAGCCGGCGGCTTGCCCTCTGCGACCGACCCGTGCTCACAGAATCCCGACCTCTCCGAGCGTTGTGGTTGCACCTCGTGCCACACCACCATCGAACCTGCGACCACGTACTTCGGTCGTTGGGAGGAGGGCGAGTTCAACTATCGCGCGGACCTCGAGACCTTCAGCGAGAATTGCGCCAACTGCGAGGCCGGCAACTGTTCGAACTCCTGCCGGCGTGACTACGTAACGATGGACCTCGAGACGACTCCCGGGTCCCTCGGCGACGAGGTCGGCAAGCTGACCACGGTAGCTTGGCGGACACCAGAAGAGGCTGCGGCCATCGACAAGGGGCCAAGCGGCCTCTTCGACGAACCCGGCAAACAGGACCAGCTCGCAAGCTGCGCTGTGCAGAACTTCTCGGAGTTCCTCTTCAGCCGCGAGCTCACCACGAACGAAAAGAGTGGGTGGCTCCCCGACCAGATGAGCAACTTTCGAAACAATGGCTATGACTTCATCCGGATGGCCAAAGACATCGTGATGGACCCACGCTACCGTCGGATCGACTGATCCGCCGGTCGCAATAGGTGCTCTACGGCCGGCGTCACGGGTACGCCGAACTCCTGGAACTGTTGGCGAATCCACGGGGCGGCATCCGCGATCGACGCGAACGGCTGGATGGGAACCGGGACTGGGGCCACCCAGGTGACGGCTTTGAGAGCGCCGCGAATCAACGCGTTGCTGAAGAGAACCGCGATCCCAAAGTGCACCTCGCCCGCCAGGGGGCCCGTCACCTGGAACCACTCGGTGAGACGCTTGCGTTGGGAGGCGGTAATCGCCGTGCTCAAGCCTCGCGAGTCGAGGATCGCGGCAAAAAGGATGCGCCGCTCCACATACTCGGTGTAGCGAGTGATGAAGAATTCGAAACCGTCGTCGCAGAGAGGCTTCGAAGGGAACCGCACGTATAGAAGAGGCCACGCGGTATCGTCGAAGGTGAGCCCGAACTGATGGGTCACGTTCGGGACTGCGCCTGTCGTCATGTACTCTCGTCCCCGACCGCCGGCGGCAGTGTAAGGCGGAACCGCGTCTCTTTGTCGTTGCTTGCGGACACCTCGAGCCCACCGCCGAGCTCTTCGGCGATGCGCTTAGAGATCGCAAGCCCAACCCCAGCCCCGTGTAGACGCCCACCGACGCCGAAGGGCTTGAACACATTGTTCACCTGGTCGGCATCGATCTGCGGCCCGTTGTCGGACACGTCGAGCACCGCCTTGCCGTCGAGGATGGCGGTCGCCACGCGGACCACGCCCTGACGCTCGGTCCGGCTAGCGGCCCGTTGAATCGCATTGGCCAGCAGGTTGAGCGCGATTTGCACGATGTTGGTGCGGGTCGCGAGCACCTTCGGCTCGACCCCCGTCGCAACTTCGATCAGCGCGCGCCCGCGAAGCCCACTGCTCTCGGCCTTGCGCAAAGCTATACGCACGGCCTCGGCCAAATCGACGATCTCGGCTTCGACTTCTTCCGGCGCCCTCGCCATCTCCTCGGTCAGCTCGAGAATTCGCTTTACTCCGTCTCGCGCGTCGGTCACCGCGGTGTCGACCTGCGCCAAAATCCCGCGTGCCCGCGTCAGGTCCGGAGTCGCTTCTCCGAGCGCGGAAGCTGCGGCTCCGACCGAGGTCTCGATCACCGTGAGGTTGTTGCGAATCCACCCCACCGGGTTGCGAAGCTCTTCGGCGAGCCCGCTCGCCACGACACTGAGCGAGTACGCACGTTCGGTGTCGAGCAAGCGCTGCTCGAGCTGCTTGACGCGCGTGTTCAGCGTGTAGAGATCGATCGCATCGCGAAGCTCGGCCCGAAGCACCTCCGGCTCCCAGGGCTTGCGCATGTAACGACGCACGTGTCCGCGGTTGATCGCATCCTCGGCCGCCTGAAGGTCCGAGTAGGCCGTGATCAAAAGCCGAATCGTATCCGGGTATTCGGTCTCGACCTTTTCGAGAAGCTCGATCCCCGTCATCCCCGGCATTCGTTGGTCGGTAAGCACGACGCCGATCTCGTGCTCCTTCATCAAGGCGAGCCCGTCGGCTGCACTCGAGGCGGTCAGGACCGGAAAGTCGTCCCCACAAACCGCCTCGAAGACAACCAGATTCGGTTCTTCATCGTCTACGAATAAAACGTGCGCTGTCATGCCGCCTGCTCCATGGCTGGGATCTCCATCACAAAGCGAGCCCCCCCACCGGGCCTAGGTTCATATCTTAGCTCACCACCACACTCCTGCGCGATTCTTCGACTCAAATGAAGCCCGAGCCCCGTCCCCTCGCCTTCCACTCTCGTTGTAAAGAACGGGTCGAAGATCCGATGCACCATATCGGCAGGCACGCCCGGCCCATCATCAGCGACTGTGACCGAGATCACTTTTTCCCGTTGCTTGATCTCAATCCAGATGTTCTTAGCGCTGGAACGCGCGGAGTTGTCGATCAGATTCAAAAGCACCTGATTGAACGCCCGTGCAGGTACGAACACGTCCCCCGTCACTTCGTAGTCCTGATGCACCGTGACGTTCCTCATCTTGTGGTGGAGTAGGTTGAGCGTGGACTCAACGGCGGTCCGGACGTTGCAGGGCGCGAGGTCAGTCCCGTCAGCCGGGCGAGCGTGGGCCCCTAACGCCGAGACGATACCGTCGATGCGCTCGATGCCATCGATGATGACGCCCAGCAGCTTCTCGCTCGGCACGCGCGTTGAACCCCCTTGCTCCAGTACTTTGGCGGCGTTGACGACGGCGTTGAGCGGGTTTTTCACCTCGTGGGCAAGGCCGGCTGCCAGAGTGCCCGCCGAGGCGAGACGGGCCTGGTCAGCAAGCTGGAGCGACAGGCCGCGCATCTTGAGGTGGGCACGGATGCGGGCGAGAAGGACCTGCGTGTGGAAAGGCTTGGACACGAAATCGTCAGCGCCCGCTTCGTAGCCCTCGAGCGCGGTCTCGCTTTCGCCTCGTGCGGTCAGCAGGATGACGGGGATCTGTCGTAGCGCAGGGTTGTCTTTGATTGCCCGGCACAGATCGAGACCGCTGGTAACGGGCATCATCACGTCCGTCAGAACGAGGTCCGGGCGCCGCTCCTTGATCAAGTCCAGTGCTTCTGCACCGTCTCGTGCTGCGTCGACATGATAGCTCTCCGACAGGACACCCACGATGAAGCCACGCAAATCGTCCTCGTCTTCGGCCACGAGCACCCGCGGGACCCGACCACGATCGAGCAACACCCGCGCCGGTGGCTGCTGGCTCGGTCGGATCTCAAGCGTGGCCTCTTCCATTTGTGGGTGTTGTCCGGTGATGCGGTCTTCCACCCGGCGCGTGGGGTGATTGTCTATCTGCACGTGTCGGCGCTCAACAATTTCCGTATGGAAATGATCTTTCCCGCTCTTGAGAAATAGGGTGAACGTCGAGCCGTGACCGAACTCACTTTCGACTGTCAGTGACCCTCCATGTAGTTGAGTAAGCTCCCGCGCCAGCGCCAGACCGATGCCCACTCCACCTTGCGGGCGTCGTTCCGATGTTTCGGTCTGATGGAAGCGTTCGAATATCTTGTGTTGCTCGTCCTTTGGAATACCGGGCCCTGTATCGCTGACTTCGATCGATGCCCCGGCTGGATTGTGGTAGGTCCGAATTTCGATGCTTCCTCCCGACGGCGTGAACTTCATCGCATTGCCAACTAGGTTCGTGAGGACAATCTCCAGTCGGTGAGGATCGCCGAACATCTCGGGCGGTTCCCCGACGCTGGAGAACGTCAAATCGATCTGTTTGGCCCTGGCCGTCGGCTCCGCGTTCTCCGTAACCCTTCTTGCCAAGGCAGCAATGTCAACGTGCATGACCTTGAGACGAAGTCCGCCAGCTTCCAGTCTCGCCAAGTCGAGCAGATCGTCGATCATTCTTAGTAGGCGTGTGGCGTTTCTACGCACCACTTTTAGGGCGTCCTTCTCTGCGCCAGGCTGCAATCGCCTCAGAAGTTCATCCACTGGCGACAGAATGAGGGTGAGCGGAGTGCGTAGTTCATGTGAAATATTCGCGAAAAACTCGGACTTCATTCGATCGACCTCGTGCGCCCGCCGCAACGCCTCGGAGAGCTCGTCGGATGTTTCAGCCAGCGCGGCTCGGGCTTGGAACGACGTGTAGGCGAATCCGAACTTGTAAGCGGCAATCAGGGCGACACCGGCTCCACCAGTCGAAAGCGCAAAGAGCACCGCTACGAAAGTCCCCTCCGCGAAGCGGTCGATGAATGCCCATGTCGCACCGAGCATCAAGCCGGAGGTGACTAGAATCAAGCTGTACGTGTAGCGTGGCGGCCAGAACGGGAGAGCGGCGCTCCCGAATTGAACAAGCAAGAAGCCGGTCACGTACCAGGGATACGAATCTCCGAGATGCGGAATCATGGCGAGGACGCCGCCGTTGATGACGAAGAACCAGACCCAAAACAGAGCCCACACCTGTTGGCGGCTCCGCTCCAAGTACGCGAGAAGCAGCAGTGGGAGCCCCAAGCCGACCGCGCCAAGTCGAATCGCAAGTAGGGTCGGCCACTTGTCCGGAGCCAAGTGATAGTCAAACACCCCCCAGAGCACGTAGAAGGGTGCAAACACGGCTACCGTTAGCACGAAGATCTTGTAGTTGAGCTGACGCAGCTCGCCGTAGAACTCCGCGAGCTTCCAATCTTGAACGGGTTGGCTTGCTAGCGCCGCGCCACCATCCGTCCGCACGAACGGACGGTGGTTCACTTTTTACCCCTTACGTACGAGAAGGAAGTAGTAGGCCCCTCCAGGCTCGACGATGAGATCGACCTCCGCCGAATCAGGCAGTAGCTGCGCCATCCCCTCCATCTCATCTCTAGATCTATACAGGATCGGCCAGTCCGCGACGAATTCAGGCGGCCAAAGGTTGGTATTTGGCCCGATAGCGTTTCCGATCGCGAGCAATCCACCAGGCACCAGTCGGTCGTAAAGTGCCTTGGCGATCGCTTGTGCCCGATCCAGACGCAGGTAGTCGAAAAGCCCACTTGAGAAGATGAAGTTCTGGTCGTGGAACTTGAAGGCATCGGGATGCCTCAGCAGTTTGCTGAACGACACGTGGAGCAGCTTGAGTTCGGCGGGACGCTCTGCCTCTCGTACCGACTTATGTCCGACTTGGTAGGCGACCGCGAGGGCCTCTTCTTCCTGGTCGATCAGAGTCCAGGTGACAGGACCGCGCCGCGGGGTCTCGTCAGCCCAAACCTGGACCTCGCGGCCGGGCCCGCAACCGAGATTCGCCACCGCGAAGCGGCTCGCACCGCTTCCGGCAACTCGTTTGTGCTCCGCGTCCATCAGATCCACGAGGAATCGAGCTCGCGAAACGACTCCTCGTGCCATTGGGTTTTGTACGAACAGCTTGTGCATCAACTGATCGAACACCGTTGCGCCCTCAAAATCGTCACGGTAGTAGTACTCCATGACCTGGTAGTCGCCTGCGTATCCCAGCGGTTTGGTCCAAGTTCGATGGATAAGCGGACAACCCTGCAGTAGCGGCGTGATGGTGGCCTCAGTGTATCGCTTCGCAGCGCGGTGTGCCTTGCGATCGGATCTTAGTTTCCAGCCGGCCTTGGACGCGTCGATGACCAGTTGCCTCCACCGCTGGTTGAGCAACTCGAAGCTCTCTTCAGCGAGCTCGCGCAGCAGTCTTTCGCTGTCCGACTTGTCTCGAAGCCTCGCCTCCTGGCGATCGAGAAGAGGTCGGTAGAACAACAAGAAATCCTTGATCGAGCTCACTGCGTCGACGTAGTCCCTGGGGAGCTGCTCCGCGTAGGAAGCGGGGCCGTCTTGCAGATAGGTTCGAAAGGTGCGCTCCGCGTCGAGCTCCAACATATCCGCGAGGGCGATGGTCTGCTGGGCGTCGATCCCGACGCGAGACCCCGCAGGAAAGGCCTCAACGCGCGCGATCCGAAGTTTCGAGTCGAGCACTGACTCGCCGTGAAGGATCAACTGTCCCTCGATTTCGGTTCCCGGGTTCCAGATCTTTCCATTCGAAGATGCGAACAGGAAGCCGCTGGCGGACAGGTCTAAGACAGGATGCTCTACTCCGTCGCAACGGAACACACAGTCCGCGTCGCTAGTGAAGAGGTCGCGTGCACGTGTTCGGGGCGGTCGGTAGAACGCAGAGCGCGCTAGCGCTCCATTCATGAAGGAATCAGGCATATTCACTCGCTGAGGTTATCAAACTGGCTCACACCCCTGTGGGTTTAAGCACAAAAAAAGGATGGTCGGGGATAGTAGCTGCTTTTCGCGCTTCCGCTTGATATGAAGTTTTACGTTTGAGAGAGATTATTCACATCGACGTACACCGAGCGTGTTCAGTTCTTTACGATTTTGCCGCTCCTTTGAACTTCGTGAGGTTACTCGGAGTGGATCGGCAATCTACGTGACCTCCATCGCTTGATCACGTCGATGTGAAGTCGCTAGTGGTAGGCCACGCGCCGCGGGGGCGTTCAACCTCCGCAATAGTCGTCGCCACCGGAGCCGGAGGAACCGCAACTATCCGCAGGTGGATCGGCCGGACACTGAACCGGAAGTCCACACGTGTAGGTGCAGCGATCTTGAAGGTTGCCTACCTCTCGGCATAGCCCACTTGGTTGTGGGCACTCTTGGTCATCGCCGCCGGGGCATCGTGCGTCGCTGAGCAGAGCCCTCACTGCTTCGCAAGTCGCAAGGGTTTCATCGATGCCGCAGTAGTCTTCTAAGGTCCCGCCCGACAGGCTTGGACGGTCTGCTAGCGTGATGGCGTACGGCCGCTCGCATCCCCCATCCGTCGTCTTCAAGCAGTATCCCGCCTCGCCGTCTGGGTGCCGCGTGCCTTGGTAGAACATCGCGACGCAGCGGTTGTTTGGGTCTCCGCACTCGCTATCCACAACGCACTCGTCGCACGTTTCGAGGCTTCCCACATCCGTGGTGGTGCAGTCGAACGTGTTCGTGTTGCAGCTCTTGCCATCGCAGTTCGCGTCGTTCGTGCATTGCACGCAGGTGCCGGCGTTGCACGCCGGGAGCCCCGTGATCCCATCGCAATCCGTGGCGGTCTCGCATCCCGTGCACTCGTTCGTTTCGGTGTCGCATCGTGCCGCGGTCGGGGTGGTGCAGTCCGAGTTGGCGGTGCATCCGACGCACTCGAAGGTCTCTGCGTTGCAGACAGGCGTATCATCGACACACGCGCTGGAGTCTTGTGCCGTGCACTGCACACACGTTTGAGTCTTCTCGTGGCAGACGGGCCTGGGAGTCGGGCAGGAGCCGCAGATGCCTGCGTCGCCGCCGCCTACTGGCTGATCTTCGAGGACGCAGCTGGTGGTGAGGGTCAGTATCCAAAGTAAGCAAGTGAACGATCTCATTGCCTATCCTTTTTCAAAACCGGAGCCTCAAGCCAATCCCACTTGGGCTCACACGGATTGCGGTGTCGGTGGTTACCTCGGATCGTTCACTCTGGTGACGACGGCGCTTCTCACCGACGACCCACCAGGCAGTGCCGCCGGCGAGCGCGGCGGCCCCGACGACCGACCATGCGGCCACGGCTCCCTTGTTGAGTTGTTGGTTGTCGGTCTTCATGCCGGCTGCTGCTCCGATGCCCACGAAGATGCCCGCGCCGCCCACCAAGAGCACGATGGGCCCTGCTTTCCACGCGTGCGGGAGGCGGGACGTTCGCTTCGGCTCATCGGTCGCAGCGACGGTTGGGCTGGTCCCGATGCCGCCCACCGAATTGCCGCCAGCCGTAGTGATTGCGAACCTATCGGTCTCCAACACGTCGGGGGTGTCCGAGTCGAGCTCGCTCCGCCGTGCGAGGAGCTCGTCGAGCAGGTCCGCCGCTGTCCTTCGCAGGTCACCGTTGATGACAGTACCCGCATTTAGGTTTCGGCCCGACTTTCCAACGAGGTGAGGGTGAGCTCGCGGCGCTCCCCGGCGCGTGCCCACATCGCTGGCACCAGGCCGAAGGAAGCCCCCGCGCTCTCCAGCGTTTGTTCGATGCATGCAAGCGTTCCGCAGAGCACCAACGCCTCGCCTTGCAGTTGGTCGGTCACTGCGGTGTACCCGCGCTCCTCGAGCGCGTCCCTGAGCGCTCCGCCGACACGCTCCGAATACGCGTGCCGAACCCCCAGAGTCCCCTGCACCGGCGCCACCAAGATTGTCGCTGGCGCTGGCGCTGTCGCTGGCGCTGTCGCTGGCGCTGACACTGGCGCTGACACTGGCACTGGCGCTGACTCTGGCTCTGACGCTGTCACCGGCGCCCCCAGCGCCAGCACCACCCCCCAAACCAATCCCCCCCATCGCATCAGAATGCTCGCCGTACTTGTACCACCGCGCCTTGTCCGCTCACCGACACCGATGCTTCTACCCGAAGCGGTCGAAACAAGTACACCAGCGGCACCGTCAACAACGGCGCGGCCCCCGCAAGCGCAAGCGCCAACCGTCCTGCCTCCTGCCCACGGCTTACGCATGCTTGC
>PVMK01128527.1_pt1 | contig 10502 bp, 12 predicted proteins | sample 1853481 | NCBI WGS metagenome assembly PVMK01 (sample SAMN08533507, study PRJNA380276) | Marine sediment metagenome, whole genome shotgun sequencing project. | reverse complement strand
TGGCGCCCGGATTCCAATCCTGAATCATCTCTGCGCTGGAAGTGTCGATCGTGACCACGTAGTAGCCATCATCGGTAAATTCCACTGGTGGCCAGGATACATCGATCATAACCTTGCCGCTCATATCGCCGAGATTTTGCGTAATTGTCTCCATCGCGGGCCACGGCAATAGCAACATGACAATGTCACCTTGTTGTGCAGCGTCTTTCTGTGTTGTCGCGGTAGACCCGTGGCCGGTCTTTTTCAGCAGTGCTTTTACCTTGTCACTTTCCGGGTTGCGAGAACCGTACACAACCGGGTATCCCAATGCCGCGAGACGAGGCCCGAACGAGTTACCGAAATCGCCGGTCCCAATTAGAGCTATCGTTTCTTTGCGCTGTGGTTCCGACTGTTCGGTGGCATAGCCGAATTGGTTGATCCCGACCAATGTGAATAACGAAATCCAAATACAGGTGATTACTAACTTCATCGTTTTCCCTCATTCTGGTGCGTTTTGACAGAGCAATCATAGTATGTGGGGGCGATGCTCGTTTTGTCCGCTTCGGGTCGTCAGCGGCCCCTGGCAAACTTATCAGCTCAGCGGCCGCTTCCGCCTGTAAAGCGGACGTCAAAATTGCTAGTTATACGAAATTCTGACTTCCGCTAACGGCCGAGGCTGTGTGAAACCCGCCGAATTTCGAGGACGATGGGACAGCACCCCACATTGGTTACAAAGGCATCTCAGATGAGATTCTGATTTCCCATATCAGTATCGAATAATTGTGACAGCCGGTGCAATTTACCACCGACTCTCTTTATTTTTCGTTTTCACGCAGCCTCGGCCAGGAGCGGACATTAGCACGGGCGGGGCGGCATCTGGATGGCACATAACAAACTGACAGGCAGCCGTGCGCGCGCACGTCGAGCTATCTCAACATGACGAGTCGTTAAGCCACGCCGTGTCCCGTTGTGAGCTAAAAGGTCTCCACATCCAATACGTAGCGTCCTACCCCAAACGTGGGATCGGTATTGCCTGAACCAGTGAAGTCGAAGTCCGGGAAAGTGCTAACGGCAATGAAATATCTGCCGTCAGCCGGAACCTTGAACTCGATGCGAGACAAAACTCCCGAACCGCCGTCATCGTCAGCGACTAATAGATTACCGGCGGCATCAAAGACGCCGAGTACCGAGTCTATTTGACCGCTCAGTGTCTCGGCGACAAGCGTCTGGCCTGTTTTCAGATTGTGTATCTTGAAGTAGTCCACGTCACCACCCGCTGGGCGAATCTCGGTGAACCGGCTTTCCGGCAGCGTGCTGAACGGTAGCTGTATCAACTTCGCTCCCCTCAGCCTGTTATTTCGCTCAAAACGATCGACGAAAGGAATGGTGGTGCTCATCAGTCGCGTACCGGAGAGGTCATGGTCATCGTTGTCGAACAATTCGAAGATTGCAGGTTTGTCGGTGGGTAGAAAAGCCCTATTTCGACGGCGGCGGTGGCGCCTTTGGTCGCGATTTAGAAAGGCGCTGAGGTCACGTTCCTGTTCGAACTGCGACGTCACGGCAGCACCACAACTAAGGCCAACGAGTCCGTTTGCTGCTGTTAGTCTGTGGGTCCTAATTTCGAAAAAGTCGAACAAGGGATGCAATATTATTGAAAAAGAATTGGACCCGAAATCGGGAAACTCCGGGACATCGCGCCAATGCACGGTGAAGGCGCGACGGGTTTCCGAGAAGCTGACTGAGCCCTGGGGTTCCCCAGTAAAGAAATTAAAAGGACTCAAATCGCGCCACAATCCCGCCACTCGTGGTGGTCCGCCAAGGAATTCGGGGATGTTCTCGATGAACTGGAAGTCAGGCACGCCGAAGCTCAGGTTGCCATTGGCATTAATGAATACCGAGTCAAATCGTTGATTACAAAGTCTGACTTGAAATGGCAAAAACACTTCGACGGAGCCATCCTCGCCAACGGGTAACGGCGTATTGGCCAGAAATGGGTTGAAAATTACGTCTATGTCATTTGACGGAGAACCGGCTGCAACAGTAACGGCGTCGAAGGCCAGCGGATCGTCGGTGCCTGACTCATTGCCGACAGCATTGTGAAATTCTTCCGGGCCCGGAAGCGCGAGCCGCAGCGGTGTGTTGAATCCACCTTGCAATATACCGTCCACGAACACCGCGTACTCCGCACCCGGGGTCAGACCATTGATGGTGTAAGTTCCATTTGGCGGTGAGCCTTGGGTGAAATTGCCTGAGATAGCCGATGCAGCGTCTCCAAACGGGTCGGCGAGATTGCGGGCTATGACGTTCACGCCACTGAGCTCTATTTCGCGAATCGATATGGTGCCGGTAATAGTCCCTGTGGTCGCAAAGAAATCCGGCTCGGGATACAGCGTGGACAGGATTGCAATGTCATCCTTATCAGGCGTCCGCGACAACTGGTCGACGCCGAAGAACTCGAACGGGTACATGGTCTCGATAACTTCTACACCGTCTGGAAACGGAGGAAAGCCAAATGTGGCGTTGTCCGGTGTCGGGCCCGTGGTGTCACCGAGGAAAATCTGGCCGTTGACAACGGTGTGGTCCAAATTCGTGTAGTGGCCAAATTCATGGACCATAAGATCCAGCAGGCCCTCCAGCGTACCAATGGCCGGACCGTTCAAGAATGCTGCTCCTTCCGTGATCGTGCACTCCGCAGGATCCAGAACATCCGGCCCGGCAAAACCCAATACACCGGATTCCGGACCGAACAGCAGATCGAAGATTGCGCCGTCATCGTCGAACACAATCGGGCTTAAGTTATCTTGTACACCGGGGAAGAGAAAAAAGAAGAAGTTAGTCTCGTCTACATCAACAGGGAGCGTACCTGCGTTGGCATAAGACGCCGTTGAAGTCGCGACGTCTTCCCATGCTTGAAAGGCATCTGCCACCGCAGCAGTCGCGTCGGCATTGCTTAGAATTCCCAAGTCCCCCTGGTCCGGATTGAACGGGATATTCGTACCGCCATTCGGCCACAAGAACGGAACACCAGGACCGCAGAGGAACAGCGGTCCGCCGGCTTCGGTAGTTAGCGCCAATGAAATCAGCGCCATGCCGACGATTGCAGCCCACATTTTTGTTAAGTTCTTCATTGTTGGGGCCACCGTTGTCATAGTGCCGATCGAATGCGGTTTGCCATGTCCTGATATGGAATGGGACCACGTAGACCATCAATTAGGCCTGCATTATTCAAACCGTTGACTGTCATCTCCGAACGCGCAGCGCCGTAGATTCTGAACGTGCCCTGTGCCAATCCGACCATTGTCGATAGTCCTACGGCGCTCGGCGTAGTGGTCAGCAACAGGTATTCCTGGCCAACAGCCAAACGGGGCACGTCAACGACGCGCAGGTCGGCAATGGTGATCGAGAGTATCAATTCATCGTTAGACGGCGCGGGAAACGACCCTTTGAATCGTTCGGTAACCGCAATTTGATAGGTGATCGTTGGCACGTCACCGCCGCCAGCCGATACGGTACCCTTTTCAATGTCCACCACGGTACCCCTGAAGATTCGCCCGGCCACCTCACACATTTCCGCCAGATTCATTTTCTTGACCATAGTGCCTTGACCAGGTACCGAAAACAGCACGAAAACGAGCGGCACGAGCGTCACCAAACATTTACGTAGCATCGCTTAATCCTCCATCGCTATTTTTGTCTCCGCGCAGATCACGCGGGGAGGTGTGACGTCTAGTAGACGGCAACTCGGGTGAGGACCGGAAACGTCTGATTGCTCTTCCCTAATCGATTCTAGGATTGTCAGGCCGGACCGGGCAAATTGTTCTGACCGCCGTAATGCAGTGTCGATAGATTCGTGATCGGCCTTCAAGTTGCGAAGCAATGACTGTACGTAGTCAATTTCAAGCAACCGATCATTTCGTTCAGCGTTGCAGCTATCAACCCAAAATGCAGCCAAGACTCCGAGCACCACAATTGAGAACTCGCCCAGTGCATATTGCCAGTTGAGCTGCAATTTTTGCCAAAGCATAGTATTGACCTTCGCTTTCTGTCCCGTTCTCTATCCTGTTGTATTTCGCCGATCTGGGGTGAATTTCCTAAATCAGAAAGATGACCGCTTTGGGTCGTCAGCGGCCCCTCGACATCGTATCAGCTTGATGGCTGCTAACGGGCGTATACCGGTCGCTCGGCAACGATATTTCGAGAGTCAAAATCTGAACGTCTGCTTTCACCGGAAGCGGTCGTTCAGGCACCGAGAAAACTACTGAAATAAATGGTAGCCACAAGCGGTCATTCACGGCCTGTTGGCTTGAAACTATGCCTGGCGGGTCCTTCTTAGACCGCACCGATGGCATTCAACTGTCTCGATACCTCCTCCGCCAAAGCTGAATGATTCCGTGATGACGTGGAAATCGTGGAATCCCAGCCAACATAGAATGCCACCGAACAGCCGATTTTCCATATACCTTCCCTCCAGTCCGCGTGGGATTCCTCTGTATTCTGAGTGATTCTCTTCCTTCTTCTTTCGGGCGTAAAGCAGCCATTTACAGCCCCAAACGCCACAAGGACGCTACCTGAGAGCGCCATCGACGCAATAAAAAGGGGCAGGCAATACCATTACCTACCCCTAATTTTGCCCGTGGTCGAGCGGCTCCCCTGTTAAGCCAATTCTATCACCTCTGCCCGCACGAAATAGCGAACCCAGCCGTTCGGGGCCTCCGGCTCGCCATGCTTGTTCAGCACCGGCGGCTTGGCCGTCACTCCTGCAGAGCGCGGATGGTCAAGGTATCAGGTACACCATCAAAACACTTATCAAGCACCTGGTGAAAAATCCCATTGTCTTTGTTTGCAGCAGAACACAGTGTCAAACAGAAACAAAACTTGAGGGCATCAATGTGGCCAAAAATCTGCTCGGCTGATTTTCCGTCCATTGCCATAACAAGCTCGACACATTCGCTCAGTCTTGGCCCTAATACTGGATGCTCGGCATAGGCTTTGGCTTCATCAATCGACGAGATCGCATACTGTTGCGACATTTGGCTGTGACCCAGACCCGCAATCTGCAGGAATACGTACCAAATCCAGTGACTGGTTTTCCTGCCGCGTTTGAGTTCCTCGATAACGCTCAAATAAACGCCATCTTGCGCTTTAATGAAACGGGATAAATTGTAGGAATCGCTCACCTTGCGATCATACTAAACCGGCATTCGGGAATGTCCGCTTTCACCAATAGCGGTCATTCAAACCCCGCTCTTTTCATATCAGAGTTTTTCAACAGAATAGACCCAAAGCGGACACCAACGCTCCCGCGGTGAATCTGTGCTGCGGCGGCATCATGCCGGGTTATCGAAAAGACCTGTCAGGTTATCGACGGAGAATGACGGAATATTGAAAGATTCTGTCGCGATCTTGATAACACCATAGCGCCGCTTCGACCAATACTTCATCCGTAAAGGCAGACTCGTCGAAACACGGGAACGCAAAGTCACGGATGACTCCCCGGAGGACCCCAAGACCGCTGAGCTGCCAATGACCGGATTGGAGAAGGGCAATGAAAATATGGAATGTAATTAGCGGTGTCGCATCAACCCTGTTCGTCGCGTCGATTCTGACGTTTGGCGTCTCAACGGGTATTCCCTCAGCGGCTGAAGCCGCCGCGCCAGCATGCAAGGGCCCAAATAAGAATGACCCTGGCTGTCCCGGTGGTGGTGACGGTGGCACTGGCGAAACGACCTGCGCGACGTCAACCACATTTCCGGCGTTTGTCTACTGGGATGCAAGCGGCGGAACCGGAGCACGACTCACGCTCTCCGATGCCGAAGGCGGGTGCACACATGCCCTGACAAGCTATGACAACGGCGGATCCATTACCGGAGATTCGGCGCTTCATTACGATGACTCGTCCGGAGAGGGACGAGTTATCTGGACAGACTGTGCGCCGTCAGCGCGTCATACCTGGCGAGCAGAATGGGAAGGGAAAAGATTGGAGCGGACAGGCTGATTCTCGGGGGAGAGAATGCATCTGTTTGCGTCGATAGCCGCCCGCTCCAAATAGAGTAGTAATAATCCCTCATTTGGGAAAACGTTCAGATTCGTACATCTACTTATGGACAGATAGGGCCATCCTTGGCCCTGAGTGATTCCTTCAAACTTATTAACATTGTTAATAAGTTCTTCGCCTATCCTAATGAAGCGTCCTCATCCGCTTGTCTTTCTGATCGAGTACCAGAGTCGCGCTACTGCCGTCGCGGTCCACTATGAAAGTGTGAACAGGATACAGCGGAGCGGAAACGCCCCTATCTGGATCAACCAGAGGCACTATTTTGCCGTTCTCATAAACTTGTGCCGCGACGATATGGGCCCCCATATCAATATGGATTACGTATAGCGGCATCTTCATCCCTAGTTCGTTCACGCATGTCGCAATGGCTTCAGCCGTATAAATTTCGAAAAGTACTTTAGATTGTTCAGTCACATCCTCCTCCAAGAGGACCGTCCCTGGCCAGCCGTCAAAGTTTCAATATTTCCTCAACTTCAGCACTAGATAGCGTGCACCATCCATACCTGGCGAGCAGAATGGGAAGGGGAAAGGTGGAGCGGACAGCATCTTTGCTGGAGGTAGGCACGTATGTTAGCGTCGATATCCGCCCGCTCCAGATAGCGCAGTGATGTTCCCCCCTTTGAGGAAAGGTGCAGATTCGTACATCTACCTATAGACAGGATTTGGGCCGTCCTTGGGCCTGAGTGATTATTCTCCAATCGCGTATCTGAACAATCCGCCGATTTTCTCCAGTGGTCGGAATCCCAGAATGCTGTGACAGCACGGTCATGCTCACCCAAGCCCTGCTGGTTGATGAGGAGCTGGCTGATCAGGTCCAGGCAGCGCTAATGGCGGGTGAGATTGATGAGACTATTGCAGTTCTAGCGTGGTGGATAATGAGCAACCGCGTACTAGAATGAAATCTGAAGGGTTGCGTTACGAGTACTCTGGGCGTACAGCCCCCTTTTTCCGCTGCTTGAGCCGTCAATAGAAGTTACGAGTAGGTCGATGTTTCCAATCCGTGATGATAATCCTCACTTTCTCACGCCATACGTGACCTACGGTATTATTACCCTCAACGTTATAGCTTGGGTCCTGGTCCAGGGGCTGGGCTCAGAGCCCACGCTGTCCGGCTCCGTTTGCAGCCTGGGTCTAGTCCCGGGTGAGCTACTGCAGACCGTGCCGGCGGGGACACGTTTCCAAATCGGGCCGAACAGTGTCTGTGTGCTGGGCGATACCTCCACATGGTATACCGCAATTACGTCGATGTTTTTGCACGGCGGTTGGTTTCACATTATCAGCAACATGTGGTTTCTTTGGATTTTCGGTAACAATGTCGAAGACTCCATGGGGCACGGGCGTTTCGCGATCTTCTATCTGCTCTGTGGCCTATCGGCAGCGGCCTTGCAGATCGCGTCAAACCCGGAATCAGCGATACCCATGGTCGGTGCCTCAGGCGCAATAGGAGGCATCATGGGCGCCTATGTTTTGCTCTACCCACGTGTGCATGTTCATATTCTCATTTTCTTTGGCTTTTTCTTCACAACGATTGCGGTGCCGGCATACGTGATGCTTGGGTACTGGTTCCTACTCCAGATGGTCGGGGGGCTGGGAACGCTCAGTACGCAGGGTGGGGTGGCATTTTGGGCTCACATCGGAGGGTTCCTTGCCGGAGCCATGCTGATCTTGGTATTCCGCGATCAGCGTCTTCTGAGCAGGCATCCTTATTACGGATGGCGCCGGCCTCGTTTACCAACGCGAAGCTGGCACAAAATCAAGCGATAGAAATCCCGTGTCAGTTTTGGTAGTGAGTCCTCACTAGAAATAGAAATCGCCCCCTTTTCTCGATCCCACCAGGGAACTTGGAGACGTTGGGCGAAAGATACCGAGGGATTGCCAAAACGGCTTTTTAAAACTTTGATTATAAAGGTCGAAAAAGCGCAAAAATGTCGTGCTAAGGGGTAGATACCAGCAAGGCGTTTCAAGACGCTGCACCCCGCATAAATACTAGAGATGAAATTCCTGCTTCAAGCCATAGAAAACGCCAGAAACTCTACTTTTGAACTGGCTCAATAACGGGGAATTGCGCAGATGCAGCGCACGGTTTTTCTGGAGTATCCCTTACACACCTCAACTGAGCGACGTCCGCATGCAGATTTATGTCGTTCTACACGTATTGACTCAACCTCCAGCCGTTTCTCGCCATCGAGCAGGCGGGCAATGAATCGGAGACGCTCTTCCACGATATGGCACTCCTTCCAGGGCATGACGGCTCTCTCCCGCAAAGGGAGAAAGTGTTACCCATGTCTCCGGTATGAAGTGTTACCTTTGTGTCAGGAAACACAGAAAAGCGGACCCGCTAGGGCGTCCTTTACGCTGGACTATTTATGACTTGATGCTCTCGTCCGATACGCCGGGCGAATATCATGAAATGAGTCACAAGGAGCACGGGCACGACGAACGTGGGAATGAACCAAGTCACACCGAGATACGGTACGGCTTCGGCGTTGCGCAGCGCGTTCACCAGGTCTGCGGCACCAAAAATATTAAAAAGCCAGACTATTGAGATAGCCAATCTCCACTCTGCACGCAGCGAGAATAAAGCGAGTATGGCAAGCAGACCGGTGACAAAGTCACCATAGGCGGCTGCGTTAGCAAATGACTCTGGTAGCGATTCTTCGACCAATCCGGGCACAAGGAATGCAAGGCCCAGGTGCCGAAGCGCATGTGGAAAAATCAAGAACATCAAGGCCGCATTCATCGGCTTGTTCGCTAGCCATGGCGACACGTACCACTTCGCGATGAGAGCATATACGAAAAGGCTCAGAGCGAGCTGTACACCGAAAATTGTCAGAACATTCATTACATTATCTCCTTTCTATATTTTGTTAGCGGCATCCTTGGCTGGAAATTTATCCATGAGGCTACCCGTACGAGTGTGAAAATGTGCTCCCGGATCATTTCGTTTATTGCGCGTCTATTGAGCCAGCGCTACGGTACTGTTCCCGCTGCTTGGCCGATCCTGAACATATCCCGCGGCCGGATCGTGTGTTTCGACCCAGGACTGACTATCACGGTCAAAAGTCGGTGACTTGAGCAACACATGTTCTGCCCGGCGTTCGATTTCGTCTGGATTCGTTCCGAACGTAAACGGGATTGTCAGGAAATTCCGGATCGCGTTTAGCTTGTTACCAAACGTCTGTAACGCGTCCGGACGTTCATCCACAACGCGTCGGGTGATGGTCTCGAAGTCTTCTGCCTCCTGACCGGCCAAGTCCCGAACCACGTTGTTAGGAGCGCTGATTCCAAATGTGCCGCGCCGGTACTCTTCGGCATAAATGGCCAATTGCGCAACCATCGACGGCGGAAAGCCCCGCGAAATGAGCGCCTTCATCATCATCCATTCAGGAATGTTCTGATACTTGACCTTGCGTCCCAGAACCTTGCCCATGATTGCAGCCATTTCGTTCGGAGATAGCAGTTCGGGCCCGGTTGGACGATAAGTATTGCCGGCGTGAGTTGAGGGGTCGACGAGCGCTGCTACTGCGGCCGCCGCGATGTCGTTGTTGGATGGCGGTGCATTTTTTTTCACATCGCCGTCGCCAAGCGGCATCGGCCAAATACCGAGTTGCGCGACCGTTTCCAGCACGCCCATGAAGTAGTTCTCCGCAAACCAACCGACATTAATAACTGTTAGCGTCGTGTTCGGCAGTTGCTCCAGTAGTTGCTCGTTCATCCAGGTTTCGCGCGTCACCACTGACGGGTGGTTCGCCTCTGCCGTCCACTGCGTGAGCATGACGACGTGTTCCAGCTTGGCCTCTTGAGCAGCGATCACGAAAATGGCCCCAAAATGCAGGGTATTCGTTTGCGTCGGCGAACAATGATAGGCCCGTTGTACGCCGGTCATAGCCTTACGCATGTCAGCGATTGAATACAGATCGCCAACGAAGATTTCAGCGCCAGCGTCCTCAAGCCGCTTTGCACGATGGTCATAGCTCCGCACGAAGGCTCGAACAGGGAATCCGTAGTCGAGCAGTTGCAGCGTTGCGGGTATGCCGGTATTTCCGGCCGCGCTTGTTACGAGGATCTTGGGTTTAGACATGATCATTCTCCCTAGGCAGTAGTCTGTGGATAGACTTTGATGTGTGGCTATCCCTTGGCTGCCATAATCCTGTGAGGGCGACCCCAAAAGTAGTCTGTAACGGTAAGTAACCTTGAACGGCCGCCCGTGGTATCATAATAAAATCAGATAGTTACAAGCGCTGAAACATCTTTATGGCGGGAAACATCACCAACTGGAGCGAGCACCAGGAAAGCGCGATCCGGGACCAGTTGAGCACGGTCCTCGAAAGCGCATTGTTTGCCCATGCCGAGCGCCTCGGTCGATTTCTGAAATTCGTCGTTGACGAGACTCTGGACGGCCGTGCAGATCGCCTGAATCAGTACGCGGTCGCAATGGATGTCTTCGATCGCGATGAGACATTCGATC
>PVMK01114705.1_pt1 | contig 10502 bp, 13 predicted proteins | sample 1853481 | NCBI WGS metagenome assembly PVMK01 (sample SAMN08533507, study PRJNA380276) | Marine sediment metagenome, whole genome shotgun sequencing project. | reverse complement strand
CGTAATCAGAAGACAGCATCGTCTTCAGGACGCTAATATTTTCCGGATTAGCGTCCGCAACTAGCAGTACTTGTTTTGATTGCGGGCGATCCATAATGTAGGATTGATGGGTTGGCTTAGCTTACAGCGGGATGATGGATAAAATCATTTTGAACCGAACCACTTTGTAGGCGTTATATCAATATCCATGAGGATTGTAAATAATAAAGGGCTGATACAGTATCGAGAACAGTCAGTAGTGGTCGCCAGAGATCATCAATCTGGAAGTTTGTAATCCTTGCCGGCAAACTGGATGTTTGAGGCATCTTGACACTGTGGTGGAGAGACTGCATGCACGCCCGCACATTCAGGACATTTGCCAATAAATGTAATCAAGGTAAACTCGGCACCGCATCCTTGACAAATAGTGTTCAAACCACCATTGGGAATAAGTTGGTCTTTTACCGCTCCACCATGGGCACTATATACAAACTCAACAAGTTCTCTACCTTCTGACAAAGGATCGGCTCCGCCTCCACAGTTACCACATTCTCCCATAATATAACCTCCAATTTATAAATTAATGAACGGCCCTGTTGAATCCCTATTCCGCATCTTTTACCCTAGATCGGGTTCGATCTGCAGGGTATCGTTGATTCGGTTGACCAAATTGGCCAGGGCAACCACCATCGTCAACTCAACAATTTCATCCTCGGAATAATATCTGCCCACATATTCCAGAACCACGGGGTCGACCGCAGTAGCCCCGCGTGTAATAATATCGGCAAAGCGAATGGTGATTTTTTCTTTTTTGTCAAAGGCCTCGCTGCGCCGGTAAAACCCCAGCTCCTGTATCTGTTTGTCGGTAACGCCAGCCTGCTTCGCCGAAGCAGTGTGGGCGAGGATTCAGTACCGGCATTCATTTATGATGGATGTTTTCAGATAGGCCAGCTCCTTATATTTGGCTTCTATTTTACCTTTGCTCAAGACCGCGTCATAAAATAGAACGAGGGTTTTCAGGGCTGCCGGAAATCTGGCTACCACCCCAAAAATATTGGGCATCCTGCCGATATCTTCTTGCATTTTGTCGTAGATTTTATGCAACTCAGCAGGTGCTTGCTCTTTGGTAAGCGGCTTTGGAATTCCCATTGGATGTCTCCTTTCTTTGTTCGAACGTAACTTTAGCCTTTTAAGTCAGAAATACGGAAAATGGTCAAGACCCAACCCGGACGAGCTTAGCCGGTCCTAGCGTAGCGGAGATCCCGCTTTAGCGAGGCATTGACTATTGAAGATTGAATATTTAATGAATCGCTCGGATAGTCTATTCTCAACGGGCGCGGCACGGGTCAGACATAACAGAGCGGATAATAAAGGTCAATCGTAGACCCTGAATCATTATGATTGCCGACTTCCGGTATGAGGAAAATCGGAATCAGGGAGAGCACGGGAATACAAACCAGTACCATGAGCACGCTCTGGATGGTAAAGATATCTCCCAGTTTACCTACGATGGGGGAAAGGATTCCGCCGGTTCCAAAGGCCAGCCCCATCTTGTCCATAAACAGGGGAGACAGGGGATTGATGAAGGAGCTGTAGAAATCACCGCTGAAGTGCACCAGGCTGAGGCGATGAGGATTTTCCAATGGATCTTTGAAGTAGAATCGGCCATGGGCGCTTTTGGCACTTACCCCGGCCAAGGTCAAGAGGAAAAGCATAGCGGGTCGGAACCCGTTAAATTCTTGAAATTTATGATAAACTAGCCAATGAGGCATATTTTGTCGTGATTTTGTCGTATTCTTTATCCAGCTCATTTAAGGCCTGGGGAGTGAGTTCACCATCCATTTCCATTTTCATATTCGACCATTTGGATTTAAAAGAATTTAATTCCTCTTTCATCTCGGCTTTTTTACTCTCGTCTGCCGCAGAGAATTTATCGACTGTGTTGCTGTAAAGCTTTAAAAAATCCGACATCGCCTGTTTTTCTGCCGAGCTTCCGCATCCAATGACAAATATCAGTCCAAATAGCACTGAGAACACGATCACAAAATTCAAGATTGTTTTAAGTCTGATCATTTTTGGTCTCCAGTAAAAAATTGATACTAATAGGGATGATGAATGAAATTCATCAACTGCAATTGACATAAACGAATAGAGTCGTTTTAAGTCATTATATGATACATTTTGAAAAAGCAAGGGATATTTGTCCCAATTCTGACTTTTTTTACGGAATATTCGCCCATTTTGCGATTTTGGTGGGTGTGGGCCAGATTGAAGCGGTTTTAATCGCGGAGGGGCATTGGACCGGCTTTCTTCGTCTGTTTTCTCTACAAACCTGTTACCCTGCAGCATGTCTATTGTGATTCTGTGCCCCTGTTTTCTTTTTGACTCTCTCTTAAGGATTTCGATGAGTTTTGCTATGGTGGTTGTAAACACAATCCTCAGAAAAAGAAACATAGGTCTTCATTTTTGACATATATTTCCCTTTGAGCTATAAGGATCCAAATCATCATTGGATCTCAAAATATGACCCTGAAGAGAAAGGAGGCCACATGAACGAGAGCACCATTAAAATTAGACTCATGAAGGCTGACGATTTTGACGCTGTGGTTGGGATTGACGAGAAAGTACTCAAGGCTTCCCGGCCGGAGTACTATGAAATGAAGTTTGAAAAGCTTTTTAATTCCAAAGATTATTTGCCCGCGTCACTTGTGGCAGAGGAAGAAGATGGAACGGTGGTGGGGTTTGTAATGGGGGAACTCTATATGGGAGAATATGGTATTTTCCAGGAAGAAGCCACCCTGGATACCCTCGGCGTTGATCCCTATTGCCAGCATAAGGGTATCGGTGAGCAGTTGATTAATGAATTTATGGATCATTTGAGAAAAGTCGGTGTTCAAAAAATAAGCACCTTGGTCGACTGGAATGATTCCAAACTGATACATTTCTTTAGCGCGAACCAATTTAGCCCCTCCAAAACCATTAACCTGGAGCGAAGCCTTTGATGTCGGTGAGGGATTTGTGACGGCATTCATACGAGTACACGAGTGTAACATTGAGGTGTAAAAGGAAATAAAAAGGGCTGTTCTTCAGCCCCGCTGACGATCTCCACCCCTGCTCAGGCGCCGATCCTTGTGGTACCGGCTGCAATCAATGTCGCTGGATCGGTTGAAGGCCCGGGACCACTTTGTCGCAGACGTGGGAAAAATCGGTGATATATTCGGCCACAGAGGATTGACTGAAGAAATTCACACCCGCGACAACACAAACGGCGTTGACAAAACCATCGTGGCTATGCACAGTAGCAAAGGCCAGTTTATTGAACAACTCCAATAATTTCGCGCTTTTTTTGGCATTAATCCTTAATTGCCAGGCGTTCACCGTGGTCCGACCCCAATCCAGCAGCCAAAGGTTTACTCTATTTAACATATTTTCAAATACTTATCTTTGTTCGACCTCAAGTCCACTCCTCAGCATTTGCAAGATATCATCCGCATCCTTTAAGTCAGGAATAACTTTTTCAGCACCGGCGGAAGTTAATTGTTCGGCCGTAAATACGCCTGTTGTCACACCAATCGGCACAACGCCGGCTTCGCGACCTGCCTTCATATCCTGCGGGGCATCACCAAAATGGAATACCCGTCGGTGGCTGCCGAAATCAAATTGCTCCTCGGCCCTTTGAATAGCGATCTTCACCAGGTTGGTCCGATTGATATGGTCGGAACCGAACCCGCCGGTTTTGAAAAAATGGTAGATTCCGATTTTTTCCAATTTGGCACGGGCGATCTTTTCCAGGTTGCCGGTAACCAAACCCAGGATAATACCGTTTTGCTCGAGTTGTGTTAATAAATTTAACACCCCTTCCATCATGACAATCTTCTCAGACTCTACGATCTCGGAGTATTTTATCGGCAGGCAGTCGAGACAGTCTTGCAGGCCGGTTTCGATGTCTGCTAAATTTACCTCATATTCTGCTAAAATCCTGGTAATTATTTCCGGGTCCGTCATACCATGATGATTGATGACATCAATACTCACTTCCAGCCCGTAGACTTCCCGGATAGCCTTTAGCAAAGCCGCCATGTGACCGCTGGAACTTTGAATCAGGGTATTGTCGATATCAAAAAAAGTTAAAAAATCCATTTGAAATTCGAATAGAATATTTTGCTCTGATAATGTGACCAAGTAGAACTAAAACGGGATATCATCGTCTCCGGGTCCCTGAGCCGGTGCCCCTTGAAAATCCGCAGACGATGTAGACGATGTGCCCCGAGGCCCGGCGGTTTCAGAACTATCCCGTGCGCCGAGGAACTGGACGTCGGTCGCAACTATTTCAGTGGTATATCTTTTGTTCCCGTCCCGATCTTCCCAGTCTCGGGTCTGGAGCCGTCCTTCAATATAGACCTGCCTTCCTTTTGAAAGATACTCCCCGCAAATTTCACCAAGCTTTCTCCAGGCTACGATGCGATGCCACTCGGTGCGCTCTTTTTTTTCACCGGAGTCCTTATCTTTCCATTCCTCCGAGGTTGCGATGTTGAAGTTGGCAACCGCAACGCCACTCGGTGTGTAACGAACTTCCGGATCACCTCCCAGCCGACCAATCAAAATCACCTTATTAATTCCTGCCATTTTTGCCTCCTTCCCGTTGTTTGATGCCAAAAGATCCGGTCACTAAACATTATGTCCGATCACCAATTATTTGTTTCACATTTTATACACCACCTTTTTCAGAAATAGAAAGAAAAATGTTACTAAAATTTTTAGTAACTTTCAAAATTAAAATATACTTTGGTATATCGACCCAATTTTTTTTGTCAAGTCATACCTGATTAAACGCTCTAATGAATCTAACTCAATTCTTTTCATCCTGTATGTTCTGACGAATATAGTCGCTTTCATTTTGTATTGTTTCATCAACGGGGACAGGCGATAGCCGATATTTGCCATAATTTAATTTGACACATAACGCGTATTTACGATATTTCTAATTCACCATCTTAGTACCTATTTATTGAAATCACATCATGTTTGCAATGGAATTATCTAACAAAATATTTTTGCCACCAAGACACCAAGACACGAAGTTTAATTATAATAAAAATTTGTTTTTGTGTCTTGGTGCCTTTGTGGCTATTCTTTCCGGTTTATCCGGTTTAGGGAATCATGAACTTTAGCTGACCAGTAGTCCATTTCCATCTCCTCGAACATCGATTTGGCTTTTTCGAGGTGTTGCAACGCTTGGTCCATTTCGCCTGAATTTATATATAGTTCACCCAGGTCTAAAAAACTCTGAGCCATAGCAGGTCTGGCGCTTAACTCTTTCAAGATTTGATATCCTTCAAGGATAAATTGTTTTCCTTCTTTATACCGCTCCTTTTTTTTATTTCCTAAAATTCTACCAATCAATATTTTTGATAGACCCTCATATCTTTTTTCATTATGTTCTTTCGATAAATCCAGGGTTTTTTCAGTACATCGAAGCATAGCTTAGTGACAGGGCCACAGGCGCCATCATTTCAATGTCTTCAATTTTTTTGCGCCTCTTGAAAACTTTTTTCGCTGTTGGCAATGGATAGTAATGAATCACCTCGCGCCGTATGTAATATGGACATATTATTGTAAAACCTGGCAAGCGATTTTTGATCACCGACGTGTTTCGCAATTTCGGTACCCGCTTCAAGAATTCTAAGGGAGCCTTCTGGATAACCCAACATGGCTATGGGAAGCCTCATCAAATTGTAAATATCAAGCTTCTCTTCGTTGCTTTTTTGAGCGTCCGGCAACTTATCGAATATTTTAAGGGCCTTTCTATAAAAATTAAAAGCTTCTGAGTGCGAATAATTGGCCTCTGCTTTTTTCCCGGATAGCTTCAAGTATTGATAGGCTTTCGGGGAATATTTTCCGGATGCGTAATGGTGTGCCAATATTTCATAGAATTGATCGAGTTTATCAGGATAAAGATATTCAATCGTAAAGCCAATTTTGGCATGTATTTCGACCCTGCGTCTCAATAGAAGACAATTGTAGGCAACCTCCTGAACGAGGGCATGTTTGAAGAAATATTCCAATTCAGGATAAATCTTTAAAATTGCTCAAAAAATCCACCGAGGTTCTGTCTATCCACTGAAGATCATCTACGACAATGATCAGCGGCTTTTCTTCACTCAACCTGATTAAGAGACTGTTTAAGGCATCGAATATGTACTTTCTTCTCTGCACAGGCTCAAGGTTTTGCCAGGAATCATTATCAATCTCCAGTGAAAGTAATTGCTGGATGGCTGACAGAATAGGTGGAGAAAATTCTTTGTTTAGTGTGGTGACTTTTTCTTTTATATTCTTTTTAATTTCGGAATCGCTCTGTCCCTTTTTTATCATGAAAAATGACTTGACCAGACGAAAAGTATTTTCGGCCAATATGACACTGCCCGGCGTCGCAATCGACTCCATCCGTTTTGCCAGATTGGTGGTATCTCCAACTGCAGTGTAATCCATTCTTAGATCGTCACCAATGGAACCAACGATTACAGGACCGGAATTGAGCCCGAAACGCATTTTGAATTCCAGCCCGTAGTCCGCCATTATCTGTTTACCATAATCTTCCATCGCTCGCCGAACAGACAAAGCGGCATAACAAGCCCGCTGGGCATGGTTTTCACGGGCTATTGGCGCACCGAATAGGGCCATGATGCCATCCCCGGTAAACTGGTTAATGGTGCCTTCATATTTGTGTATCTCATTGGTAAGGATTCTAAAGCACCCATCCATCATCTGGTGAACTTCCTCCGGATCAAGTTTTTCTGATATGGCGGTATAGTTGGCAATATCTGCGAATAAAACAGTCACCACTTTTCGCTCACCTTCAATGTTACTCCGGATGTTTAGGATTTTATCGGCAAGAAATTTTGGAGTGTAAGATTTGGGTTGAGAATAATCGGCAGAAGCGGTGGCTTTCTGTTTTCTGAGACCATAACCGCATTCATCACAAAAAAGGCTGTCTGATTTGCAGGCATACCCACAAGCGGGACAGTGAAGCTTGAGTTCAGATCCACACTTTTTGCAATATCTGGCGCTTTCCCGATTGTTAAGCAGACACTTTGAACATTTCATTGGATCCTCTATATTTTCTTGGGTCCATCAATGGAGAAAGCTACATATCAAGTTGAATTAAGGGAACCGATTCAATTTAGAGAAGTAGGATTGAACATGTCAAGCATTTCTTTGTTTTTGAGCCATTTGACACATGAAAGCAGGTTGTCAAAGAGATCCGGATCATTGATGTTTGCAAAATAATTGAACACTTCATGTTTCAACAATCGTAACATTCTGCAATTATGACTATAATTTACCTAACCCGGATAAAACGGCCTCCGGCTCGTAGATTCGAACCTACGGCTCGGAGAGAAATAACAAATTACAAGCACCACCTGATCTTAAAATTGGGCCAAATAAATTCTAAATTACAATATCCAAATCTCAAATAAGATCAAACGCCAATTGTTTGGAATTTTGAGGATGGTTCAATCTTCAGCCATTTTGTTGGGTTTCGCTGATAACACAAAAATGGCTGGCAAGTAGGTTGGGTAGAGGAACGAAACCCAACAAAAGATATCGGGATGCTCAACCCAACCTACGAATGAGCCGTGGCCGATGTTAGAACCAAGCCCGGAATTTTGAATTTCGGTCATTGTGATTTGCCCTTCGACCTGGCTCAGGTTGGTGGTGAGTCCTTCGACTCTGCTCAGGACCGTGAGCCTGTCGAACGGCTTGTCGAAGCATTTGGTATTTGGTATTTGAAATTTTTAATTACTGAAACCCGACACCTGACACCTTCAGTTTCTAACAACATGTTGTTAGATAAAGGCCCCTAAGGGCCTAATCAACCATTCAACCAGTAAACCATTCAACCAGGTTTGTAGTGGCTGAATTTTTACAAATTTCTTTGAAGCCGGGTGAAAAAAATGAATGGAATGGAGTTCAGCTTGAGTAAACGAAGAACGCCCTTGAGGGCTCCGCGCTGAAGTCTGTCTTTAGCGGAGCTGGAATAATGGGATTGTGGGTTTAGGGATGCTGGACCCATATTCCTTCACTCCATTATTCCAGGATTGGACGACGCTCGGTAGGGGATAAGATTCTATATTGTCATTAATTTTTATAATTTTCAGGATGTCTGATTCTTAACTGCTCTTTATCCGTTTTCTGTCTAACAATTCATGATCGACTGGTTCACAGCAGCGTATCAGGATTTTTTCTCCTCTTCTATCTTTTCAGTTGATTTTTTTTCATCTTCATCCGACGCGCCTTTAAAATTTCGAATGGCCTTGCCCATTCCCGCGCCAATTTCCGGTAATTTGCCGGCTCCAAAGATGATGAGGATAATCACTAATATTATAATAAGTTCCGGCATTCCTATTCCAAACATATTACCTCCTAATTACTCGGGCCTGGTTTGTTTGAGTTCATTAATAAGCTGCAAAAATTCCTTTGATTTTAGATACCGATCAACGCTGCCTTGATAATCGATCCATGTCTTCCAGGCATCAATCCAGGCCTCATTATGCCAGTAGCAGTCGGGATCCCCGGCTCCCTTGAGCCGTTCAATAAAGTCCAAATATTCTTCCGAGCACCCTTCGCAAAAATTATAAGGCACATTCAGCTTGCGACGGTAACCGGCGGTGTCATCCGAGCCCCGTTCAACCTGAGTGCCGCACTTCTCACATTTAAAGGCACATCGGGTGCACTGAAAAACTTTGCGAACCGCCAGGACCTTGCGCTTTCTGATTAACGCAGCCTGTTTCTGTTCGGTCAGACCTTTTTTTTCTTTGAATGATATAATATTCGCCATTTGTCACTCCGATAACCCAAGTTTGGTTCATCCGGACTTCAATAGCAATCGACAAGATCATCGGACGACCTGAATATAACACCGGGTAATTTTCGTGTCAATCATTTCAAGTCTTAATTTGTGGGTTGGGTGTTGTGAGTTGTGAGTTGTGGGTTGCGGATTGTGATGGATAGGTAGGTATATCGAGTTTATTGGGCTTATTGAGCTGAACCGGATGCAGGAAAGTTGGGGGTAACGAGGTAGAAGGTAGAGGAATTAAGGCATAGGCCGCAGGGCGTAAGGTAGAGGGTAGAAGGTAAAGTGTATGGAGTTGATTGATGTTTTTCCGAATTCCACATTTTGCACTCCGAATTCAGATTTCTTTCTTCCGACCTCCCCATTCCGCCTTCCAAATTCCAATTTCTGTCTTCTGACCTCTGTTCTCTGACTTCTGATGTTTGGTTGTGGGTTGCGGGTTGCGGATGTTTTAGCCGCAATCTAAATCTTGCTAAACAAATTTTCCCGTGTTAATTTAAAGGTTTTGGATAAGGTGTTACCCCTTTTGGAATACCTGAAAATATCGTTCCGCGAGGAGTCTCGAAAATGATCGAAACGTTTCAGGCCAACTGTCTTGCCACCCTGATCGGCAGTCTCCCGCTGACCGATCATGGGAAGGCCGGCGACCTGATAATGGAATATGCACCCGAAATCCCTTTCTGGGCACAGCTCCCGGTTCATAAAAAAGAGGGGATGATGGTCCAGTTTACACCGGGGCTGCCGGGCTTTTTTTACAGTGATAACGGCAACGGTTTTGTCAATACCGACAGTGAATCCTATGACAATGATCTGTTGGAATTTTATGAAGATTATATGGCGGTGATTGAAGGGAAAATTGAACTTGACACCTCTCGATTTGCCTTGAAAGAGGATAGCGCCAGAGGATTTTTTGTGTTTTTGGACCGTCTGCAATCCCTTGTTGCACCTCCCATAGCCGTTAAAGGTCAAATTACCGGCCCGTTCACCTTATGTACCGGAATGGCAGATCAGAATAAACGGCCCATTTTTTATGATCCCCAACTAAGAGATACGGCGGTTAAGCTATTGGCCATGAAAGCCCGCTGGCAGGTTCGTCGGCTGTCGCTGTGCCAACGGCCGGTGATGATTTTTTTTGATGAACCCGCCCTGGCAGGGGTCGGTTCCTCGGAGTTTACCAGCATTTCCAATGAGGAGATCCGCCGGTGCTTTGAGGAAGTTTTCGAAGCCGTCCACCTGGAAGGCGGGCTTGCCGGAGTCCATATCTGTGCCAATACCGACTGGTCACTGGTACTTGAATCCTCGGTCGATATTGTCAGCTTTGACTCCTACGCCTATTTCGACCGGTTTATTCTTTATCCCGATCAGATAAAAAAATTTATAGAATCCGGTAAGATCCTGGCGTGGGGGATTGTGCCGACCTTGAATGTCGAACAACTTGAAAAGGAGACGGTTACCTCATTGCTGGGCCAGTGGGATCAACAGGTTAAACAGTTTGAATCCCTTGGAATTGACGTACAAAAACTGACCTCCCAATCCCTGATTACACCCAGTTGCGGTACCGGGTCTTTGAGCATTGATCTTGCCAAAAAGGTGCTTAAATTAACCAGGGATATATCGCAGGAAATAAGAAGTCGGTAGTCTTTAATTTCAAATATCGTTGATTGGTTGA
>PVMK01161960.1_pt1 | contig 10503 bp, 11 predicted proteins | sample 1853481 | NCBI WGS metagenome assembly PVMK01 (sample SAMN08533507, study PRJNA380276) | Marine sediment metagenome, whole genome shotgun sequencing project. | reverse complement strand
ACCCTGAGTGGCAGCTGTTTTGCGGAGGGAGGGTATCGTGTTTTATTTCCGGTGCGCGGCACCCGATACAGCGGGGCAGGCTCTGCGCACTCTACGTGAATGCACTTTCTTTTGGTGCGCGGTGCGCACCATTTTTTTTGGTTCCACTGTCCCAATCGACCGTCATATCTGGCAAACATCATTTTTCTCAACAATACTGTACCTGAAGACAGGGGTAGATCCCTGACTATTAGCGATATTTTGCTATCGTCAAAGGGTATGCGCTGATACGGGCATACTCTGACTTACATTAATAATGATGACTTACTTTGGTAACTGTCATTGATAACTGTTGATTAACGGGAGACAACCTTGATTGGAAATATCGGTCTTATTGCCAGCCTGGGACTACTGATCTGGCTGGCCCTACGCGGGGTGAATATTGTCTTCGCCTCGCTCCTGTGTTCGCTGGTCATCGTGGTGACCAATCAACTGCCCGTCGCCGAGAGCTTTTCGCAATCCTATGCCTTCGGCCCCCTGGGGGCGTTCTCCTTCGCCGGCAAGTTTTTCATCCTGTTTATATGCGGCAGCATCTTCGGCCGGGTGATGGCCGAGAGCTACGCGGCGGCCAGCCTGGCCAACGCCATGGCCACCCGCCTGGGCGCCCACCGGGCCCTGTGGATCATCACCATCTCATGCGCGGTACTGACCTACGGCGGCGTGATTATCTTTATCGTGGTATTCACCCTGTATCCCCTGAGCCTGCAACTACTGAAGTCGGCCAATATCCCCAAGCGCCTGTTTTGCGCCGCGCTGGCTTTGGGTGGCGGTACCTTTACCCTGACCGCCATGCCCGGCACCCCCTCGGTACAAAACGTGATTGCCGCCTCAGCGCTGGGCACAGACCTGTTCGCCGCCCCCTGGTTGGGTATTCTCGCATCGGTCATCATGCTCGGCCTGGGCATGTGGTACCTGGAGCGCGAGCGTATCAAGGCGGCCGCCAGTGGCGATGGTTTTGAAGCATCCCCCAATGACAAGATGCCCGACCACGACGTCACCGGCGACAGCTACCCCCACTGGACCCGCGCCGTGGCGCCACTGGTGCTGGTGATACTCACTATTTTGACCCCGCGGCTGATCGGTACGGCAGACGGAGTACCGGCCGGCGACTTCCAGGAGTTAATGGCATTTGCCATTACACATCCGGTTTTATGGCCATCCTTCGCACTGATGATCGGCAGCCTGGCGGCAGTCGCCCTGTTCCCGCGCCTGCACAAGGAGCCTGTCGTGGCCCTCGGCCGCGGCGCGGAAGACGCCATCATGCCACTGATCAATACCGCCGCGGTGATCGGTTTTGGCGGTGTGGTCGTGCAAACCAGTGGTTTCGCTGGATTCGCCGGTATGATGCTGGATTCGGGCCTGCCGCCGCTGATATCCCTGTTTGTGGCGTCCAGCATGACCTCAGCGCTGGTGGGCTCCTCCAGTGGTGGCTTGCAGATCTTCATGGAGACCATGTCAGCGGACTATCTGGCCATGGGCATCGACCGCGAGACGCTGCATCGCCTGGCGGCCATCATCAGCGGCGGTTTCGACTCCCTGCCCCACTGCGGCGCCATCGTGGCGATTCTCACCATTACCAGCCAGACCCACAAGCAGGCCTACAAGAATATGGCGATGGTGACGGTGGTATTCCCCGTTATCGCGGCGCTGGTGTTGCTGGGGGTGGTCGCGGTGACCAGCTAGAAGCATCCCGGGGTCAGTTCCCGCCTTTCCCTTTACTGCCGTTAAGCTTGGGCTATACTCTGGATGAATAGTTAGCGCTCCAGGAATGGCCGGATCACCGTGGAAGCCGTATCCAATTTACATAACTTTATGAGCGGCTTATCCGAGGCGGCAGTCTACGATATCCGCGCCTGCTTCCGGCCGCGGCGCTACGCCGACCGCGAGGTGATATTCCACGGCGGGGACCCGCCCGATTATATTTTCCAGATCGCCAGCGGTACTGTGGCCCTGTGCAATTACTCGGTGGACGGCCAGGAGATCAAACTCTACATTCACCAGGCAGGCGACTGGATCGGCGATACCGGCATCATGGATGGCAGGCCGCGGGTCAATACGGCCGTCGCCAACGGGGAGACCGAAATATTGATCTTGAGTGGCACAGACTTTGCTAATTTGTGCAGACGGCACCCTGAAATCCAGCACGCATTCAGCGTGATGCAGGCCAATCATATTCGCATTCTGCTCAATCTTTTGGTCGACGCGAGCCTGCTGCGCCTGCCCGGGCGCGTGGTACGCACCATTCAACGTTTGCTGGTGAGCATGGGCAAGCAAGATGCGGACGGCCTGCATTACATTGAATGTTCTCACGAAGAACTGGCGCGCTTTGTCGCCGCCTCCCGCCAGAGCACCAGCATAGAACTGAAAAAACTGGAGCAGGCCGGCATTATCCGCAGCGCCTACGGAAAAATCTACATACTCGAACCGACAGCCCTGAACGACAGCAGCGACAAGCTCACCAGCTTTGAGCCCGTTGTCGCCCTGTATGATGATGTTGACGATGCTGATGACGAGGCCACGACTGCCTCACCAACCGGGATCTGACCAACCACTTGAACAAATCACATCAAAGACGTCGATTATTCGGCAAATGTCACTAACATGACAGACTGTGTCACTGACAAGTGGCCAAAATGCACTATCCTGCTTAGTGTCTCTATACCCCCCAAAGCAAAAATGAGGAAATAAAATGTCCGATACCCTGGGTCTGATGGATGTTGAGCTGTCCGACAAGTTCGACAAGGACGATGGCCGTATTTTTATCAGTGGCACCCAGGCGCTGGCGCGCCTGACCCTGATACAGCGGCAACTCGATAAAAAGCGCGGCCTCAACACCCGCGGCTTTGTCAGTGGCTATCGCGGCTCCCCCCTGGGTACGCTGGACATCACCATGTGGCATGAAAAAAAGCGCATGGACGAGGCCGGCGTGGTATTCCAGCCCGGTGTCAATGAAGACCTGGCGGCAACCGCCGTCTGGGGTACCCAGCAACTGGATTTCTTCCCCGACCCCCTGGTCGATGGCGTATACGCCATGTGGTATGGCAAGGGACCCGGCGTGGACCGCTCGGCGGACGTGATGCGCCACGGCAACAACTTCGGCACCCACAAGCACGGCGGCGTATTGGCTGTGGTAGGCGATGATCACCCCGGCAAGTCCTCCACCGTGGTCAACCAGAGCGAACCCCTGTTCGCAGCCCTGTCCATTCCCACGCTGTACCCATCGGATGTACAGGAGATCCTCGAATTCGGCCTGCTGGGTTGGGAATTGTCCCGCTACTGCGGACTGTGGGTGGGTCTGAAAACCGTCAATGAGACGGTGGAGCAGACCCAGACAGTTAGCATTCACACCGACAAATTTTCTGTAGAACTGCCGGATCGGGGGGTAGATGCGGGCGATGTGAATATCAAGCAAATGGGGTTCAACCCCCAGGCCATGGAGGTCACGGTCAAGCGCGTGCGCCTGCCGCTGGTACACAAGTTCGTGCGGGCCAACAACATCGACAAGCTGCGCATCGGCGGCAGTGGCGGGCTCGGTATCGTGACCTCCGGCAAGAGCTACTCGGACGTGATGCATGCATTGAACCTGCTGGGGCTGGACACAGAGGCGGCGAAAGAACTGGGTATAGCCATCTACAAGGTCGGCTGCGTATGGCCGCTGGAGCCCGAGGGCTTGAAGGAATTCGCCAGTGGCCGGCAGGAGTTGCTGTTTATCGAAGAAAAAACCGCCATGCTGGAGCCCCAGGCGGCGCAAGTGTTTGTCAATGAGTCCGAGCGACCGAGGATGGTGGGTAAACTGGATGAACTGGGCAATACCCTGTTGCCCAGCGATATACAACTGGAACCCGCCGCCATCGCGGACGTCATCATGGCGCGACTCGGCGCGCTGGGCGCGTCGCAGCCCGCGATATGCGAGCGTCACAGCGCCCTGCAACAGAGCCTGGCGGAGAATGTGCAGTTTAGCGATGCCGCTCCGGCCACGGTCATGCGCATTCCCTATTTCTGCTCCGGCTGCCCGCACAACACCTCCACTCGCGTACCCGAGGGCAGCCAGGCCATGGCTGGCATCGGCTGCCACGGCATGGCCATGCTGAAACGCACGGATACCATGTTGCCCGTGCATATGGGGGGCGAGGGCGTGAACTGGGCCGGCGCTTCCGCGTTCAGCGGCACTAAGCACATGTTCCAGAACCTGGGTGACGGCACCTATTTCCACTCCGGGCTGATGGCCATTCGCGCCGCCGTCGCCTCCGGCGTGAATATCACCTACAAGATTCTCTACAATGAGGCCGTCGCCATGACCGGTGGCCAACCCATAGACGGCCCCATCTCCGTGCACCGGATGGCTGAGCCAGGTCGCCGCCGAAGGTGTCAAACAGGTGGTGCTGGTATCGGACGATCCCGGCAAATTCAGGGGCACACTGCCAGCCGGTGTAAGCGATCCATCCCCCGGGAAGAACTCGACCTGGTACAAAAACAACTGCGCGAAGTGGCCGGCACCACGGTACTGATTTACGAACAGATGTGTGCCGCCGAGAAACGTCGAGGCCGCAAACGCGGGCACCTACCCCGACACGCCCAAACGCCTGTTTATCAATGACGCCGTATGCGAAGGGCTGCGGCGACTGCTCGGTGCAATCCACCTGTGTCTCCATCCAACCCAAGGAAACCGAGTTCGGCACCAAGCGCCAGATCGACCAGTCCAGCTGCAACAAGGACTACAGCTGCGCCAACGGCTTCTGCCCGTCTTTTGTGACGGTGCTGAACGCGGAGCCGAAAAAACCCAGCGGGGTGGCGCTGGACGGCGCGCTGTTCGACCAACTGCCAACGCCGGCCATAGCCGATATCAGCCACGGAAGTATGGGCGTAATGATCGCCGGCATCGGCGGCACCGGCGTGATCACGGTGGGCGCCGTGATGGGCATGGCGGCGCATATGGAAGGCAAGGCCTGCTCCATCTACGATATGACGGGCCTGAGCCAGAAAAACGGCTCGGTTTACTCGCACCTGCGCATCGCCGAACAGCGGGATGACCTGGACGCCCAGCGCATTGGCGCCGGGCGAGGCCGACCTGGTGCTGGGCTTCGACCTGGTGGCGGCACTGGCCGGCGACGCGGCCCCCACCTACAACAAGGGCCGCACCCGTATCATCGGTAATTCCGACGTGGTGCCCACGGTGGACTTCCAGTTCGACCGCAACCTGGCGATCGACGACACACCAGATAGAAGCCACCATCGTCGCCAGGACCGGTGCGGACAACGCTTATTTTGTCGACGCCACCAACCTGGCCCTGGGATTGTTGGGCAACACCATTGCGGCCAATATGTTCGTGGTGGGCTATGCGGCGCAACTGGGTCTGTTACCGATATCGGTGGCGGCGCTGGAGAAGGCCATCGAGCTGAACGGCACCGCCGTCAAGTTCAACCTGACGGCGTTCGCCCTGGGCCGCCTGTTCGCCCACTCGCCGGAGACCATTAACGCATTGCTGCCGGAATCCGCCGCACCCGTCGGGGAACAGACACTGCACGAACTGATCAATGCCCGCGCCAACCACCTGCGCGATTACCAGGACCAGGCCTGGGCGGACCGTTTTCTGGGTCTGGTGGAAAAGGTAAGAGTCGCCGAGGAGGCGGCCAGCCCCGGCTCCACTGATCTGACCCAGGCCGTGGCCACCAACCTGTCCAAGCTCATGTCCTACAAGGATGAGTACGAAGTGGCCAGGCTCTATACCGACCCGGCCTTCAAGGCAAAACTGGACGCGCAGTTCGAACCGGGCTACACGCTCAAATTCAACCTGGCGCCACCCATGATCAGCCGCACCAACCCGTCCACCGGCAAGCCGATGAAGCGCGAGTTTGGCGACTGGATGTTGCTGGGCTTCCAGGTACTGGCCAGATTGAAGCGGCTGCGCGGCACGCCCCTGGATATTTTCGGCTATAGCGCGGAACGCACCGTGGAGCGCGGCCTGATCACCGAGTATGAAGCGATGCTGGAGCAACTCCTGGCCGGACTGTCCGCCGCCAAACTCGACACCGCCGTCGAACTGGCCCGGTTGCCGGAGGACATCCGCGGTTATGCCTATGTAAAAGATGAGTCCCTGGTGGAAGTCAACGCCAGGAAAACCGAATTACTGGCCGCTTACGCTGCCTGATAAACCATTATTTTAGGGAGATACCATGTACAACTTCAGGTCTGACAAAGTAACCAAGGGAAAATCCGCATCGGCCGCACGAGCGCTGTGGATGGCGGGCGGTGTGAAAGATGAGGACTTCGGCAAGCCGGTGATCGCCGTGGCCAACTCTTTCACTGAGTTTGTGCCCGGCCATGTTCACCTGCAGGAGGTGGGCCGGTTGGTGTGCGAGGCGATCTGGGAAGCGGGCGGCATAGCCCGCGAATTCAATACCATCGCCATCGACGACGGTATCGCCATGGGCCACGACGGCATGCTTTACAGCCTGCCCAGCCGTGAAATCATCGCCGACAGCATCGAATACATGGCCATGGCCCACTGCGTCGATGCCATCATCTGCATCTCCAACTGCGACAAGATCACCCCGGGAATGCTAATGGCCGGCCTGCGCCTGAATATCCCGGTCATATTTGTTTCGGGGGGGCCCCATGGAGGCGGGCCGCCTGCAAAAGGGCGATGAGATCCAGCGCTTCGACCCGGTGGATACCTATGTCGCCGCCTTCGATCCCGCAGTCCTGGCCAGCGATATGGAGGAACTGGAGCACAACGCCTGCCCCACCTGCGGCTCCTGTTCCGGTATGTTCACCGCCAACTCCATGAACTGCCTGGCGGAGGCCCTGGGCCTGGCCCTGCCCGGCAACGGCTCGTTACTGGCCACCCACGTTGATCGCAAGCAGTTGTTTATCAACGCGGCGCAACAAATCGTGACCAACGCCAAGCGCTATTACCTGGAGGAAGACGACAGCGTGCTGCCGCGCAGCATCGCCACCTTCAACGCCTTCGAAAATGCGATGAAGGTCGACATCGCCATGGGCGGCTCCACCAATACCATCCTGCACCTGCTGGCCATGGCGCAGGAGGCGGAAGTGGACTTCACCATGGCGGACATGGATCGTTTATCCCGCGCAATCCCGCACCTGTGCAAGGTATCCCCCGCCACACCGGACTACTACATGGAAGACGTGCACCGCGCCGGTGGCATCATGGGCATACTGGGAGAACTGGACCGCGCCGGTCATATCGACACCACTACCCGTTCGGTAACCGGGATGAATATGGGAGAGGTACTGGCGAAATGGGATTACATTCGCAGCGAGGACCCCGCTGTGAGTAAATTCTATCGCGCCGCCCCCGGGTGGCAAACACACCATCAAGGCCTACAGCCAGGAAGAGCGCTTTGAGGAAATGGATCTGGACCGCAGTACCGGCTGTATCCGCGATATAGATCACCCCTACAGCACCGAGGGCGGACTGGCCGTATTGTTCGGCAATATTTCCCACACCGGCTGCATCGTGAAGACCGGCGCGGTGAAAGAACACATGTACCGCTTCAGCGGTACCGCCCGTGTCTTCGATCAGCAGGATACCTGTCTGCAAAGCCATAGACAACGGCGAGATAGCGGACGGTACGGCCATCATTATCCGCTACGAGGGCCCCAAGGGCGGGCCGGGTATGCAGGAGATGCTCAAGCCGTCCATGAGCCTCAAGGCCCAGGGCGTAGACGGCACCTGCGCGCTGATTACCGACGGCCGCTACTCCGGCGCCTCCGCCGGCCTGTCCATCGGCCATGTGTCACCCGAGGCCGCCGACAAGGGCGCCCTGGCGCTGGTGCGCGACGGTGACACCATAGAGATCGACATCCCGGGCCGCAGCATCAACGTGGCCATCAGCGATGCGGAACTGGCCGAACGTCGCGCCACCATGGAAGCCCTGCCCGACGATAAAGCCTGGCAACCGGTGGGTGAGCGCACCCGGGTTATCACCCGTGCGCTAAAAGCCTATGCGGCCTTTGCAACCAGCGCCGACCGCGGCGGTTTCAGGGACCTTTGAGGAAAGAGATGAGGAGATAGATGATGGCTGTAAAAGCGCTGTGTTTTGATGTCTTCGGCACCGTCACCGATTGGCGTGGTTCCGTCATTAAAGGAGGGTGAGGCCCTGTCCGCCCGCGCGGGCGTGGAGGTGCCCTGGGGTGAGTTTGTCAATAAAGTGGCGTCTCGACGGTTACGTCGCCACCCTGATCAAAGATCGCCGGCGGCGAGATGGATTGTATTCCCACGGAGCAGATGCACAAAGTGAGCTGCTGGAGCTGCTGCGAGGAGTATCACGTGACGGACTTGAGCGACGCAGACAATCACGGAGTTCAATTTCGCCTGGAACCGCATCGAGGCCTGGCCCGGATTCGGTGGAGGGGCTGACCATGATGAAAGGAGGATTTCCTGATCATGCCCTTCTCCAACGGCGATTACCGCTGCATGCTGGATATCGGCAAACACAACGGCTTGCCCTGGGACGGCATCATCTCCGCGGATTTCTTCAAGAAGGTCAAACCGGACATCAGCATTTACGGCGACGCGGCCGAGATGCTGTGCATGGACCCGCCGAGATCATGATGGTGGCCTGTCACGCCCAGGACCTGGACGCGGCGCGCACGGCGGGCTTTCGCACCGCCTACGTCAACCGCCCCCTGGAATACGGCCCCGACCGGCCACCGGAGGCCAAGCCGGACCCCTATGACTACGACGCGGACGACTTTATAGAGCTGGCGCAAATGCTGCGCGCTGACAAGGCGGCGGGCAATGTCTGAAGCCCCGGGAATTTCCCCGACCGGTGAGCCGACTGACTTCGAGGGTTGCCTGGCCAGGGTCAACCCGAGCGTGGCCTCCCTGGCGCAACTGGCGGAGCAGGCGGATGACACCCCGGTCATCATGTTGAACCTGCTGCGCTTCCGGCCCCGGGGAGACAGCACGATATACAGCTTGTACGGCAAAGAAGCCGCACCGGAAGTCAAAAAAGTCGGCAGCTTTATCGGCTATTACGGCGCCGTGGTGACAGACCTGGACCCGGCACTGAGTTTTGACGCCTCCTGGGACGCGGTGGTCATGCCGGTGTATCACCGGCGCGCCTCCTACCTAGCCCTGCAGCGCAGTTCCATCTATCAGTTGGCTATCCCCTACCGCTCCGCGGGCACCTCCCGCCGCACGCTCTACGTGCTGAGTGACGGTGATACCATCTTCAAAGACACCCACAGCATTGCCGAGATGGATGCCAGCCGCAAACCCCTGCCCACCACAGCGGGTGACATCTATGTGATCGATGTGGTGCGCTTCGCGGGAGAACAGGGCCGAGAGCAGTTTCGCCACTGGGCCAACACCGTGCAGCCCCTGCTGCAGGATGCCGGGGCCACACCGCTGCTGTCACTGCAACCGGAAGTACCGGTACTCAGTGAGGAGCACTGGGATCACTGCATCCTGACCCATTTCCCGTCCCTGGACGCCGTGACCACACTGTACAGCAGCACAGCCTGGCAACTATCCCTTGGCGCACGGCGCGACGCGCTGGAAAACTCGGTGACGGTGGCAACCACCGGCATCCCCCTGCCCACCTAGCGCAAAAAAGGGATTTCTGGGGACACTTATTTCCGGAAACCCCTGAACCCGGGAGGTCAACTGGTGATTGATAATAGCCAAATTTGATTGTTGACCCTGTATCTACATCGTATATACTTTGATGCGTGTATACAATGTAGATATTGAGAGTGCCATGAAAGTCGAGTCAGAAATCAAAAAATGGGGCAACAGCCTGGCGTTGCGCGTCACCGGCATTATGGCTGATCTCCCTAACTTCAGGGAGGGAACCAAAGTGATCGTGGAAGTCTCCGAAGAAGGCATTACGGTTAAGCCTGTGCACTCACGAAGGGGAAAGCTGCGTCTACCCTACTCCGAAGAAGAACTGCTCGCAGATCTCAACCCTGAAACAGCACATGCGGATGAATTGGCCACCCCTCTGGCTACCGAGATGGGCGAATAAATGGCCAGGCGGCCCTTTATACCGGAGCGCAAAGACGTGGTGTGGCTGGATTTTGAGCCCACCAAGGGCAAGGAAGTTGGCAAATATCGCCCGGCCCTGGTGCTCAGTAGCCGAGAGTACAATCGCAAGACCGGCTTACTGATTTGCTGCCCGGTGAGCACCAGCATTCGCGGTGGCGCCACAGAAGTACCTCTATCGCGAATGGCGCAGCCCTCGGTTGTCGCGGCCAGCCTTGTACAAACCCTGGCATGGAAAGAACGGAAGGTGAAAAAAATAATTACCGCCAGGCAAAGTGAATTCGAAGAAACCCTGATTAAGCTCCTGCCCCTGATCGGTGCTAATGAACTTATTGAATCATTGCTGCAGCGGTAAACTAGAAAAAAGCATATCCGGGGACACAATACTTAATTCAATCGAGCAGGAGTCGTGCGCGCGCGATGTTTATGAATTAAGTATTGTGTCCCCGGA
>PVMK01148710.1_pt1 | contig 10505 bp, 6 predicted proteins | sample 1853481 | NCBI WGS metagenome assembly PVMK01 (sample SAMN08533507, study PRJNA380276) | Marine sediment metagenome, whole genome shotgun sequencing project. | reverse complement strand
GCTGTCCCGATGAACGGGCACTATTGATCCACATCAAAGTGCTGTCACCCGCTGTGCGCTATTGGTGTGGTGTTGCATGGATTAACTTGCCCCGACTTCGGTCGGGGCCTTCTTTATGCCCGCCGTATCCCTCTGACGGACTCCTGTGATAACTGTTAGAGGCCCGTAACACTTCCCTGGGGAGGATGAGATGGCGAGGCTGGCCTTATCGCCGGATGACCGGGAGCGGCTTGAACAACATTTCGAAACGGCAATCGCGGCTTTGACTTCCGCTCAACTCATCATGATCAGTGCTGATGTTCCCATGTCAGCGGTCAAGCGGAGGAGCGTAATAGCCAGAACCGCCAGTCGGATTGACACAATTCTAGGAAAGCTATCTCAGATTCAAGACCTGTGTAAGTAGCGCCATTTTTATCACATAAATTGTCACAAATGCCCTGTAACCCGCAGCCTACCTAACATGGGGCTTCTCGAAACTTTAACCCTTGGCTGAGAGACTGAGCCACGAGCACGACAGCCGAGGACGGCCCGATGGGCACGACACTGCGCAATATATTCCTTCTCCTGTTCTTCGCGCTTCTGGCCACCAAGGGCATAGAGCATTTCGCCGATCTTGGCTTCGGCAAATCCGGCGACGGCAACCGGCAGGCCGCCGCCCAGAGCAACGCCGCCTATCAGGCCGATGAAAGCTATGCCTCGCACGACCAGTTGGTGCTCAGGGCCAGCCGCAACGGCCACTTCACTCTCGAGGCCGAGGTCGACGGGACCCCGATCGACTTCATGGTCGACACCGGCGCCACCACCGTCGTCCTCAGCCCACAGGACGCCAGCCGGGTCGGCCTCAATCCGGCGACCTTGGACTACAATGCCGTGTTCGAAACCGGCAACGGCCACACGCGGGTCGCCCTGGTCACCATCGATGAGCTCACCATCGGCTCGCTCGATCTTTACGACGTGCCGGCGGCCGTCATCACCAAGCCCATGTCCATGTCGCTGCTCGGCATGAGCGCGCTGGAGCGGCTCGACGGCTACGAGGTCGACGGCAACCAGATGATCCTTCGCTGGTAGGCCCAACGGGTCTCCCGCCACAGACCATTTACCTCACCCGCCGCCAGCGTTCGGCCTCGTGCAGCAGCGCCGGCAAGACCACCAAGGTACAGACGATCGTCAGGCCAATGGCGATGGACAGCAAGAGCCCCATGCTGGCCGTGCCCTTATGGCTGGACAACGCCAGAGCGCCGAACGAACCCACGGTCGTGAGGGCGCTGAACAGCACCGCGCGCGGCGTGCTGGTCAAGAGCACCCGCCGCGGCCCGGCCTGGCGCGCGCGCAATACGATGTGCAGGCCGCTGGCGACCCCGAGGCCGAACAGCAGCGGCAGGACGATCACGTTGGCGAAGTTGAACGGCAGCGCGAAGAGCACGGTCGCCGCCACCGTCAGCACGGCGGCCAGCAGCAGCGGCGCGAGCACCAGGGCCACGGCCGCGACCTGCCGTAACATGACCGTCAGCAAAAGCACGATGGCCAGGATGGCGGTCACGGCGGCCTGCTGATAGGCGCCGATCACGGCCCGGCCGCCCTCGGTCATGACCACCGGCGCGCCGGAGGCATTCGGCGCCACCGACTGGACCGCACGGACGAAGCGCCGCCGCGCCTGCTGGTCGCGCAGGTCCGCGGCCGGCCGGATCTCGACCCGGACGCGGCCATCCGCCGACAGCCAGCGCGACCGAAGGGCCTCCGGCAGATCGTCCGCGCCGAAGGGTTCGGCCAGCAGCGATTGGCCGATCTGGTCGACCAGCCGTGGCAGCCAGGCGAAGAGCGAGCGCTCCAGCAGGGCGAGCCGCGCCGGATCTTGCCCGAGCGGCGCCAAGGCAGCCGCCAACCGGCGGGCGGCGCGGGCCAGGTCCTTGTTCTCCGTCGAGCCAGAAAGCGCTGTTGCGGCCTCCGCCAGCGCGCGCGCGGCTTCGCCGCGCGTTTGTTCGTCAGGCGGGGGCTCGGCCGGGGCCTCGGTCGATGGTGGCAACAGCAGGGGCGTCAGAAAAATCGCCATGTCCTCGATCACCGCCAGCTTGTCGTCCTGCGCCCCGGGAACGACGCTCCGGAGGCTGTCGACCTGGCTCACCTCCGGTAGGGCCGCGAGCTCGGGGATGAGTTCGGCCAGGGTCTCCGTGTCGTCCGCCAGGACCGTGGCCGTATAGGGCTCGATGCTGGGGTCGTCGATCAACTCGAGCAGGACCGCCACGGACTCGGACTCCGGATCGCGCAGGTTCAAGGGGTCGTCGTCGAACCAGGCAAGGGGTGAAACCGCCGTCGCGGCGAGGCCGAGCCCGAGGGCAGCCAACAGGACCGCCCGCGGGTGCCTGGCCAAGAGATCGCTGACACGAAGACCGAGCGTCCGCTTCCCATTCAAGCTCGATCCGGTCGGCGCGGCCGCGCCCGCCCGCTGTTTGGCCGCCCGCTGCTTGGGTAAGGGCAGCAGGCTCAGCATGGCCGGCAAGACCGTCAGATTGCACAACAGGGCGATGAACATGCCGACGCCGGATATCAGGCCGAGCTCGGCGAGGCCCCGGTAGGCCGTCGGCAGGAACGAGAAGAACCCGATGGCGGCCGTGACGGCCGACAGGCAGAGCGCCCCGCCGACGCCGACCGCCGCCCGCGCCAGGGCGGAAGTCGCCCCATGAACACTCGACAGGCCTTCCTGGTAACGCAGGGCGTAGTGAATGCCGAAGTCGACGCTGAGGCCGATGAACAGCACCGCGAAGGCGACCGAGATGATATTGAGCTGGCCGATCGCCAGGGTCGCAAAACCGGCAGTCATCAGCAGGCCGACGAACAGGGTCGCCACCATCGCGACGATGAGCCGGAGCGAGCGCAGGCCGAGCGCCAAGAGGGCGACGACCAGTCCCAGTGAGACCAGGGATACCAGACCCATGCTGTCCCGCAGGCTGCGCAGCTCGTCGTCCTGCATGGCGGGCTGACCAGTGACCCGCACCCGCGGCTCGCCCAACAGCGGGTCCGCGATCGCCCTGGCCGCGTCGTGGATCGCCACGATCGCCGCCCGGGCCGGCTGCAGGGCCTGGAAATCGAGGACCGGCCGGGCGGTCAGGAACACGCGGTGACGAGAGTCCTCGTCCGGCTCACCGCCCGCCAGCGCCCGCCAGGAGAGCGGCCTGGCCCGTCCCTCGGCCGCGGCCTCGGCGCTCTCGGCCATCCGATCGAAAGCCGGGGCGAGCGCGGCAGCCGCCTCGTGCGAGGGATCTTCGAGCAAGAGCGCGAGCACCGCCAGAAGCCCTCTAAGAGAGGGATCGTCGCGCAGGCTCGACAGCAGCGGCTGGATTTCCGCCAGGCGGTCGGCCAGGGCCAGAAGATCCTCCAGATCGAGATAGAGCAAGCCGTTGCGGCGAAAGAAGGGGTCGCCCTTCGGGTAGTAGACGTCTTGAATGAGGGCGGGCTGGCGCCGCAGCTCGTCCGCCAGCCGGCCGGCGGCCGTCTCCGCCGCCTCCGCGCCCGCGGCCTCGACGACCAGGGTGAGCGTCCGGTCAAGCTGCGGAAAGGCCGTCTTCATTGCCTCCGCGTTGCGCCGGTAGGGCAGTTCCGGCGACAACATGTCGGACAGCGAGGTATTGATGGTGAGCCGCGATGCCGAAAGGGCGAGGCTCGCGACGGCCAGCAGAGTGGCTAGCACGACAACCGTCACGGCGTGCCGCCGCACCAGGATCGTCCAACCCAGCAGCGCGCGGCGTCCCTGTCTTTTCAGTCCGGACCTTGGCGGCCCGTGCCCGCCGGGTGTGTGAGCGGGCGTGTGTGCGGGATTGTGTGCGAAACCGGTCATACCGGCGCAGGTGGCGCCCGCATCCGGTCTAGCGGGCCATGCAACAGGGGCGCCACCCTCACCCACCAGTCGGGACTCTCGGACCCTATCGCCGCGGCGGCATTGCGGGCCCCTTCCCTGTTGGCAAACAGCCCGAAGCAGGTGGCGCCACTGCCCGACATGCGCGCCAACAGCACCTCGGGCATATGGCCGATCAGCGCCAATGCCTGGTCGATCTCCGGAGCCAAAGTGCGGGCGGCGGCTTCCAGATCATTGCCCAGGCCGGACAGGCGCTCCACCAAGGCGGGGAGATCCGGCAGGATCCCGCTCCATCGCCCGGACCCGGAAAAGCCGCCGCGCCGCGCCGCGAACACCTCGGCGGTCGCCAAGGCGACACCGGGGTTGACCAGCACCAGCCAAGCCGGCGGTAACGGCGGCGCCCGGGTGAGGCGCTCGCCGATCCCGGCAACGAAGGCCGGCCGGCCGTAAAGGCAAACCGGCACGTCCGCGCCCAGTCCCAGGGCAATCTCCTGTAGGCTGGGGCGTGGAAGTGCGGATTGCCAATGCTCGCTCAGGCCGGCGAGAACCGCGGCCGCGTCGGCCGATCCGCCGCCCAGGCCGGCCGCCACCGGCAGGTGCTTTTCCAGTTCGATGCGAGCGCCGCCGGCCGGGCCGCAGGTCTCCGACAAGGCCTGGGCCGCCCGGAAGGACAGATTTTCCCCATCCTGGGGCACCGCGGCGGCCAGCGGGCCGGAGACCCGGAGGTCCAGGCGATCGGACGCCGAGATCTGAATCCGGTCACCGATTCCGGCGAAGACGATCAGGCTGTCGATCTCGTGGTAGCCATCGGGGCGCCGGCCGGTGACGTGCAGGTAAAGGTTGATCTTGGCCCAGGCGCAGCGCCGCACCGGCCTGGCGGCCGGCTCCTCGCTGTCGCCGGTGTCGGTCACGCGGTCAGATGTTTTCGGGTTGCGTGGTCAGGCCAAGTTCGATCTTTGCATCGATAATCGGAACCTGATCCGCTTCGGGCTTGAAGCTGAGCGACCGCCGCCACTGGAACCGGGCCTCCTGCTCGCGCCCCACCCGCCAGTAGGCATCGCCGAGATGATCGTTGATCACCGGGTCCTGCGGGCGCAATTCCACCGCGCGTTCGAGTAAGGTCACGGCGGCTACGTAATCGCCCACGCGGTAATAGACCCAACCTAGAGAGTCGACGATATAGCCGTCGTTGGGCCGCAGATCGACCGCGCGCACCAGCATCTGCTGCGCTTCCTCCAGATGGAGTTTCTGCTCGACCCAAGAATAGGCCAGGTAGTTCATCACGTAGGGCTGTTCGGGTTGCAGTTCGAGCGCCTTCAGGAAGTCGGCCTCCGCGCGTTGCCACTGACCGTCGCGCTCCAGCGAGATGCCGCGAAAATAGAACAGACTCCAGTGGTGCTGCTCGTACTTGGCAACCCTCCGGTCGGCGCGATCGTAAGCGTCGGCGGCCTCGCCGAAGCGCTCCTGCATGCGCAGTAGGTTGCCGATCCGGTAAAGTGCCTCGAAGCTGTCGGGCCGTTCGGCGGCAAGTGATTCCAACTCGACCACCGCTTCTTCGGTTCGCTCTAAGCGTCCCAGTGCGTCGGCAACGCGAAGCCGCGAGGCCCAGGCAAGCCGCGCCGCCGGATCGATGCGTCGGTAGGCCTCTATGGCGGCCTCGTTGCGATCCTGCGCTTCCATGATCTCGCCGATCAAAAGGTGGGCCAGATCCAGATCCGGCTTCAGGCGCAATGCCAAATGGGCATGGACCAGAGCCATTTCGTCGGCCCGTTCCTGGCTGAGAATGCCGGCCAGATCGAACAGCACCTCCGCCCAGCCGTCCTTGTAGCTGCGCAGGATCGGAACGGCTGCGGGGCCCCCGCTGTCGGCGGCCCCGACGGTAACCAGCAGGGTCGTGTCCGGATTAGCCAGATAGTATTTGGCGTAAATCTCGTCGACCGATTCAGGCTGGCCCTGGCGCTCGAAGAAGTTTCCAGCCAACACCGCAAAGCGTAGAGAGGGCGAGTCCAGCTGCCCCAGCAAGTCCTGATAGGCCTCGGCGGCCCGCTCGGTATCGCCGCCGACGTCGTAGAGCAGGGCTTTATGCATCAGATAGAGCGATTCGAAACCCTCGCGACCGTCGAGTTCCGCGGCTTCCGCCTGGGCTCCGGTAAGATCGTCCGCACCGACCCGTAGCCAGGCATTGAGCAGCGGACCGTAGAGGATCGACAAACCGTGCTCGGGTTGCTCAGCAAGCTGGTCTCGCGCCGTTTCCTGCTGGTCCCGGACCACCGCGTCCACGGCCAGCACCAACAGGGCGACGGCGTTGGCCGGTTCCAGATCCACCAAGCGGCGGGCCAGCTGCAGGCTCTCGCTATGGCGCCCCTCGGCGGCGGTCAGGACGAAGGCGCGGCGCAGCAGATCGAGATTGTCCGGGTCGCTGTCCAACGCCCGGATCATGAAGTCCGCGGCCGCCCCGAAATCGCGCGCATGGGTCGCCACGAGACCGGCCAGGTAATCGCCGTAAACCGAAGTCTCCAGCGGCATCAGATCGCCCTGGCTCTCCGCTGCCGCCAACAAGATGGACGAGGCCGCCTGCGCGGATCCCGCGGATCCCGTCGTCGACATCGGCGCCTGCGTCTCGGTCACGCCCGGCGGGGACTGGGTGCAGCCGGCCATAGCCAGGCCTGCCGCCAACAGGACGGCCAGTCGATTCACGCGTCCAGGCCTCTGTTTCACGTCAAATCTCCGGGTCAAGCCTTGCTCCCATGCGGCAATACCAGAGCGGCCCGCGAGGCCATCATAAACGGCACTCACCGGCGCGACTCCGTTCCCGCCCCATTTTGATGCCATAGTTCCGGGCTCCAGGTCCATAGTTCACATATTGGGGTAATTCGGGCCACCACCACCCTCCGGTGTTACCCAATTGATGTTTTGTGTCGGATCCTTGATGTCGCAAGTCTTGCAGTGAACACAGTTCTGGGCATTGATCTGCAGTTGCGGGTTGCCGCCATCGGCGTCACGGACAATCTCGTACACCCCGGCCGGGCAATAGCGCTGCTCCGGCGCATCGTAGAGCGCCAAATTGTGGTCGACCGCGACCGCCTGGTCGCGCAACACCAAGTGGACCGGCTGATCTTCCTCGTGATTGGTATTGGAAACATAAACCGAGGATAAGCGGTCGAAAGTCAACGTCCCGTCAGGTTTGGGGTATTGGATCTTGGGCGAGCTGGCGGCCGGCTTCAGTCGTGTGTGGTCCTCGTGGGTCTGGCGGAAGGTCCAGGGAACCCGTCCGCCCAGCAGTTTGAGTTCGAACCCGCCATAGGCGAGGAACGGCCACAGGCCCCATTTCGCGAAGGCCGGGCGGAAATTGCGGGCTTTGTGCAGCTCCTGGTAAACCCAGGAGCTTCGGACGGCCTTCGGATAGGCCTCCAAGACGCCCGGTCCCTCATCGCCGTTCTTGAGGGCACCGAACGCGGCTTCAGCCGCCAGCATGCCGGTCTTCATGGCGTTATGGCTGCCCTTGATCTTCGGCACATTGAGAAAGCCCGCCGAACAGCCGATCAGCGCGCCGCCGGGAAACACCAGCTTCGGAATCGACTGTAGACCGCCCTCGTTGAGTGCGCGCGCGCCGTAGGCGATGCGCTTCGCGCCCTCGAACATGGGTCGAATCGCGGGATGGGTCTTGAAGCGTTGCATCTCCTCGAAGGGTGCGAGGTGCGGGTTGCGGTAATCGAGCCCGACCACATAGCCGACGGCGGCCTGATTGTTCTCCAGGTGATAGATGAAAGAACCACCCCAAGTCCGGTTGTCCATCGGCCAGCCGGCGGTGTGGATCACGGTGCCCGGCTGGTGCTTGGCCGGATCGAGGTCCCAGAGCTCCTTGATGCCGATGCCGTAAGTTTGCGGGTCGCAGTTTTCGCGCAGATGGAAACGTTCGAACAGCTGCTTGGCCAACGACCCCCGGCAACCTTCGGCGAAAAAGGTGTACTTGGCCCGCAGTTCCATGCCGCGCTCGAAGCCGGCCTTCTCACTGCCGTCCTTGGCGATCCCCATGTCGCCGATCGCGACACCGGTGATCCGCCCCCGGTCGTCGCTCAACAGCTCCGCCGCCGCGAAACCGGGATAGATCTCCGCCCCCAGGGCTTCGGCCTGCTCGGCCAACCAACGGCAGACGTTGCCCAGGGACACGATATAGTTGCCGTGATTATGCATCTGTCCGGGCAGGGCCCAGATGGGAACGCTGAATGCCCGCTTTTCCGTCAGCATCAAGAACTTCTCGCCGCTGACCGGCGTATTGAGCGGCGCGCCCCGCTCCTGCCAGTCGGGCAGCAGCTCGTTCAGCGCCCGCGGCTCCATGACGGCGCCCGAAAGGATGTGCGCGCCCACTTCGGAGCCCTTTTCCAGGACACAAACGGACACCTCGTGGCCGGCCTCCGCGCTCAACTGGCGCAGCCGGATTGCAGCGGCCAGGCCCGCCGGTCCCGCACCGACGATCACCACGTCGAATTCCATGAATTCCCGTTCCATGCCGCCGTCCCCCTTGGTGCAGTCCGTCTATCGCTAGAGGCACCTGCCCGGCCATCCCGAAGCGCCATCCCGTAGCGCCATCCCGGACCTTGAGGCAATCCCGCCATGGGTATAGCCGACCGGCCTGCCCGAGGCCATCGCAAAGCGACGGATCCGGGAGCGAATCGTCGCGGGCGTCCGCGGGGGAATCTTCGCCTTGGGGATGGGCGCGGGCAGCCACCGGTGCTAGCCTGCAAGGCCATGTCGAACGAACCTGAAGCCGACCTGAGGCGGCTTGCCTGGCTCGTCGAAAGTGGCGCGGACGAGGCGATCGAGGAGCGGCCGCAAAACCGGCTGCAACCTTCCAAGCCTGCCGTCGATCAGCCCCACGAGACGGCCCGGCCTGCTGGCTTCTCGGAACGACAACCGGCCCCGGCCGATGTCTCAGGGGCCGATGTCTCAGGGGCCGGCACCCCCACGGCGCAGCCTGCGGCGCAACCAGGGGCGCAACCGGCGCTTGGGCAGTCCGAAGATGCGGCACTGACCTCTTCCGATGCCGCCGTCGCCTCGGCACGGCATTTGGCCGCCGAGGCCCAGTCGATCGAGGATCTGCGCGCCGCGTTGTTGGCGTTCGACGGCTGCGCCCTCAAGGCGACGGCCACGAACCTCTGTCTCTTCGACGGCAACCCCGAGGCCAAGGTCATGATCATCGGCGAGGCGCCCGGCGCCGAAGAGGACCGCCAGGGCCGCCCCTTCGTCGGCGCGGCCGGGCAATTGCTGGACCGCATGCTGGCCCCCATCGGCCTCGACCGCCAGTCGGTCTACATTACCAACCTACTGTTCTGGCGACCGCCCGGAAACCGCAACCCGACCGCGGCCGAGGTCGCGGCCTGCCTGCCGTTCTTGGAACGACAGGTCGAGCTTGTCGATCCGAGCCACCTGCTCTTGCTGGGCGCCAGTTCGGTCCGCACTCTCTTGGCCCGCCAGGAAGGCATCCTCAAGCTGCGCGGTCGCTGGGCGCACTACCAGCAAGCGGGCCTGTCGCGCCCGATTCCCGCCATGCCGACCCTGCATCCCGCCTATCTCTTGCGCCAGCCCGCCCAGAAGCGCTTGGCGTGGCGTGATTTTTTGGCCTTTGCCCGGGCCTTCCGCGCTGGTGAGGATCCTTTAACTTCTTCCTGAATAAGCTAGGCCCGCCGCGAGACCCCCGCCGCGAGAACGAGGCCGAATGTTGCGGACGAACAGCGAATCCATTAGCGTGGCGGCCATCGAGGGGCTTCACGCTTGAATAGGATTTCCTGCCTTATGCCGACCGTTTCAGGCCGGTTCCGAGACATCTGTGTGTGTGCCGGCGGACTATTGGCCGCTGGGCTGTTGGCTATCACCCCGGCGGGCCCTGCCGGCGCGGACGAGCCCCAGGTCGCGGAAGCGCCGATCGCTTTGGAAACGGCGCTAGCGTCCTTGCCCCAGACAACCTTGCCCGAGACCCTGGGCCCTCAAGACGAGCAGCTCTATCGCGAGATCTTCGCGCTGCAGGCCGGCGGTAATTGGAAGGCCGCCGATGAGCGAATCGCCCGGCTCGAGAATCGGTTGCTCATGGGCCACGTTCTGTTCCAGCGATACATGCACCCGACCGCCTATCGCTCTAAATATAAAGAACTAAAAGCCTGGATGTCCGACTATCCGGATCATCCGGAGGCCCAGCGCGTCTACCGCCTCGCCATGAAACGCCGGCCCGGTGGCGCGGCCAAGCCCAAGCGGCCGGTCTCGGTCACGGTGACCCTGCTCGGCGAGGCCGGCATCGCGCCGTACAAGACGACCAAGAAGCTGAACAAGACCCAGCGCAGCCGGGCCCGCGCCCTCAAGCGTCGGGTCCGCCGCAATGTCCTGCGCACACGGCTGACGGTCACGGAAAAGCTGCTGAAGGGCCCGGAGGCGCGGAAGCTGCTCGACACCGTCGAACTCGACCAGGCTTTCGGCCAGGTGGCGGCCGGCTGGTACTACTACGGCGAGCCCGATAAGGCTTACCGCCTGGCGGCCGCCGCCGCCGAGCGCTCCACCCATGAGGCGCCGCTGGCCCTCTGGATCGCCGGCCTGGCGGCCTGGCGGCTCGGAGACGTCGAGTCCGCGGTCGGGCATTTCGAACGGCTCGCCCATTCGGATCGAA
>PVMK01126502.1_pt1 | contig 10505 bp, 10 predicted proteins | sample 1853481 | NCBI WGS metagenome assembly PVMK01 (sample SAMN08533507, study PRJNA380276) | Marine sediment metagenome, whole genome shotgun sequencing project. | reverse complement strand
ATCAACTGGGCCAGGCACCTCCTGCGCATTCGCGACCTGCAGTCGCGCACCGGGGGATTTACAGAATTCGTGCCACTGCCTTTCGTGCACATGGAGGCACCCATGTACTTTGCGCGGCGCTGCGCGCAAGGGTCGACATGGCGCGAGTGCATCCTGATGCACGCCGTGGCTCGGCTGTCATTGCATCCCTGGATAAAGAACATTCAGACTTCGTGGGTGAAGATGGGACACGCGGGTGCTATCGCCTGCCTCAACAGTGGCTGCAACGACCTTGGCGGAACGCTGATGAACGAAAGCATCTCCCGTGCGGCAGGGGCGGCTCACGGACAGGAAACGCCACCGGCGAAAATGGAAGAGCTGATTCGAGCCGCAGGCCGGTCACACAACAGCGAGACACGCTTTATGGCGACGTGTCACCGGCACGCATCAACGCCGGCATGAACGCGGGGCCGCGTGAAGAAATACGCAACACGCCGATAGCAAGACATGCACTGAAACGAGCTCGCGCAGCGGCGTCCGGTCGCTGCTGAGACCATTTAAAACCCAAAAACATTTCGGAGAAAACATGCAGATTGGAATGATTGGCCTGGGGCGCATGGGCGCCAACATGGTGCAAAGACTACTGGCGGACGGCCACACCTGCGTCGTTTACGCGCCGAACAAGGGCGAACGCGATGAACTGGCCGCGGTGGGTGCCCGGGCTGCTGACTCGCTGGAAGACCTGGTCAATTCGCTTCAAGCACCCCGCCCGATATGGGTCATGGTGCCGGACAAGGTCGTTGACGACGTCATCGAAGAACTTGCTGGCCTGCTAAGTGAGGACGACATCATTATCGACGGCGGTAATTCGTATTTTCCGGATGATGTGCGCCGCGCCGAGAGCTTGAAGAAACACAACATCCGCTATGTTGATGTCGGTACCAGCGGCGGTGTTTGGGGGCGGGAGCGCGGCTACTGCCTGATGATCGGCGGCGAAAGCGATGCGGTAAATTATCTCGAACCCGTATTCCGGACGCTCGCACCCGGAGAAGAAGCGGCACCACCCACACCCGGCAGAGAAAACGACAAGTCGAGCGCCCATAAAGGCTACTTACATTGCGGCGGACATGGCGCGGGTCACTTCGTCAAGATGGTACACAATGGAATCGAATACGGCGTGATGGCTGCTTATGGCGAGGGATTCGCGATGCTCCACAAAGCGCAAGAGGAAGGCATAGATGTTTCCGTTGGCAGTCACGTTGGCAATGTGCAACTCGACGCCGATACCGGCGAGATTGCGGAACTCTGGCGTCGCGGCAGTGTGGTTGGCTCGTGGCTTCTCGACCTCGCAGCGGCGAGTCTTCACCAGGACCCGGCACTAAAAGACTTCAGCGGCGACGTCGCCGATTCCGGCGAGGGGCGCTGGACCGTGAAGACCGCAGTCGACATGGGCGTTCCGGCGCATGTGCTTGCGACCGCCCTGTTCAATCGCTTCAGCTCCAGGGGCGAGGGAACTTATGCAAACAAAGTCCTTTCTGCGCTGCGCTACGCGTTCGGAGGTCATGTGGAAAAATCCTGATGGAGATATGCCAGTACGCGACGCCGGATGATGCAGCTACGGCAGGCGCAGAGTTCATCTATAGCCGCGCCAGGGAAGCAATCGATGAACGTGATCAATTTACTCTGGCGCTCAGTGGCGGCAGCACGCCCTGGCGCATGTTGAGCAAGCTTGCCGAATATGAGCTCCCCTGGGAGCGCGTCAAAATTGTTCAGGTGGACGAGCGTGCTGCACCTGATGGCGATCCCGGAACGGAACCTTGTCCACATACGAAAGGAATTCGCTGACCGCATTTCATTTGCGCCCGAGAATCTGTATGCGATGCCGGTCGTCTGCAGAAGACTCTCGACGAGGGAGCTCGGCCAATACGCAACGGGCACTGATCGAGCTTGCGGGAGAATCGCCGGTCCTGGATGTGGTTCATTTGGGCGTGGGTGGGGACGGACACACAGCGTCGTTGATTCCGGGCGACGGTTCTGGACGTAAGCGATCGTGACGTCGCCACCACCGTGCTTTCAACGAGCGGCGGCGCATGACCCTGACATATTCGATCATCAATCGCGCAAGACACATTTTGTGGTTGATTACCGGAGAAGAAAAAGCGGAGATGCTGAATCGAATGATTCAGGCGGACCGTGACATACCAGCTGGACGGGTCAGTCAGCGGCAGGCGACAGTCTTTGCAGATGCCGCCGCATTATCCGGATATCTTCAGAGCCAATCGGGAGTAGAGAACAAATGCTAAGGCTTGGCTATAAAGCATCCGCTGAGCAATTCGGTCCTCGCGAACTATTGGAATATTCTGTTGTGGCGGAAGAGCTTGGTTTTGATTCTGTGATGGTGAGCGATCATTTTCAGCCGTGGCGACATAAAGGCGGTCACGCCCCGTATTCTCTGGCGTGGCTTGCCGCCTTGGGCGAGCGCACCTCACGCGTTGCGATTGGCACCAGCGCTGCGACCCCGACTTTCAGGTATCACCCGTCCATCGTGGCGCAGGCAATGGGAACTATTGCCGTGCTCAATCCGGGGCGCGTCATTCTGGGCGTTGGAACCGGTGAGTCCATGAATGAAGTACCGGCGACCGGCATTAAGTGGCCAAAATTCAAAGAGCGGTTTGGGCGGCTCAAGGGAGTCCGTGGAATTGATGCGACGATTGTGGATTGAGGATCGCGTAACCTTCGAAGGCGAATACTACCGGACGAAAAACGCGACCATCTACGATCGACCCGACGACCCTCTGCCGATTTATGTTGCTGCTTCCGGCCCGACGGCATCGCGTTTCGCCGGACGTGTCGGTGACGGTTTCATCTGTACAAGCGGCAAGGCGCCCGAACTTTACCGGGAAACCCTACTCCCCAATGTGCAGACAGGACTGGAAGAGTCGGGTCGCTCTACGAGCGACCTGGAAAAAACAATTGAAATGAAAGTATCGTTTGATACCAATATAGAAAGAGCGATGCAGGACACGTCCTATTGGGCCGCGCTTGCCCTGTCGCCCGAGGAAAAAATGGGCGTCGAGGATCCTGTGGAAATGGAAAAACTCGCCGACGCGCTACCGGTGGAACGTGCCGCGAGTCGATGGATCGTGTCCAATGATCCCGAGGAACACATCGAACGTATCGCACCGTATATCGAACTTGGCTTTACACACCTGATTTTTCATGCGCCGGGACCGGACCAGGAACGCTTTCTGCGTCTGTACGCAAAAGAGATTCTGCCGCGACTACGGACACAGTTTGCGTGAGAATTGGAACCTCAATTTAATTGTGTCACAGATGCCGAATTCGCCACAGATAACTCCATTAGCGCCTTGGATTCTCCAGGGATTCGCGCTATGAATTACTAATTCGCTACCCACAGGTGTCAAGCTGTGAATTCTATTTCCGCTGGTCAAACCGTCGACCCACCATGGCAGATGCGATGTTGACTTTCTGGATGTCGATTGTGCCGCCGGCGATGCCCCAACCCCAGGCATCCCGCACGCGCCGCTCCACCGGGTACTCCTTTGAATAGCCATAGGCCCCCATGAGCTGCATTGCATTACTGGTAACGGTGCGCGCAATTTCGTTGGCGAAACATTTTGCCAGTGATGAGTGGAGTATATCCGGCAAGCCATTCTCCGCATTGCTGGCTGCGCGATAGATCAGGAGTCGAGCGGCGTCCACCTGCATCCGCATTTCAGCAAGCTTGAGTTGCACTGCCTGGAAATCGACGATGGGCTTGCCAAACTGCTTTCGCTCCTGGACGTAGTCGACGACATCTTCGAGGGCACCCGATGCCTGACCAAGAGCCATCGTCGCATTGCCACAGCGCTCCAGGTCGAATGCCTCCATCAGCTTTCGAAAACCACCGGCCGGGACAACAACCTGGTAAGCCGGCACGGTGACGTCATCAAGAAAAATGTCGGAGGACGGTATCCCCCGAAAGCCCATCAACCTTTCCTGCTCGCCAAAGCTCAATCCCGGAGTGTCTTTTTCCACATAGACAGCGCCGATGCCGCGAGCGCCGGGATCGTCGGACATCCGGCAATAAACCACGTAGCCGTCGGCATGGCCGCCGCCCGAGCACCATCGTTTAGTACCGTTGATTACAACCCTTTCGCCCTTGATCTCGGCGCGCGTTTTAAGATCGGTTAGTGCTGTCCCCGCTTCGGGTTCAGACATCGCTACCGCTACAATTTTTTCACCTCGACACACAGCGGGAAGCACTTCATTCGCGAGCTTTTCGTCTGCAAATTTCTCAATGGCACGCACTGGCCCGACGCAGGATTCGAATATTGGAAATGCCACTGCCGACGATATCTGAGCGAACTGTTCGAGAACGATGAGGGCTTCAAGATTGCCCAGACCCAAACCCCCGAATCGCTCCGGGACATTAATGCCAAGAAAACCCAATTCGGCGTATTGTTGAAGCAAGGCCTTGTCCGGCGGCTCGCCAGTTCGTTCGATCTTCTCTGCGACTTCGGGCAGCTGTTCGCGCGAATACCGCCGAGCCGTTTCGCGAAGCTGCTCCTGTTCTTCGGTGAGTTGAAAATCCATAATGTTTAAATTGCTATGTGCCGGATTTTTTGATTGAGCGAATTATTGCACACTGCTCGGTCCCGTTCGCCGCTTTCATGTGCCCAGTCTGTAGACGCGTACAGCGGTGTCGTGGAATAACGCGGAACGCTCTGCTTGTGAGTAACCTTGAGTCAGGCGTTTGAACGCGTTCCATTGAATCGTGTAACTACAGGAGGCCCTGTCAACAGGGAAGTTACTCTCGAACATGCAGCGCTCCGCACCGAAATACTCGATACAAGTTTGGTAGTAGGGGCCCATGGCCTCCGCCAACTCTATCGAACCCGGCGGCGCATCGCGCTTATGCCAGCCGAACCCGCTCATGGTCATCGTGAGACCGCCCAATTTGACGACGACGTTTGCGCACTGCGCAAGCTCCGCGATGTTCCTGCGCCACAATGCAAACACTTCCTCCCGATTGCCGGCGTACGGGCCAATGCCCAGGGGCCCGCCAATATGGTCGAGCACAATAGTGACTTCGGGAAATGCCCGGGCGAGGTCGGCAAGCTCAGGTATTTGCGGGTGGTATAGCCATGCGTCGAACGAGAGGCCGAGTTCGCCCAAACAAGCAAGGCCCGCACGAAACGTCCGATTTTGGAGCAGATTCTTGGTCGGGTTCGTGTGCGCGTTGCGAATCTGCTCGCTCACATCCCACGCGCTTGCGTAGCGAAGGCCCCGAAATCGTTTGCTCACACTCATGTGTGCCTCGATTACTTGCTGCACGGCCGGGCCCAGGGTTAAATCGGCGAATCCGACGATTCCGGCGGCTACACGGAGGTCATCCGCGCGGCCCTCGGTCGATCGGGTGATCCGCTCGACGAATTCTGTCTCACCAACCGGTCGCATCTCATCCGGACCATTTGTTCGGTACATCTGCAGACATTCGACGAACACCGTCGTGGTCACACGGTGCCCGCCTCCAATATCCTTCAGCAGCTCATCAACAAGATAACGGCTCTCTGGGAGGTCCCATAGATGGTGATGGGGATCACAGATCAGGAGGTCCGGCTCGATTGCTTCCTCTGTCGTGCGCGCCAGCCACGGAATCTGATCTGTCATTGACCAAGCTGGCCGGAGTTTGCGAGGTTCAGTATCGAGGCACGGAACAGGCGGCGCGCCCGAGGTAACCCGATGCGCTGGTCAAAGTATACGGCTGTGCGCAGGCCGATGAGCATGGCATAGGCAACCTCTGCGGAGTCCCGGGCATAGGACGCGCCGCACGGCGACTCTTTGAAGAGTTCTTCCAAATATGACTTGCAGAATCTGTCCAACGCAGTCTTCTCGCTGTGAAGCTGTTTGTCGTGCACGGCCACGCCGAAGCACTCGAGCATGAAGCCGATCTCGGACATGGTGATGCCCTTGCCAGCGAAGAAAAGCTCGGTAAGGAGTTCAAGCCGGCGCTCGGGTGTCTCGCTTCGGAAGCCTTCCATGCGCTCGACAATGCGCTGCGCCACATTCTCAAAGTATTCCTCGAGAATGGCATCCTTGCCGCTGAAATAGTAGAGCAGGTGACTCGGGGTCATCTGGGCGGTCTGTGCCACCTCAGCCAACGTGGTCTTCGCGTAACCCTTGTCGACAATGCAATCGTGGAGCGCCTGAAAAATGCGGTCCGTCGTTTGCCGCCGCGCTCTACCGACGGTGTTGCTGCTGGCTCGAGTCTCGCTCTTCCTTCCATCGGGGCTGCCCCTTTTTACTTTGTTAGGACATTCATGTTCTATAGCTTGCAGGATTCGCCGCCATCGATGACGAAAACGCTACCGGTGACGAAATCGGACTTGCTTGAGGCCAGGTAGCAGATCAGCGGTCCGAGCTCGCCACTCTCGCCCATGCGCCTGGCAGGAATCTTGCGCAAGCGGCGCTCGAGAATGTCGGGTGAGTCGAGCACGGCACGCTGTGCGTCCGTTGCGAAAGCCCCGGGTGCAATTGCGTTGACCTGGACTCCTTTACTGGCCCACTCAGCCGAAAGTGCTTTGGTGAACTGGAGCAAGGCACCTTTGGATGTCGAGTAGGCAACCAGCATCGCCTTACCGAGAATGCCGGATGTCGAGGCGATGTTGATGATTTTTCCTGAGCCCTGGCCGATCAGGTGTTCACCTGCGGCCCGGGTCAATGTTGCGGGGGCTGTGACATTGACCGTTATCACATCGTCCCAGACTTGCGCGTCCTGCTCGAGAAATCGCCCGGCGGGCGCGATCCCTGCGTTGTTCACTACGATGTCGAGCCCTCCGAAGGCATCGATAGCTTCCCCGGGCAGCCGTGCAACGTCCTCGGTGTCATGCATATCGCATTGCCTGGCGTGGACATTCTCCGGGGCAAGGGACTCCAGTTCTTTTAAATCATCGAGAGTGCGGGCCACAGCGAGCACACGAACGCCCTGCTCCATCAGTGCTAGCGCCGCAGCACGCCCAAGCCCGCGACTTGCGCCCGTAACGATAGCGACTTTCCCTTCGAGTTCGAAATCAATCACGGGATTTCCTCGGTGAGTTGACGGGCAATGCCGAGACGGAGGACCTCTGAGGCACCCTCATAAATTCGCATTGGCCGGGCCTGTCGATAGAGTCGCTCGATTTTCGAGTTTCGAATAAGGCCGAACCGACCCATCATCTGCACGCAGCGATCTACCACACGGGACGCCATCTCACTGGCGGCGAGCTTTGCCATCGACGAGTGGTGCAGGTTGGCTCCCGGATCGATTTTCGCCAGTGAAGCAGCCCGGTAAGTCAATAGCCGGGCCTGTTCGATTTCGGTCCAGCAGTCGGCGAGCATTTGGGCCACCGGCCCCAATCGCGCAAGTGGGCGCCCGAACTGAATTCGAGTCCGGGTGTGGCGGACCGCCTCTTCCAGGGCGGCTTGTGCCAGGCCGACGGCAGCGCCTGCCACGGAGACGCGGAACACACCGAGGGTTGCCAGCACGAGATCCAGCCCCGGGCCCGGTGCACCGAGGCGCGCGTCCGCCGGCAGCGCGACGTCTTCGAAATGGATTTCGCCCAGTACGTGGGGAGCGATAAGTTCCGGTGTGGGCGTTACGGATACACCTGCTGTTTCCGATGGAACAAGTACCATCGAAAATCCGGATTCTTCTTTCGCGAAGACGACATAGAACGCCGCGCTGCCCCCGTTGGAGATGAACGATTTAGAACCGTTTAATAGGAATCCGTCGCTCGTCGGCACTATCTCGGTCGATACCGCTTTCAGATCGGAACCCGCGTCTGACTCCGTCAGTGCGAGGGCGGCGAGGCTCTCGGCCGATGCGACACGCGGGAGCCAGGCCGCGCATTGATCAGGCGAACCCGCCACCGTGACGGCATAGCTGCCAATGCCCTGCAGGGCGAACAAGGAATCGGCGTGGGCCGACGTCGCCATCAGCACTTCCCGTACGACGCAGATTGCGAGCGGATCAAGCCGCTCGAATCGCCCCCCGAACTCCGTGGTGACCATCAGTTCGCTGAGCCCACTACTCTGCAGGGCGGCGAGCACACCGGGATGGACCTCACTGCATTCGTCGGCTTCCTCGGCAAAGGGTTCGATCGATCGAGCGAATTCCCGAGCTTGCTGTTGAATTTCCAGGTATTTCGGGTCCAGCTCAAAGTTCATGTACTCTGGCCCCGCACATTTTCTTGTTGATTTTTATTAAGTATTTCATGAGGCAGCGGTGTTACTTTTTCGCCCGTCCTTCGAACTGTGGCGGTCGCTTCTCCATGAAGGCCGTCGCCCCTTCGATCATATCCTTCGACCCGATGGCCTGGACCAGCATGGCGAGTCCACTCAGATAAGCATCGCGGCACTGATTCCACCAGACATTCGAGCTGATCTTGGCGATCTCGAGATAGCGGGGACTCATTTTGAGCAGCTCGTCGGCCCATTTGGTGACTTCGTCTTCAAGCTGCTCAGCCGGGACAACCGCGTTGATCCAGCCAAGGTCAAGTGCCTCCTTCGCGGGATAGCGTCGGCACAGAAAGGCCACTTCCTTGGCACGCTTCTCACCGATATTCATTGTGAGGAAATTCGTGCCACCGAGGACCGGTGCGCTGCCAACCCGCACCCCTGTCTGACCGAAAGTCGCGTTTTCGGCGGCAATTGCGAGGTCACAGGCTACGACCAGCTCGTTGCCGCCCCCGGCGGCCGCGCCGTTGACCGCTGCGATGACCGGACGCGGGCTGGTCCTGATCGCCTCGTAGAGATGCAGCGACCCATAAAACATGCTTCTCAGAGCGGCTGGATCGGGATCGCTCAGGTCGGCGAGATAGCCGCCGGCGCAAAAGGCACGGCCTGCCCCGGTTAGCACGATCACGCCGCTGTCGACCGCGTTCTCAATAGCCTCGACCAGAGCATGGGCCATCTCCGCATCATAGGCATTCATGCGCTCCGGGCGGTTCAGGCGGATCCAGGAGACCTCTCCCCTTACTTCGACTTCGATATCAGACATTTCATCCTCGCCAGGTTAATTGCTTACTCATCATGGGGATGTATTTTCAGGCTCTTGTCCGGCTTGCTACAACGCATGACACGAGGTGTGGCCGGCGCTTGACAATCTGGATTATTGTGTGGAATATTTGAACAAAGTTCAAGTTCGCCGATCTGTCCATGTCATCGGCACGCAGGCTTCGGGGAACAACTAGCAAAGAGTGGGGGGACCACCTGATGAATCAGAATAATTTTTGCAGTCACTCCTTAGTGGCACTTATTGGCACCGCCCTTGCCTTGACCGGCGGATCGGCCATTGCTCAACAGGCTGGTGAGACGGCGCTCGAGGAGATAATCGTCACCGCGCGCAAGCGCGAGGAAAATCTTCAGGACGTCGGCCTTTCCGTCAGCGCGTTTAGTAAGCAGGAGATCGAGAACAAGTTTTCGATGGACGTCCGCGATCTCGTCAGTATTTCCCCGAACCTGGTCATGGATGACACCGCGCAGGGGCCGGGCGGTGTTGCCTCGATCTATATTCGCGGCATCGGCGTATCCGAAGTCGAGAAAAATTTTGATCCGGCCGTGGGCGTCGTCATGGACGGCATCTACATCGGCACGATGACCGGCGGTTTGCAACGGACGATCGACCTGGAACGCGTGGAAGTACTGCGCGGCCCGCAGGGCACGCTCTTTGGACGCAACACGATCGGCGGTGTCATCAATCTGGAAAGAAGCAAGCCGACCATGGAAAACGGCGGGACGATCAGAGCCGGGTACGGCGACTACGATACCTCGGTAATCGAGGGTATTTTCAACCTCGCATTGGGTGACCAGGTGGGCGTGAAGTTGACCGGCGCCTACCGGGACCAGGGCGAAGGCTATTACACCAGCACCTGCGACTCCTCAATAGTGGCGTCATCCTGGACCCCGCCATGCACTACAACCGGCCAGGACGCCGGCAAGATCGAATACACAAATTACGGCATCAACTTCTTGTGGGCAGCGACCGAAAACCTCGAAATCGAGTACACCTACGACAAGGAAGAAACGACGCAGGACACGCCGCCATTGATCAACATGAGTCAGATGAACAGCCCGTCCAATCCGCGATCCTTTTGCGATAATTTCGCTCCCGGCGGTGCGCTTTTCTGCGCACCCTCGTTATCGACCCCAACCTCCGGGGATCGACTCGCGACGGATCAGGTCCTCGTTGGTCCGATATTTACTTTTCCAAACGGGCCGGAGGCCCCCCTTCTCGGAGGCGGGACGATTACCTATCCGAACGGAGAGCCGGCCAGAGATGCGACCTTCGATACCGAGACCCATATTCTCGAAGCGCATTCCAACTTTGGCGATCACTATTCGATGGATCTCATCATTGGCAGATGGGAGACAGAGGAAACGGTCCTGACCGACTGGGATGGTACGTCTGAGATCAGGTTTCACACCGACCGTCCGGCCGAATACGAACAAACGACGGCGGAACTACGCATTTCGAGCACGTCCGA
>PVMK01176588.1_pt1 | contig 10507 bp, 9 predicted proteins | sample 1853481 | NCBI WGS metagenome assembly PVMK01 (sample SAMN08533507, study PRJNA380276) | Marine sediment metagenome, whole genome shotgun sequencing project. | reverse complement strand
TAAAAAGGCTCAAAACAGAGAAATCGAACCGGAATCGACCCCGCCGGATGAGAAAATCGTCAATGGCCAGGATGACCCGATAAAGGAGCTGGAAGCCAAACTCGAAGCCAAAGAGAAGGAAGCCGGCGAGACATATGACCGTCTTTTAAGGGCATCGGCTGAATTCGATAACTACAAAAAGCGCTCTTCGCGGGAGATGGAGGAATTTAGAAAGTTTGCCAACCAATCCCTGATAAAAGAAATGCTTTCCGTGGTTGATAATCTGGAACTGGCCATGAATTCCGCCGACGGTCACAAGGCCATCGACAAAGACCTGTTGCAGGGGCTGGAAATGACGCACAAGGAAATATTGAGAGTCTTTGAAAAATTTAATATCAAACCCATCGATGCCAAAGGTCAGCCGTTTGATCCGACATTTCATGAAGCGGTCATGCAGGAAGAAACCAATGATTCTCCCAAAAATACGGTCATCAATGAACTGCAAAGAGGCTACATGATCCATGACAGATTGTTGCGGCCTTCCATGGTGGTAGTGGCCAAGCCCAAAGAAAACAACGATGGTGAAAAACCAAATATAAAGGAAAAATAGTAGAATTAAATATAAATGAATATTGTCGATTGAGTATTGGCTATTTGATGTCCACCTCTCTCCGAGCAATAAGCCCTACGAGCCGGAAGCCGGCGCATCAATATTTAAAAAAAACTTTTTTTAAATGACAGAGCGCAGCGACATCCATAAATATTCAATATTCAATTTTCAATAGTCAATCCCGGCCTGTCCGGGTTAGGTTAAGGAGGGAAAAGAATATGTCAAAGGTAATTGGAATCGATCTCGGTACCACGAATTCATGCGTGGCGGTTATGGAGGGAGGCGACGCAAAAGTGATCACGAATCCGGAAGGGGGTCGCACAACGCCTTCAATTGTCGCCATTAACGAAAGTGGCGAGAGATTGGTAGGCCAGATTGCAAAACGGCAGGCAATCACAAACCCCGAGAATACGGTATTCGGTGTCAAACGCCTGATTGGTCGAAAATATGCTTCCAAACAGGTGCAGGATGATATTAAGATTCTCCCCTACAAAATTGAACAGGCCAGCAACGGCGACGTCCGAATCAATTTGAAAGGGAAACAGCTCAGTTCGGCGGAAATATCATCTTATATCCTGGCCAACATTAAAAACACGGCCGAGCAGTACCTGGGCGAGAAAGTGACCGATGCCGTGATAACCGTACCGGCCTATTTTGACGACAGCCAGCGCCAGGCTACCAAAGATGCCGGTAAAATTGCGGGGCTGAATGTCTTGAGGATCATCAACGAACCCACGGCTGCTTCCCTGGCTTACGGTTTGGACAAAAAAAAGGAAGAAAAAATCGCTGTTTTCGATCTCGGGGGCGGCACCTTTGATATCTCTATACTTGAAATCGGCGAAGGGGTGTTTGAAGTTAAAGCGACCAATGGCGATACCCATCTGGGCGGTGAGGATTTCGACCTGAAGCTGATCGATTATCTGGCCGCTGAATTTAAAAAAGACCAGGGTATTGATTTAAGAAGCGACAAGATGGCGCTGCAGCGTTTAAAAGAAGCCGCTGAAAAAGCCAAAATGGAGCTTTCCACTTCAATGGAAACCGATGTCAACCTCCCTTTCATTACCGCCGATGCCAGCGGTCCCAAACACCTGAACATCAAGATCACCCGGGCCAAACTGGAGTCCCTGGTGAGCTCGTTGCTGGACAATCTGGAAAAGCCCTGTCGAACCGCCCTTAAAGACTCCGGTTTGTCGCCGGAGCAAATCGATGAAATTGTTCTGGTAGGCGGAATGATCCGCATGCCGGCGGTTGAGGAGCGGGTCAAAAAGATATTCGGCAAGGAACCCCACAAGGGCGTAAATCCGGACGAAGTGGTTGCCCTTGGCGCTGCCATTCAGGGCGGTGTACTGATGGGTGACGTCAAAGATGTTCTGTTGCTGGATGTTACGCCTCTGTCCCTGGGAATTGAAACCCTTGGCGGTGTAATGACCCGGCTGATCGAAAAAAACACCACGATACCGACCAAAAAGAGCCAGACCTTTTCTACGGCGGCAGACAGCCAGCCGGCGGTATCCATTCATGTGCTCCAGGGAGAACGGGAAATGGCCGCCGGTAACAAGACCCTGGGACGGTTTGAACTGGTTGGTATCCCGCCCGCTCCCCGGGGGATCCCTCAAATTGAAGTTACCTTCGACATCGATGCCAACGGAATTGTGAACGTGTCGGCCAAAGATCAGGCCACCGGGAAAGAACAGTCCATTCAGATTACCGCATCATCCGGTTTATCCCAGGAGGAAATCGACAACCTGGTCAAGGATGCTGAAATGCACGCCGACGATGACAAGAAGAAAAAAGAACTGGTGGAGGCCCGCAATGCGGCAGATGCGATGATCTACTCCACTGAAAAATCCGTCAAGGAATTGGGAGACAAAGTCGACAGTGAAACAAAAAGCAAGGTGGCAGATGCCATATCCGCCTTGAAAAAAGCCATGGAAACAGAAGATGTGGCAGAAATTAAGCGGCTTAGCGAAGAATTGACCAATGTCTCCCATAAACTGGCGGAAGCCATGTATCAGCAGGCTTCAGCAGGCCAGCAACAGCCAGGTGCTGCCGAAGGGTCGGCGGATGCGAATCAACCCGGCAGTGCAGCCCCCGAGGAAGACGTTGTTGATGCGGATTTTGAAGAAGTAAAAGAAGACGACAAAAAATAAGTTCAGATATCGATGATTGGTTGATTGGGTTTATTAGGTTGATTGAGTTGAGTGGTATCGCTTCACTCTGTCTTTTCTATTAAAATCGATCGTTCGACCCCGATGCTATAGAAGGAAGGCTCTCGACGGGTAGAATTGCTTAAATATTCAATCTGGCTATGTCATAAATCATGTGCAAACATGATGTGATTTCAATAAATAGGGCCTATGCTTTTTCTGAGACTGCCGCTCGGAAAAAGTGGCCCCATTGGGGCAGCAGAAGCATCGAAAATTTAATGACGCGGGTTAAAGGTTTCAGTGTTCAGAACTTATTTTCCCTGACACCTGACACCTGACACCCGACACCTTCAGTTCCTTACAACATGTTGTTAGAAAAATCCTGCTAAGGGCCTAATCAACCAGTCAACTTCTTTACCTTAATCAACCAGTCACCTAATCAACTCAATCAACTTCTTTTCCTTAATCAACCAGTCAACCAGTAAACTATTCAACGATGTTTGTCGTACGAAAAATTTTGCTACAAAATGCACAAAAATAATTTCTAAGTGCCTATATTGTTTTTTATTTATTCGATCGGAACCGATCTATTGCGTGAAAGGAGGCAAACCAATGGAAGTGAATAAAGTTCTGTGGCCCACCGATTTTTCGAGCAGCGCGGAAAAAGCGCTGCCTTACGTAACCGACCTGACGCTAAAATATCAGGCGGAAATTCATGTCCTTTATGTCATCGAAGATCTTGCCCATCACGAATCGTGGTACGGAGACTTTGACGGAGCCCGCGTAGACAAACTGATGGAACGGGCAAATAAAATGGCGCATGAGCGACTGAGCCGGATCTGTGAAAAGTACCTGGATGGATGTCCTTTGTATATCAAGCACATTGCCGTCGGTGATCCGGCCCGGGAAATTTTGAAGTTGATTGACAAAGAAAACATAGATTTGGTGGTGATGGCCAGCCAGGGCGCACAAGGAAATTTTCGTTTCGGCAGTGTCACTGAAAGAGTATTAAAAAATTCAAAGGTCCCCGTGACGACGATCCCGATAGAAACGGATTGAGATAGGGTAGCTGAAAGGTGAAGGCTCAAGGCTGAAAGATAGAGGGTGGGAAGGTGAGAAGGTCGGAAGGTGGGATGAGGGGCCTGCGGCCGTTGGAGGTTGGAGGCAAAAAAGCTGAAGGCTGAAAGCTCAAAGGCTAAGGCTGAAAGAGTAATTTTAAATTATTAATGCTTAATTTTAAATTCAAAACTAAAAATTCAAAATTCACAACTAAATTGACTCGAATAATAATCCGTGTGAATCCGTTCAATCCGTGTCCCAATATTTACAACTTACAACCCACAATATACGAAGTCAACTCAATCAACCATCTAAACGATCTAATCAATCCAAACGTCCCCACATAAGCCTTAAATTCTTTTGCCTCCAACCTCTAACCTCCATCGGCCGAAGGCCTCCCACCTTCTATCTTTCCCCACCTTCTCAACTTCTATCTTTTCACCTTTCAGCCTTGAGCTTTCAGCTTTGAGCCTATATCGCCTTGAGCTTTATTTCCCCCTTCCGCATCTTTAGCCGCGGCATAGTCCCGCCCTATCGGACGACGCCGGGTCCCAATTCCGACTTCCATCGCTTCCCATCTTCCCCCCTTCGCTACGTCCTCAGAATCTTTAACTCCGCATTCCACATTCCGAATTCCGAATTCAAACACCCTCACCCGCCCGATGTCTGGGGAAATGCCGCGTTGCTATACAGATACTCCATCTTTTCCTTATGTTTCAACTCTTCGTTGGCCATCTTCAGCAGCATCGTTTTTAATTCACTATCGGCGTGCATTCCGGCAAGTTCCGTATAGAACAGGTGCGATCTGGCTTCCCGGTGGGATGCGATCAAATAAACATCCTCCCTGCTCGAATCGGCGTCGATTTCAGGTTCTTCCAGATATTCAGCAATTTTGTAATCGACAACATCAGCCATTCTTAAAGAATTTGAACCATAATTCCCCGCACGGTAGCCGACCAGAAACTCTTTGTGCTTTATCTCTTCTTTGGCAATAAACTCGACGGTGTCCTTCACACTCGCATCTTGCACCTTATGGTAAATATCCATATAGAAGTCATAAGCCTCATCTTCCCTTTGAATCGCCCGGTCAATAATATCGGCAATCGTTTTTTCCATATCAGGACCTCCTTTTAAAATATTGAGTTTTGATGTAACGTAAAGCAGGATTTTTAAAATGCAACATAATACGTCCCGCAACCAGGAGAATTGACTATTGATTATTGAAAAATGAATATTTAATGAATCGCTATGCTCTGTCTTTTTTAAATCGATCGTTCGACCGTGTCATTCGACCCCATCGATAGACTCTGAGGCTCTCGAAGGGGGGCTATCGACGGGCAGCATTCCACAAATATTCAATCTTCAATCGAAAATATTCAATGAAAAGAGGTGACCCATTATGAACAAAAAAATCGAAATGATAACTGCGATATTGGAAGCTTTCGAAGACGGTATTTATGTCATGAATCAGGATCTCAGGGTTGAATATATGAATAGTGCCATGATTGCTGATTTTGGTGACGGTATCGGAAAAAAATGCCACCGGCTGTTAAATCAAACTGAAGACAAATGTCCCTGGTGTCAATCGGATGAAGTGTTCAAGGGTAAAACCGTACGCCGGGAGATATATGTTCCTTTGGTCGACAAAACTTACTATTTGATAGAAATACCTTTTGAAAATGCAGACAAAACCCTGTCAAAGCTGAGTATTTATCGTGACATTACCGCAAGAAAAAAACAGGAAGAAATGCTCTGGGCCTCGGAAGAAGAGTTTAAAACGCTTTTCGAGCACATAGCGACCGGTGTTTTCATCAGCAGCAAGAAAGGCAAATTCTTAAACGCCAACCAGGCGCTGCTCGACATGCTGGGATATGACAGCAAAGAAGAATTTCTGAGTATTGATCTTCCCACGGATCTGTACGTAAGACCGGGGGACCGGCGCACTTTCCAGGAAATGATGGAACGGGATGGCCGTGTCATCGATTACGAAGTTGAATTCAAGCGAAAGGACGGCAGCACCATTCCAATTTTGCTAACCGGTCACGCCCGCTACGATCATCAGGGCAAAGTGATTGGGTATGAAGGGCTGAATGTCGATCTTACCCGGAGAAAATTAATGGAAAAGGAGCTGAAAGAAGCCTATGATTTTATGAATAAAATTGTGCAGAGTTCACCCAATCCCACGATGGCAACGGATTTGAAAGGCAACATCATAATTTGGAACCGGGCCGCGGAAGAAACCCTCGGATACAAAGCCGACGAAGTTATCGGAAAAATGAATATTGACAAGATATATCCGGAAGACATGGCACGCAAGGTAATGCAAATGTTGCGAAGCGATGAATACGGGGGGCTCGGCCGGCTGAAGGCTTACCCGATGGTATATGTCCGCAGGGATAGAGAGGTGGTTGAAGGGACCCTTTCGGCAGCCGCCATCTATGATGCCAATGGAAACGAAATTGCGACGGTGGGATCTTTTGTCGATCTGAGAGAACGCCTGGAAATGGAGCGCGCCTTGCGCCGCACCCAGGAGCAATTGCTGCAATCCGAAAAGCTGGCGGCCATGGGTCGTTTAACCTCACAGATTGCCCATGAATTGAACAACCCCCTGTATGGAATTATGAACACCCTGGAATTGTTGAAAACCGAAGTTGCGCCCCAGAGCAAACGACGCAAAATACTGGAAATGGCTCTTTCTGAAACCGTAAGGCTGAGTGACTTGCTGCGTAAAATGCTTTCTTTTTCCAAACCGGATCAGGAGCGACGGCAGCCGGTCGATATCAACACGGTCATCGATGAAATTTTGCTGCTGCATGAAAAACAGTTAAGAGAAAACGATATCCAAATCGCCTCGACGTTCGCAGACGGATTAAGCCGGGTGAATGCATCCAAAGACCAGTTGCGCCAGGTATTTTTGAACATGGTTGCAAATGCCCGGGATGCCATGCCCAACGGCGGAACGTTGACGGTGGCCACCAGCGATGATGGTGAAAACATCATCATTGAAATAACAGATACCGGCACCGGCATTAAAGAAGAGTACATGGAGAAAATTTTTGACAGTTTCTTCACCACCAAAGGCGAAGTCAAAGGTGTCGGTTTGGGTCTCTCGGTTTGTTATGGGTTTATTAAAGATCATGGCGGAGACATTGTCGTTAAAAGCCAGGTGGGAACCGGAACCACGTTTGTCATTACCTTGCCGGTGGAAAGATTGAAGGTGGGAAAAGATAGAAGTTGAGAAGATGAGACGCTGGGAAGTTGGGAGGCCTTCGGCGTTGGAGGTTTATGGAAGACTGATGGAAGAAGGAAGACCGCTTCGCTATGAAGATGGACGACAGAACGGAAAACCGATGGACGATGGACGAAGGAAGATCGCTTCGCTTAAATTTGAACATACTGAGCGCGATGCTCGTCTTATCTGATCAGTCAAGGAATATGTTTCCTCTTTAGTACCTGTTTATTGAAATCGCATCATGTTTGCGAAGGATTTTTCTAACAAAATATTATCGCTATTTTGTAACTATTGAATTTTTTCGATTGACTATTGAATATTTAAGGTATTCTTTCGATTTTAAAAAGGACGGAGCGAAGCGACATCAACAAATCTTCAATCGTCAATCGTCAATATTCAATTCCGACTTTGCCGGGTTGGGGAAATTCTTGGTAAGTTCAAAAATTTCCATGGCGCTATCGAAGGCCTTGCGATAAACTTTCAGATCTCTCACAGTTCTGATCTTGTTTGTTTTCTTTTCGTCCATCATCCCTCGCCCATCTTCCCTCATCCTCCCAACTTCTATCTTTGAGCCTTCAGCCCTTTCAGCTTTAGTCGTTAATTTTGAACTTTTAGTTTTGAATTTAAATTAGCATAAATAAATCTATAAATTCTATAAATTCTATAATTATTGTAATGCAGACCCCGTTGAATAGTTTACCAATCAACTCAATCAACTTCTTTTCCTTAATCAACCAGTCAACCTAATCGACTCAATCAACCTATTCAGTCACCCTAATCAACTAATCAACTAACCAACGATATCTGCATATACCAAATTTTATCTAAAAATAAAAAAATACTTGACAAACTATTTTAACTATAATAAATGAAATAACTATAATTACTGTATGCGGGATATCCACTTCGCTGCCTTTGCGCATATAGTAGGTTGGGTTAAGCGGGATGAAGGCACAATTTATGTTGGGTTCGCCTATCTTAATGCACCTCAATAGTTTGAAATAGCAACGAAATTAGCGAACCCAACACGATTGGTTGCGAACCGTCGGCTTAACCCAACCTACGATTTGTGGTTTTGGCAGAGGAAGCGGATAGGCCCTTCGGGTATTTAGGGCCTTCTTTGTCCTTAACCCTGAACGTTGAACCTTGAACCTGTGAACGGTTACGAAAAAAGGAGTCAGCTATGGAGGACGTACTCACCGTTTTTAAAGTCGGCCAACACTGTAATGTGTCTCCCAAAACCATCATCAACTGGATCGAATCGGGGCATATCAAGGCTTACAAGACTGTGGGAGGCCATCGTCGTATCAACCGGGCGGACCTGGTTGCGTTTATGCAAAAGCAGGGAATCCCTGTTCCAAAAGAAGAACCGGCGCAAGGGAAAATAAAAATTCTGGTGGTGGATGATGACCCCATTATCGTCGAGACCATCGTTCAGGCCCTGGAGGAAGATGAATTCGATTATGAGGTGATTTCCGCCTCCGACGGGTTTGAGGCCGGCTTGCAGGTCAACCATTTTGCACCAGACCTGCTGATCCTCGACATCATGATGCCCGACATCAAGGGCTATGAAGTCTGTAAAAAAATCAAGCAGAACCCAGAGACCCGAGATACCAAGATTATCGTCTTATCCGCTTATCTGGACGAAGATAAATTCAAGAAAATGAAAGAAAACGGCGCCGACGCCTGTTTTTCCAAGCCGTTCCCGCTGCCGCAGCTGAAAGAGGAAATCGCTCGATTGCTGGGACTAGGCAAAGGACGAAAGACGAAGGACGAGTGACGAAGGACGAGCGACGAAGGACGAGCGACGAAGGACGAGCGACGAAGGACGAGCGATGAAGGACGAATGTCGAAGGACGAATGTCGAAGGAAGGAATTCTATCGATTTTTATTAATTTAAAAGGCAGAGCGCAGCGATTCAATCCTTCGAAATTCGGCTGAGCTCGTCGCAGGCTGCGGTTACGCGGTTCGCTGTTCAATCCAGCCGCCAGTCGCCGAGCCGCCACTTTGATCGATAAAACTTAACGGCATAGACAGTCTATTTTCTGACAGGATCAACCAGGCTTCGCGAAAAAGCTTCGCCCTGGCAGGCGGGATGGACAGGATAGAGAAATACGAGTACAAAATAAATCCTGTCTAAATGAAATGAAGTTTCATAAGGTTTCAGGATTTAGCACCTCAACTCCTGCTCCGCCCCGGCGGAGCACCTTAAGCCTATAATTTGCGACATTAAATTATCAGCGTGCATGCTGCCCTTCAGGGGCCACTTTTTCCGAGCGCAGTCTCGAAATAAAAGCATAGCATCTTCCCCTATTTGTAAAGGGGAATCGAGGGGGATTTCATGATCGATAGAATACATTCATTCGTCATTCGTCCTTCGTCATTCGTCATTCCAAAGTCGTTCGTCATTCCAAAGTCATTCCAGTGGGGAGACAAACATGAAGCTTAAAACCGCTTTAAAAAAGAAGAAATTCGTGGTCACCTCGGAAGTCCAGGCACCCGTTGATCAGGAACCGGAAGAACTTGTGCGAAGCCTGAGCCAGGTACGCGGACGCGTGGATGGCGTGTCACTGTCTGAGGTTGAATTTGAGGGAATTGTCGGAGATACCATAAAAACCTGTGAGCTTTTAAACCAAAGCCTGCTTGAACCAATTTACCAGACCACAACCCGGGACAAGAATCGCCTGCAGTTGCAAAAAGATCTGATTGCTGCCCATGACGCCGGCATCGATAACCTGCTGGTCTTTACAGAAGATTACCGCTTGACCGGGGACAGTTTGCAGGAAATGATGTTTTTCCATGTGGATGCCGGAAAACTGGATTCCGTACTGGAGCACATCCGCCAAGGTGAAACCGTGGAGGGAGACTCGCTTAAATCCAAGGCCGATTTCCTGCTGGGTTCCGGGGTCGAATCCTCATGGGGAAAAAATGTTCCGGATCTGGAAATGAAAGAAATGGAGGAAATGACCAAAATCGGAACCGGATACTTTTTGACAACGCCGGTGTTCGATGTGGATCTATTTGCAAAATTTTTAAAACAGGCTCAAACCTTCGGCGTTCCCGTGATCGCGGAGGTCATGATATTGCGAACCGCCGGGATGGCCCGCTTTCTCAATCGTCATCTTAAATCCGGCCTGGTCCCTGAATGGATTATCCAGAAACTGGCCCGCGCTCCAGACAAACAAAAGGCCAGTGTCGAAATTTTTAGCGATATCGTCACCGGTCTTAAAGACCTGTGCCAGGGAGTTCACATCATCACAATCGGAGGTGAGGAAAAGCTCAAACTGTACCTTGATGCAGCCAAACTGAAGTAGGACCGCGTTGCGGGTTGTGGGTTGCGGGTTGTGGGTTGTGAGTTGTGGGTTGTGAGTTGTGGGTTGTGGGTTGTGAGTTGTGGGTTGCGGGGTACGGGTTACGGGGTGCGGGTTGCGAGTTTCGGGTTACGGGTGCGAGGTACGGGTTACGAATTGTGGGTTGCTG
>PVMK01171230.1_pt1 | contig 10507 bp, 10 predicted proteins | sample 1853481 | NCBI WGS metagenome assembly PVMK01 (sample SAMN08533507, study PRJNA380276) | Marine sediment metagenome, whole genome shotgun sequencing project. | reverse complement strand
TTGAAACAGTCGGAACCTTTCTGATAAACGACAAAGAACTTAGTTCCGGAAAATACAATATCCTTTGCAAAGAAAACATAATTACCCTTGTTGACCCAAACGGAAAAGAGACTGCTGTTTCAAAAGAACTTGTAATAAAACCAGATTCTCTAAAGAAATCCTCATTTATTATTAATAATATTAAAATTGGAATTAATTTTCACTGGGAACGTATACTGAATCAGGAATTCCGCGGCAGCCTTAAGAATCAAAGCCATATCCAACAGTTTTACTCTAATAAACACTATCCCTCTTGAAGCATATCTCGAAGCAGTCATCTGTTCTGAAATGAGCGCGGAAAGTCCGATAGAATTTTTAAAAGCTCATTGCGCAATTTCGCGCAGCTGGCTCCTTGCTCAGCTTAATAAAAAGCAGCAACAAACAAAACAGGACACCACAGAAAAAAGCTCCGACTGGACCGACTCCCAAAAACACAAGGACTTTGATGTCTGTGCGGATGATCACTGCCAGAGATATCACGGCATAAAATCAATAAACCCTTCTGTAAAAAAAGCCCTTAAGGAAACTCGCGGAGAAGTCCTCATGTCAGAAGGAGAAATATGTGACACCCGGTTTTCCAAATGCTGCGGTGGAATAACTGAAAGGTTCTCCACCTGCTGGGAGGATACAGACTTCACCTTTCTCACCCCTGTCATGGATGACCCGAAGAAAAATCCTCAACCATATCCCTCAAATGAAAAAGGCTTTTATGATTTTATCACTTCCAAACCTGACGCCTTTTGCAATCTTAAAAACAAAAAGCTTCTATCCCGCATTCTCCCTGATTTTGACCAGGAAACAGATCGTTTTTTCCGCTGGACAATAAACTTCTCTCAGGAAGAATTAAAGAAAATACTTCTTAAGAAGACTGGAATAGATTTAGGAAACATACTAGGCTTAATACCTCTTTTACGCGGAGCCTCCGGCAGAATCATAAAGTTAAGGATTGTCGGTCAAAAAAAGGAAGTAGAGATTAAAAAAGAACTTGAAATTAGAAAAGCTCTTTCTGAAACTCATCTTTACAGTTCTGCGTTTGTAGTTATACCTTACGGAAACGAAGAATCCTTTCCTGGAGGTTTTACTTTAAAAGGCGCAGGTTGGGGACACGGAGTCGGCTTATGCCAGATCGGCGCTGCGGCAATGGCAGAAAAAGGCTACGACTACGCATCCATTCTCTCTCATTATTTCAAAAATACCATTATCAAAAAGATTTATTAATATCTACAAAAAGTACACATAGCTTGGATATGAGAGTATTTTTTTATGAAGTACCACAATCAAATACTCGTGGCTATTATGACAGCAATCAATTATCGTAGTTTATGTAAAAACCTTTAATTTTACTTGGACCTGAGATGAATAAACGAATCATCATTCTTAGTGGAACTCTTTTGCTCGCACTGGGCATTTTACTTGCGGACCTCTTTTCCAACCCGAAAGTCTCCATTTCAGACAACCAGATCAAAAAAAGCTGTTACGACTTTATTCCTGAGCACTGGCAGGAACCTTATCTGGCAAAACTATACCATAATGAAAACTTTAAGGAAATTCAAGCTGACTCCCAGTTTGAGCTCTTTTTATTGCTATGCGACTGGACTCACAGGCAGTGGAAACACTCCATGCCTGACCCCTATCCGCTTAGTAATGCCATTGACATCCTGAAGGATATTCGCAGCGGCCTCACCGGCGGATTTTGCGGCCAATATGCCTATGTTTTGGCCGACGTATTTAAAACCTTGGGATATTATAACGTCAGATATGCAGAACTTTGGAATCAGAAGGGTCAAAGCCATTTCGTTGTAGAAGTTTGGTCAGATCAGTTTAAAAAGTGGATTATATTGGATCCAGATCTAAACATGTATTTCCGAATGATAGATTCTGGCATTCCTGCTTGCGCACTGGATATTCGAAAAAGCTTTTATGGAGGTGAACCAGTGGAGGCAATTGATATCAAGAGCAGAAAAAAACGTCCGGATACTAATATGAGGGCTGAATCCTTTCGCAACTTTGCCCTTAGCCTTCGTTCCGATCTTATGCGGCATCGCGAAGCTCTGACTGTCCAAAACCGCTATGACACTTTTCTTTTTTTCCGTGATAAAAATACCGGCAAGCCTTTTGAGGAAAGTCTGCCATATAGCAATATTACCAGTGATCCTGGCGATCTTTATTTTGACTGCAACAAGGTACGTGTTGAACACCAAATAAGCAGAAATCAAATTGACTTCACCTTCCATACCGACAATTCCATGCCTAATTTCAAAGGCTTTATGATTTTTACTGGGAACAAAGGTCAGTGGCATCCGGCTGGTAAGAGCTATTCTGTCAGACGAAACGATAAAATTGATATGCTGTCTGTAACACCTGTTAACCAAAACAACCGACTGGGGATTGTCAACATCATCCAAATTCAATGGTAGAGATATCACTTTAATCCCGCTAAAAGCTCTTAAAATCCTCATCCTCGTCAAAAGGAATAAGTTCTTCAGGTATGCCTCCCTTTGTGGTCTTTTTTTCAGGTTCTGATTTTGGACTGGGTCATGTTAAAACAGAATTATTTCACTGAAAGACAGTTAAGTTTGGAAAGAGCATTTCTTATATTCTCGGGAGAATATCCGAGACTAAACGCTTTTGAACTATTAAGAGAAACATCTGCGGGTCTGGGCGCTGTGAATTTAATTTCTTTTTGAAGTTTCGGAACGATTAATCTTTTATCAAAATTCCCAATTTCTGCCAGCATCACACCAAAATCATATCTTGAGATGCGTTCTTTGCCGCCAAGATGAATAATGCCGGTTGTTTTTTCTAAAGCCAGGAGTATGCCCTGGGAGGCAGAACTGGCGGAAACGGGTGACCTGAATTCATCTGTAAAAAGGTTTTGTTTAACTGCCGTGTTAAAAGAATAAATCATGGGCTGAATAAAACTCTGCCTGCTGCCAATCACATCCCCAAACATTAGAGGCATCCTGCAGATAACAGCATTTGGAAGCAGATCGGAAATTCCTGCTTCTGAATTTACTTTCTGTTCTCCATAAAGACTGACCGGTGAAACAGTATCACTCTCAGAATAGTTTCCTTTACAACCATCAAAGACAAGATCCGTTGAGACAAAGGCCATGGAGATAGCTTGCTTACAACATAACTCTGCGATATGTAAAGAAGCTGAAACATTTATTTTATTTGATTCAGAAGGATACTGCTGACACATGTTTGGAACAGACATAGCTGCAGCATGGATCACCGCTTCCGGTTTCACCTGAATAAAAAGTTCTTTCAGAGCTTTTCTATCACAGAGATCAACAGACAAAACCTTAACATTATTAACCGCTATTTTGTTTTTATTTGAAACACCCAAAACAGTGTATCTGTCTGCTGCGGTTCTGCAGAGGTGTGTGCCTAAAAATCCGCTGGCACCGGTTATCAGTAGTCTAGGTTTTTTCATATTTGTTTCAATGTGTACAATTGCAAAGATGCGCTAAAAGTTCTTTGCAATTATACATCAGATTGTCACTATTCAATCAGTAAATCATATTTCAAAAGTCGTCAGGCCTTTTAACCGCCTACAATTTTAAGCAAAAATTAAAAATTTTATAACATAACAATTTATTATGTGTAATTATAACACATTAATTTAAAAATCCCATTTCTCGATTTCTATTTATGGCAAATTCACCTGATCTGCAATCTCTGTGATATATTGAATAGCTGATAGACAATTTTTTATCATTGACAGAATTAATAGAAAATAGTAATTTGGTACACTTTAAATCTACTTGTTTAATAGATAGCGATACAAACTATCCGCTTCATTTTAACTTGTTGCCTGGTTAAAATCTGTGTTTGAAGTGTTATAAAAAAAAGGTTTGTATATAATCAGTAGCCAACCAAATGAAAAATAAAAGGAGAAGACCTTATGATATCTATTGTTCGAATGTCAACCGACAGTGACATAAATAAAATGTGGTCGGCTATTGTGGCTCAGAAGGATTTACTGCAGTCTGCGCTTAAAAAGAACGGACAATTGCTTTACCTGACAAAACGTGTTGGTTTCAATGAGGCTAGCTTATTTCTCCATGCAAAAGACTTTAACAGTATTATCAGTATGATAACTGACCATTTGAGTTCTCTGGACGAAGTGTCCGCCATACGCATAACCCATTTATTTAAACCCCGGTTTTTCCCCGTGCCGAAAGATACATATAATTTAAAACGCTTTGTTATAAGTCTGAAAGTTCGACCAAAATCATTAAAAGATGTTTATAAGAAACTTTTGAATCCTAATATGCCAGAGGGGATAAGGAAAGTGTATTACGCCTTTACCTTCAATAGTTATGATGAATCCATGCAATATTCTTTATTGTCAGAAGACGAAGAAAGTGTACAGAAATTTGTTTCAGAAAGCATTCATACTATGGATGGAATTGTTAAGGCAGAAATATATCAAGCCGAAAAAACAAAGCCCTTTATTTCTTACAAAGAATGGCAGAACTATACATCTGAGGGTAATAATGTGCCTGCCTGGCATCATTATATGGAGAACCATTTTGATTTTGATGAAAATGAATAATGTGGGATTGTAATGTTTCAACCGCTGTCTTGAAATTAATGGTTTGATTAATAGAAAAAGACCGTTTCAGGCTTTAAAATGTTGAAACGGTCTTTTATTGTTCTTACAAACAGAACACACTTGGTTTTATTATGATTCAACATTATAATTACAAGTTAAGCTTGATCTTTTTTACAGGCATTTTATTATCAGCTTTCATGCCTGGAACCTGCTATGCAGTTAAAGTAACAGCCGTTAAACATCTTTTTAATCTTAAACATGATTTTCTTCAGCCCAGTGATGTCACCGTCGGAAAAAACGGCAACATATATGTCATGGATGGCGTAAATCATTGTGTCAAAGTGTTTGACAAAGACGGTTCTTTCCGGTTCAGTTTTGGCCGTAAAGGAACTGAAAACGGTCATTTCAACTCCCCCCTTGGAATCTGCACCGACTCTCAGAACCGAATTTATGTTGCGGACTCAGGAAACCACCGTGTTCAGGTTTTTTCTCAAAAAGGCATATTTCTTTCATCTTTTCAAATCAAAAATCCGGATGCAAAAAAACCTTCTGATCCGGTTGATCTTACTATTGATGATAAACGAAAACGCATATATGTTGTCGATAATGATAATCATAATATTCTCATTTATTCGTTAACCGATTTTAGTCTTATCAACAGTTTGGGAACTGAGGGTGAAGGAATGCAGGAATTCAAACACCCCTTTCTCATAACCCTTGGAAAAGATACCTCCATAATTCTTTCGGATGTGCTCAACGCCAGGGTTCAAGTATGGAGCCCAAAGGGTAAAGCCATATATTCCATTGGTGAGTATGGCGTAGACCTTGGACAGCTTTACCGCCCAAAAGGCGTTGCTGTTGATAAAGACAATAATATTTTTGTCAGTGACAGTTATGTCGGCGCTATCCAGGTCTTTAACATTTACGGCCACTTTTTATCAGTCGTTGGAACTGAAAAGGGAGAAGTCTTAAAATGGACAACACCGGTTGGAATAACCATTGATAAAAATCAGCGCCTTTATGTGGTTGAAATGTTATTAAATCAAATAAGTGTTTACCAGATTCAAGGCAAAGAATAATCTCCTTATTACTGTCAATTTAGATAAATACAAATTTTATTAAAAAAGGGCTCCCAATGAACAAAAGGCATATTTTCTTAACCGCACTACTGTGCTGGCTATTGTTAAATCTTTTTTCTCCACTTCTTTTTGCCAGTGATCCTGAAAACTGCCTGTTTTGTCATAAATACAGAAGACTCCGGGTTTATGAAAATGATGGTGAGTTGAAAAATTATTATGTAGACACACACCTTTTTCATAAATCAATACACCGTGACGTAACTTGTGTCGGCTGCCACAGTGATATCACAAAAGTTCCTCATGGTGAAATTGAAGAGGTTAACTGCGCAAAAATCTGTCATCTTGATCGATACAAATCCATGGACGGAAAAAACTTTTCCCATGAGGGAATTGAAAAAACCCTTCAAGCAAGTATCCATGGTGTTAAACCTGAGGATTCCCCTGAGAAGGCGAATCTAAAGCCCGACTGTAAGTACTGCCATTTAAACGATCTCTATACCCTGCCGGAAGAAGTCCCCTCTGAGAAGGTCCTTCAGCGCTGCCTTAACTGCCACACGGAAAAAGGCTTAAGAGGCATTTTTACCCACATCTCTCACCGTTTCAAACAAAAAACCAGCCGCCCTCCCCTTGAAATAGTCGAGCTGTGTGCAAGCTGTCACGAAGACAAGGATTTTCATACTGTCATGGGATTCTCAGGCTCCAAAGCAGAAGCAGTTGAAACCTATAAAGAGACAATTCATTACAGAATTCTCCAGCTTGGGGGTGATGATACGGCCCACTGTATCAGCTGTCATGCCTCTGAAAGCATTCATGATATTAGACCGCCTTCAGACCCCCAATCTTCAATGCACGCTGACAACAGGTATAAAACCTGCAATACCGGCGAATGCCATCCCAAAGCAAGTTCCAAAATTTCTGCCGTTGACAGTCATTTGAGCAAACAAAAGGATAAAGGCCCTGAAATACATATTGTTGAGCTTGCAATGGAAGCGGTAATGTATTTCACCCTCTTTTTCCTTTTTCTGCTTATGGGTATGGAAACATACGGCCGCCTCAGGAATAAAGATGCCCGATTCTTCCGCTGGCGCCGTAAACCGCAGCCATTATCAAAAGACCTTATAAATGACAAGGAAGGCGAACCAAAAATTCCCAACCTCCACAGACATGTAGAGTTTAATCCAAAGGGTGATTATAAAAGATATTCCATCCACATCCTTATAAACCACTTTGTGATGGTTATATCCTTTACCGTGGCTGTTGCAACCGGACTTCCCCTCTTTTTCCATAATGCATCTTTGTCACACACAGTTATAAACCTCATGGGCGGCATTGATGTCACCCGTATGATCCATAGAATTAATGCCTTTGTTTTCACCTTTGATTGCCTTTACCACGTCTTCTTTCTTCTCGTTTCAGGTATACAAGAAATTAAGAACGGCAAATTTGATATACGGCGCACTCCGTTTCCCCTTTTAAAAGATATAAAAGACCTCTATTTTGATTTCCGTTATTTTCTCGGGCTGGAAAAGTCGCGTCCCGAAAATGGAAAAATTTATGTACAAGCAGAAAATACATTACCTTGCAATGGTCTGGGGCTGTACAATTTTGACACTTTCCGGATGCTGCCTGCTCTTTCCTGAATTCATGGTTGAATATATGCCTTTTCCTAAAATTTCATTCAACATCCTGCGCCTGATGCACGCAGAGGAATCTGTGCTTGCATTTCTGGTCATTACCCTGTGGCATATGTATAACGTGCACATGGCTCCGGGCAGATTCCCCGCACAGTGGACATTCTTGAACGGCATGATCAACAGAGACCATCAGATTGAAGAACACTACCTTGAATACGAACGTCAGGTTAAAGAGGGCGTTGCCGAATCTGAGGAAGAAAAACTTTTACAAAAACCTGCTTCTGCCTCATCCAGCTTTAAAAAGAGATCTCGTTTTGAAGCAATTATTGTCCTGTTAGTCATCCTCTTTTTCTCGGCCAGTGCAAGCGGATATCTTACATTTATGGTTCAATTTACAAAGGAAAAAGGCTCCCTACGTTAAAAAAGACAAAACGCTCTCTTATCAGACCCTGAAAATTAAAGACCATGAACGAAAACAGCTTCATGAGCATTTTCACCTCGCTACAGAAGACATTAACCTTGAGGCCTGGGCTGAAAAATCTTCCTGTATACTCTGCCATTCTCCATACCCGCATGGAAAAGAATCAAAGGCAAAAGCACTCATGAACCTGCATACAGAGTTCCTCACCTGTCATTCCTGCCATATACACATAGACGAGGGAGAGAAAATAAAATTCGGCTGGATAAATCCCCTACGGAGTTTACACCTGAAGGGAGAACCTTATGGTACAAAACTTGACCCCGCTACAGGGACTCTTTACCGAGACAGATGACCATTATTCAAAGCTGACCCCATTCAGGGAGATAAACGGCATCTGGGAACCGGTTATTCCAAAGCCTGCCGAAGAGATTACCTTAGAACCTGGCCTTGATCCGAGATATATGGATAAATTGCGGGAGATCCATGTGGGGACTGAACTTGAAGAATTTGTCAAATGTTCATCCTGTCATTCACCGGATGGTATTATCAATTTTAAGGAACTTGGCTTTGAACCGGCCAGAGTAAACCAGCTGGAAAAGCTTGAGATCGGAGGAATGTTCAGCGATTATGAGACATTCTATTTCCCTGATCTTTTTGAAAGTAAATTTAAATAATAAGAAAAATGAATAAAACCCTTTTTATTTTTCTCTGCTTTTTATGCTTACTGCTTCCAGCAGTAAGCAGTGCCGAGATGGATCTTTACAGACAGGTAGATACAGCAAAAAAATGCAGTATCTGCCACTACCGCTGGATTTCAACCTTCTATATTGAGAACAGGGGAACGCCTCTTACGCCCCTTGAAGAAGAGAAAGTTGTAGGAAAACAAAAAATGTGCCTTTCCTGTCATGATGGTTCAGTTCTGGATTCTCGTGACAAGATCTGCAATGATCCCGGCCACCGGGTTGGAACTGTCCCATCATCAAAAATAACCATTCCGGAAAATTTTCCACTTGATAAAAACGGTGCCCTGCTGTGTGCGACATGCCACACACCTCATGCAACGACAAGCACACAAGAGGCATTGGTACAGGCTTTTCTCCGTGAACCAAACATTAATTCATCCTTTTGCAAAACATGCCATGGAAATAAAACCGGCGGCAAAAAAATGGGCAACCACCCGGTAGATATCGAACCTAATGTTTCCCCTTCCGCCCTCCTTAAACTCGGAGGAAGACTCGGCACCAAGCCAAAGAATCATATTATCTGTGAAACCTGCCACATTCCTCACGGCGGTGTAAATAATAAATTTCTTGTACTTGCTGCAGACGACCCCAAAAACACGTTCGGTCCTTTGTGAAGTATGTCACACAAATAAACCCGGGCATGGATAGCAATCCCATCTCTCAACAATTTCTCTCATCCTCTGGATCTGACTCCGGGCCTCACGGTAAAAATGCCGAAAAAATTTAAAAACGGTAAGAAATCCTGTCATGGGAAGCGGCGGAGAACTTGTCTGCAGGTCATGCCATCTTCCCCACGGGGCTGCTGACAAAAAATCGCTTTTAATAGATAAAAACCATAACGACTCTCTCTGCATTCAGTGCCACAGCAAAAGAAAGATTTTGCGACCTCGCCCCACTATCTTAGCATTATAGACAAAAACGAAATAAACATTAAAGGACAAAGAGCCGCTGAGCTCGGCCCCTGTTCACCGTGTCATCTCGCCCACCAGGGTTCAGGAAAGCTGATGTGGGCGCGGGCAGCGAGATTGTCGCACCGAACCCGGAAAGAGTCTGCATAAGCTGTCACAGCCCCGGCAACTCCGGTGAAAAGGTTATGCCCGGAACATTTTCCCATCCAATGGAAATAGCCTTGTCAGAAAAACCGCAGCAGCTTTCCGCTTCCCCTCTTTGACATGAATGGAAACCATAAAAATGGGAGATTCGATGCAGCACCTGTCATGATTTTCACAATCCCTCACCCCGCTATATCGACTCAAAAAACAGTGATGAAAAACATTCGAAATTTCTCCGTATTACGGATAACCGCCCCTCAAGTCTCTGCACTGCATGCCACCCACGTTTCGGACTTGTTGAGGGAACAAACCATGACCTAAACATCACCTCCCCAGGTTTTATAAATGCATCAGGTCAAAAACTTGTGGAAGGAGATACCTGCAGCCCCTGTCATATGGCACACCATAATGAGCAAAAAAAATATCTCTGGTCCGCACCTGAGGGTCCTTCACTTTTGCAGGGATGGAAAAAAACAGTGCAGCCTCTGACAATCTCATGGTCATGCTTTGCACGGGTTGTCACTCTTCAGGAAACAGCGCAAAGGGAAAGATCCCTCTGTTCGGCCTTCATCCAAGAGAAACAAGAGCTGAAGGAATGCTTGAGATTAATATTAATGAAACTAGTGAACACTTCCCCCTCTTTACCGACCAGGGAGAAGTATCAGAAACAGGCAATATTGTCTGTTCGAGCTGTCATAATCCCCATCAGTGGGACCCTAACCTTCAGACAAAAGGCACAGGCTCAAAAGTTGAAGGCAATTTACAAAACAGCTTTTTGCGCCCAAATCTTCGCACAAAATACTGTTCAGGCTGTCACGGTAAAGATACAATTATTAAATTTAAATATTTTCATAAAGAATTAGGGAGAATGAAGGAAAAGAAATCTATTGATTTTAATCAGAATTAATTTTTTTCTTACTGAAACGATATGATGAAGTGTATTCAACAGCAATCTGCAAAATAAATTTATAAAAT
>PVMK01120099.1_pt1 | contig 10512 bp, 15 predicted proteins | sample 1853481 | NCBI WGS metagenome assembly PVMK01 (sample SAMN08533507, study PRJNA380276) | Marine sediment metagenome, whole genome shotgun sequencing project. | reverse complement strand
TTTCTGCAGGTGCTGTAAATGATTGAGAACATCACGTTCGGACAAACCGGCCGCTTGGGAAAGAGCACGAACGGTCAGCGGTTCTGCGGACAGCGTTTGCAGCAGAAGTTCGCGAAAGCTCTGCGATTGATCAGGAGGATGATGAGATTTCATCATATTCTATAAGCGCTCGTTGATGATCAGGGCTCACCCTTGATGTACTTATTGAGCTGCTTGATTTCAAAATCCTTCTCGTCAAGTGAGGCTTTAACCAGATCACCGATCGAGGCCAAACCAACCAGTTGACCATTCTCCATAACCGGCAGGTGACGGCGCCGGCTTTCGGTCACGATTGCCATGGCTTCATCGACAGAGGTTTGGGGCGTGATGTAACAAACATCTACTGACATAACCTTTTGGACAGCTGTCTTGAGAGACGAGCGTCCTTCAAGAATCACTTTCCGCGCATAGTCACGCTCGGTGAAGATACCGACAACCTTTCCCTCGTCTACAACAACCAGTGCGCCAACGCCCTTTTCCGCCATCAACACCAGGGCATCGTAAACTCTGGCTTCTGGGCCGATACTCCAGACGTCACTTCCTTTAAGTTTCAAGATTTGAGCTATAGATTTCGACATATCCACTCCTCGTTAAGCAGTAATGAATAATTTCAATTTTAACAAAAAAAACAGCACAAACAAAAGTTACCGACAGTTCGCAGAACAAGGCCGTAGCCAGACAGCCGAGCGAACCTATTGGCTATCATAAAGCTGTGGTTGGCTGGCCATCAAGAAACCAGTCAGCTTCCTTCACCTTCTTGGTGCTCATCTTCCTGAGTGTGCCGATTAACCCCTGCCTTTATATTTGGGTCTGTCACTGACTTACACTGGCAATCACGGCCGGTGCCGGACGCGGGGTTACAACCGCCACGCAGGCCTTTTCGTTTGAGAATAAGACCGACGGCCAGACCAGAAAAAGCGAGCAAGAATAAAACCAACACGGCAAAATAAACTTTCATTGTTCATTCTACCTCTTCCACAAATCTCTGGAAAGCAGGACTTGCGTAAACCGCTAGTGAGGCTTTTTCATGAATAAGGAAATAGGCGGCAATATGATTCTTTTCGCAGAACCGGCGGCCTTTTTCTTCTCCCATAACCATCAGCGCCGTAGCCAGCGCATCCGCACGCGCGCAGCTCTGGTCGAGCACAGTTACCGACGCCAACTTGTGGCGGACAGGCTTGCCGCTAGCTGGATCGATCGTGTGGGAGTAACGTTGGCCGTCTTCCATGTAAAAGTTTCTATAATCCCCCGAGGTTGCCAGAGCAGTATTGGTGAGGGGGAAAATCTTGGCAACTTCACGTACGCCCTCCAACGGTTTTTCTATCGCAATCTGCCAGGGGGTACCATCGCCACGATGACCTGAAATCTGTAATTCGCCGCCGATTTCCAAGAGATAGTTGCTGATGCCCTGTTGTTCGAGAATTTCTGCAAGAGCATCGACTGCATAACCCTTGGCAACCGCAGAGAGATCGATACGCAATTCAGGGACCTGCTTGCTGATTGCTGCGGGTTGCCGACGAAACTGGATATTTTTATAACCGACGCGGGTAAGATATTTACTGATCTGGTCCTCTGAAGGAATTTTTTTACCACGACCCGTAGCGCCAAAGCCCCAGAGCTCAACCAGCGGACCGACGCTGATATCAAAGGCACCGCCGGTCAGGCGGCTGATCGCCTGAGAGAGTTCAATGACCTGTGCCGTGTCTTCCGAGATGGTAAACCAGTCTGTGCCGGTCTGGTCGTTGAAACGTGAGAGCTCTGATTTGGGATCATAGGTGGACATCAGGCTGTTGATCTGATTGAGGCGCTTTTGCAGCAGTTGTTTCAGGGCCGCCGTATCTGTTTTATCAGAGTTGGGAAGCATGATGACCGACCAGGTTGTGCCCATGGTCTGGCCGGAGAAACGGAGAGGTCCAACACTGTTTTTCTGCTGACACCCAAGCAGCAAGGTCAACAGGATAAAACTGAGTATCAGGTGGCGAAGCGATCTCAACATGCTAGCAGCTTATCGGACCATCAATGAACTGGCTGCAAATTCGTCTGTTAGGCCCATATTTTAGCTCCTTTTCGACTAATAGCTACGGCTATTGCTCTTCAAATGAGCCAAAATCTGACCTCAAACAGCCAAATTTTCGCTTCAGTTCAGATAGTCAACAATCTGCTATAGATCAGCCAGTCCCTGCGAATGACGAATCATCCGTTTCATCGCTTTTTCTTCCTGAGTTTTCAAGGTTTGGAACAGCTCTGTGGTTTCTTTGCTGGTGCAGTGATCGAGCAGGTGACCAAAATAGCTGATCAGGTCGTTTTTGTAACTGACCTCTGACTTTATCAGTTGATCCAGATCCGTCCTTGCGGCTTCTTCAAGAATATCTTTTCGTGCTTCAGGAAAATTGATTTCCAGGCCTTTGAACCAATAATCAAGGACATGAGGTTTGGCGTCCCGGCAGTACTCCCCCAACGCCAGCGCCCGGTGCTGCTCATGGTCGATCAGATAGTCGAGCATAAGTTGGACGCGTGGTGAGACATCACCGTCCAACATGGTCTGGTAGTGGTCGCTGACCGTGCGGTGATAGTTCGGGACGAGATGCTGTAAAATTGCTCGTGTCTGTTCAAAACGCATACTTAGCTCCTGGTGAGTCTCCTAGATCCCGAAATCATCAAACAGAATGTTTTCCTCTTCCACGCCCAGATTATAGAGCATATCAGTGGCCGCCTTGTTCATCATCGGCGGGCCGCACATGTAAAATTCGCAGTCTTCTGGCGCCGGATGATTGACAAGATAATTATCATACAGATATTGATGAACAAACCCTTTAGCACCGCTCCAGTTGTCCTCCGGCAGGGGATCAGACAACACCAGATGCCACTTGAAGTTAGTGAATTCTTCAGCCAGGGCCTCAAACTCTTCCACATAGAAGGCTTCGCGCAGACTACGAGCGCCGTACCAGAAGGATATTTTACGTTTTGAATCAAGTCGCTTGAGCTGGTCAAAAATGTGTGAGCGCATGGGGGCCATGCCGGCACCTCCACCGATAAAAACCATTTCGGTGTTGGTTTTCTTGGCAAAAAATTCGCCATAGGGCCCTGAAAGGGTAACTTTGTCACCTGGTTTCAAATTAAAAAGATACGAGGACATCTGTCCGGGGGGCGCGTCAGGAACTGCAGGTGGTGGTGGACAGACACGCACATTGAGCATGATGATGCCTTTTTCCTCTGGATAGTTTGCCATTGAATAGGCGCGCATGATCGGCTCGTTGACTTCAGAGCAGTACTGCCAGAGGTTGAACTTGTCCCAATCGTCCCTGAATTCTTCGGCGATTTCCATGGTCTGATATTCGGCAACATGCGGTGGCGCATCGATCTGTATATAACCGCCCGCCCGGAAATCTAAATCTTCCCCTTCCGGTAACTCTAAAACCAGCTCTTTGATAAAGGTCGAACGACTCTCGTTGGAGCGCACACGACATTGCCACTTGCTGATGGAGAAAATTTCGGCCGGCAATTCAAGATCCATGTCCTGCTTGACGTTGACCTGACAGGAAAGCCGGTATCCCTCTTTCGCCTCCCGCTTGTTGATGTGGGCCGTTTCTGTCGGCAGGATATCACCTCCGCCCGATGTTATTTTGACCAGACACTGGCCGCAGGTTCCACCACCACCGCAAGCAGAGGGGATAAAGATCTCGTGGTTGCCAAGGACACCGAGCAGCTTGTCTCCGGGATCCACCGACAGACTTTTTGCCGCATCGTCATTTATATTTAGAGTGACAGAGCCGGGCGGAATCAACCAGGATCTGGCGACCAGGATGAGGGCCACCAGCATCATTACAATTGTGGTAAATATCAGTACACCTAAGCCTATTTCAATCATCGTCTTTACCGTTACAACTGGATACCGGAAAAAGCCATGAAGGCCATGGCCATGAGGCCGGCAATCATGAAGGTGATCCCCAAACCGCGCAGGCCTGTTGGAACATTCGCGTATCTCATCTTCTCGCGGATACCGGCCATGGCAACCAGTGCCAAGGCCCAACCCACGCCACTGCCGAAACCGAACACGATGCTTTCAGTAAAGTTGTAGTCACGTTCAACCATGAACAGCGAGCCGCCAAGAATGGCGCAGTTCACAGTGATCAAGGGCAGAAAGATCCCGAGTGCGTTGTAAAGTGGGGGGAAAAAACGATCGAGCACCATTTCGAGAATCTGTACAATCGCGGCAATCACACCGATGTAACAGATCAGACCGATAAAGGTAAGATCCGTGTCGCTCAGGCCGAGCCAGGCAAGAGCCCCTTCTTTCAGAAGATATTGGTAAATCAGATTGTTGACCGGAACCGTAACGGTCTGCACCACAACAACAGCGACGCCGAGGCCGATAGCGGTATCCACCTTTTTCGAAACGGCGAGGAAGGTACACATGCCGAGGAAAAAAGCGAGTGCCATATTCTCGATAAAAATCGAGCGGATCAGGAGACTGAGGTAGTGTTCTATCACCTAATTTTCCTTTTCAACCTGATCTGTTTTCCAGGTGCGCAAGGCCCAGATCAGTAACCCGATGATAAAGAAGGCGCTCGGTGGCAGCAGCATCAGACCATTGGGTAGATACCATCCACCTTCGCTGACGATCGGCAGGATGGTGATACCGAGCAGCTTGCCGGCACCGAGAAGTTCACGGATAAATGCCACCAGCAGCAGTACCAGGCCGTACCCCAGGCCATTGCCGATACCGTCGAGAAAACTGAGCCCCGGCGGATTTTTCATGGCAAAGGCTTCAGCACGACCGAGCACGATGCAATTGGTAATGATCAGACCGACAAACACCGAGAGTTGTTTGCTGATGCCGAAAGCATAAGCTTTAAGGAACTGGTCAACAATGATAACCAGCGTAGCAATGATGGTAATCTCGACGATGATGCGGATACTGCCGGGAATCTGCCGACGGATCAGGCTGACCGAAACGTTGGAGCCGGCGATAACGAAGGTGACCGCCAGCGACATGACAATCACGGTCTCGAGCTTGGAGGTGACAGCCAGAGCGGAACAGATGCCGAGAATTTGCAGCCCGATCGGATTTTTATTGAATAGAGGGTCCAGTAAAACATCTCTGGCTTTGCTCATGGTTTTATCCCTGCCTCTTTCAGCTTTTCGAGAAAAGGTTTGTAGCCATTATCACCCAACCAGTACTTGAGCAGGTTGTTAACGCCGCGCGCCGTCAGAGTCGCTCCCGCCAGGCCGTCTACCTGAAAGATCGCGTTCTCTGATTTTTTGTCGACACGGCCTTTAAGCACTTCGATGCGGAAATTGCCCACATCATCGTAGATTCTCTTGCCGGGCCATTGTTTTTTCCAGGACGGGTTATCAATCTCACCACCGAGACCGGGAGTTTCTCCATGTTCGTAAAAGGCGAAACCGTTCACTGTGGAAAAATCTTCGGCGAGGGAGATAAAACCGTACATCGTCGACCACAAGCCCTTACCGTGCACCGGTAGAATAATTTGCTGCAACAGGCCGTCATCCATCACCAGGTAGACATCCTGGTAGCGGGAACGGTTCTTGATTGCAGCAAGATCAAGATCAGCTGGAATCTGGTAACGGGTCTCAGGATCACGCGCTGCCGAACGACTGTCGAAGGTGACAACATCGAAATCCTGACTGAACTCACCAGTCTGCAGATCAACGATACGGGTCTCGATTTTACTGAACTGGGCCTCGACCGGTATGCCTGCCTCGTAGAGACCCGCAGCCTGCAGGATGTTCTTGTTTTTCTCCTCCACCTTGTTACGTTCCTGGCGATCACTCAACACTACGGCCGCCGCCGAGACCAGAACGGAGCAGACCACGCACAGGAGAAAAGCAACTCTCAGGACTTTTCCGGTACTATCCCTGGACATGTTGCAGCCTCCGCTTGATGTGGTACTTGAGAACCATCTGATCGATCAGCGGGGCAAAAACATTGCCCAACAGAATGGCGAGCAGCATCCCTTCCGGGAAGGCCGGGTTGATAACCCGGATCATGATGCACATGGTGCCGATTAGAAATCCGTAGAGCCATTGACCCTCTTCTGTCATCGCTCCGGAAACCGGGTCAGTCGCCATAAAAATAAGACCGAAGGCAAAACCACCGAGGACCAGGTGCCAGAGTGGGCCGAGTTCAAACATCGGGTTGGTGCTGCTGCCGATGAGAACAAACAGCAGGGAAAGGGCAACCGCACCAATCAGCCCGGAGAGCATGATGCGCCAGGAGCCGATGCCGGACAGCACCAGGACGGCAGCACCAAAGAGGCAGGCAAGGGTGGAGGTTTCTCCCATTGATCCGGGAATCGCGCCGACAAAAGCATCGAACCAGCTGGTCACGGTCATCACCGCCTGCAGCCCCCCTTCAGCGGCACGACTCAGCGCGGTTGCACCACTCACGCCATCGACAGCAGTCCATACTGCATTACCGGAGATCTGTGCCGGGTAGGCAAAAAACAAAAAAGCCCGCCCGGTTAACGCCGGATTGAGGAAGTTTTTGCCGGTCCCGCCGAAGATCTCTTTACCGATAACGACGCCGAAGCTGATCCCCAGGGCCACTTGCCAGAGTGGCAATGTCGGCGGGCAGATGAGCGGGAAAAGCGAGCCAGTGACCAGAAAGCCTTCGTTCAATTCGTGGCGTCGTACGATACAGAACAGGGCCTCCCAGAAGCCACCAACAATGTTAGTAACCAGATAGATGGGAACAAACCAGGCCGCTCCGAGTAGCAGGTTGTCAAAGAGACTGTTCGGGTTGCCACTATAGCCGAGGAGCTCAAGCAAAATTCCGCGCCAACCTTCAACAGCCCCTCCAGTGAGTTGCATTGCACTGTTTGCCTGGTAGCCGGTATTCCACATAGCCATGAAGAAACAGGGAAGCAGAGCGAAAACCACGGTGATCATCACCCTCTTCAGGTCAATTGCATCTCTGACGTGCGGCGCCCCTTCAGTCACTTCACCGGGTGTATAAATGAAGCTGTCGGCGGCCTCGTAAAGCGGATAGAACCGTGCAAATTTACCACCCTGCGTAAAGTGGGGGTGAAGCTTATCGAGAAGATGACGTAATGCTTTCATTATCCCTCTTTCTCTATCTTCTGCAGGGTTTGCCGTAAGTGATGACCGTAGTTCATTTTCCCCGAACAGACAAAACTGCAGAGAGCCAGATCCTCTTCGTCCAGTTCAAGGCAACCAAGGTCTTGCGCCAGGTCGGTATCCAGAGTGAGCAGCGAACGCAGCAGCCAGGTCGCTTTGATGTTGAGAGGCATCACCTTTTCAAAGGCACCGATCGGAACCATGGCGCGCAAACTACCGTGGGTGCTGGTCGTCATCGGTAACGGTCGACGCGGTAGCAAGGACGAGGCAAAAACATTTTTGACCGAGAATTTATTAAAGCCCGGCATGCTCCAGCCCATGAATTCACGTTGCCGGTTTTGCTCGATGACAGAAACCTGGTTGTGATAACGACCGAGATAATCGTTGGCCTGAGAGGCCCGGTGGCCAGCCAGTACTGACCCAGAGACAAGCCGTTCTGTCTCCAGGCTGCAGCTGATCCGAAACCAGCTCTGACAGGCAGGCACCAAGACGGGTGCGGATCAATCGCGGCTTTCTTGACCGCCGGACCGCAGAGCGCGATAAGCCTTTCGGTGAGAATCCTGCCGGTGAGAAAGAGGTGACCGACAGCGATCACGTCCTGGTAGCCAATATGCCAGACCGTACGCTGCTGATTGACCCGTTCAAGAAAATGAATGTGCGTACCGACCAGCCGGCCGGGTGGCAACCGGAGAATTCACTGACAGTGATCCCCTGTGGTGCCGGAATCTGCGCCTCCGGCTTTTTGCACAGGTAGACCTTTCCCGATCGTCAGGTGCCGGACAACTTTCAAACCAGCTTCGAATTCTGTCGCTTTTTCAGAAATTGCAATCTCCGGGTCTGCCGCCAGGGGATTGGTGTCGATGGCAGTGACAAACAGTGCTGCGGGGCGGGTTCCCGGTGCTGGTATTTTGCTGTATGGCCGAGTACGGAATGAGGTCCACAAGCCTGAACTGATCAGCTGCTGTTCAACGGCTTCAGGAGAAAGTTGTTCGAGCCGAGTGGCGGCTGTCGCTGGAAAGGTTTTTTCTTCACTCCCGGAAAGCTTGATAACCAGGGAAAGGAATGCTCGTCGTTCTCCCCGGTTGATGGCGACAACCTCGCCTGACGCAGGTGAAGTATAGAGAATTTTTGGATTTTTTTTGTCGGCAAAGAGTGGCTGACCGAGCATGACCTGCTCGCCCTCAGTGACCAGAAGAGTCGGTTTCATCTCCCGATAATCACCGCCGACAAGGGCAACGTGCGAAACCTGCGGGCCATCCTCGACCTGCATTTCGGGCGCGCCGCTAATGGGCAGATCGAGCCCTTTTTTAATCTGAATCATGGCCGGGCCTTTAGATTGATCAGCAAGAGCTCGTTGATGATCAGGTGTCACCCTTGATGTATCTTTTGAGCTGCTTGATTTCAAAATCCTTCTCGTCAAGTGAGGCCTTGACCAGGTCACCGATCGAGGCCATACCAACCAGTTGATCATTCTCCATGACCGGCAGGTGACGACGCCGACTTTCGGTCACGATTGCCATGGCTTCATCGACAGAGGTCTGGGGAGTGATGTAACAGATATCCACTGACATAACCTGGTGGATGTAGGCCTTCTGAGAACAGCGGCCTTCGAGATCGACCTTGCGGGCATGATCGCGTTCGGTAAAGATACCTACAAGTTTCCCTTCTTCCATGACAACCAGCGCGCCAACACCCTTTTCAGCCATCAGTGCCAAGGCATCATAAACCGTGGCATCCGGGCCGATACTCCAGACATCAGCACCTTTGATTTTCAAGATCTGAGCAATAGATTTTGACATAACCGCTCCCTGTTGAACAAAAAGATTAGCAAAAAACCCGCGTGGATAAAAACGACACAGCCAAGGCCCGCAGCCGGCAACCACTCTGGCCGGCAATCAACCGGCGGCTATGCAGAGGCAGCTTGCCCTCTGAAAAACCGGTCTTCGAGCATGATCTCAAACTCGGCCAGGGCAATCTCGTCAATACCAAGAAATTGCGCTTCGCCGGTCGTTGGTAATATAATTTCTGGCTGTTCCGTCAAACCAAGACCCAGCTTGTGGCAACCATTATTCGCCAGCTTGACCAAGGTGATCATAATGTTTTGCGTATCCCTCTCTTCGCCATGGTGTTCGGCAACCACCTCTTTATAGACTTCCGGAAGATTCCATTCCTCGAAAAGTCGCAGACCTTGTTCAACGTGCATGGTGACCAGAACTTCCTCGACCAATTGCTCGGAAAATGTCATGCAGAACTCACCGCTACTCGCAATTTCCTCCAAAGCCGACAGCAGGAATTGTTTACCAATATCGTGCAGTAACCCGGCCAGGTAGGCCTGATCAGCAAGACCCTGATAGCCACAGCGGTTCGCCAGCCACCTGGCACCAAGAGCACAGCCTTGGGCATGCTGCCACAGTCTCGGCATATAGCGTGACAGCAGCTCTCCCCGAAGGCAACCCTCGCCCTCCTGGCAGACCTGTTCAACAATTTGTCCGGCCTTGACGCTACCGAGGCGTGTCACAGCTTCTTCTATAGAAAGGGTTTTTTGCAAGCCTGCGAAAAAAGATGAATTAGCGGCCCGGAAGAGGTTGCAGAGTAGCGCCGGCTCATAACTGACCAGCAACCATAACTGCTTTGACTCGGGGCCTTCGGCAGCCAGGCAAGCTGTGACTTGCTGCGAAAGCTTGGATGGACCGGCAGCCGTACCTGGTCGGCATCGGCCATTTCCCTGATAGCTTCTGTCAGTGATTTATTGGACAAGGCTATTCTCCCAGCAGACGACGCAATTCATGTAGCGGGCGAGGCCTTACAGTACGCGGCAGACGCCGCATGACTTCCGGAAGAGCAACATGACCTCTCGCCGCTTTGGCAATACCATCCTCCATCAGGGTAACCAGACCGGAACTTTCGATACTGATACGGCGGAGCTCCTGTACCGTTTGACGAGCCAGAATCGCCTCTTTGACATCATCGTTGAGGCTCAGCAGCTCAAAGATGCCAATTCGGCCTTTGTATCCGGTAAAGCGGCAAGAGGCACAACCGCGCCCTATTTGCAGGTCCGCTCCGGCCAGGTCGCCGTGAGTGTAACCGAGCCGACGGTATTCATCGTCGGTGTATAGACCGTCGCACAATGGGGACAGACTCTTCGGAGCAAGCGCTGTGCCAGCATGCAGGTAATCGTTGACGCGATCAAAAAGGCCTCGACACCCATATTCAAAAGACGCAGCAGGCCACCGACCGTATCCTCAGTATGGAAGGTCGTCAGCACCTGATGACCGGTCAATGCCGCCTGAATCGCCGTCTCAGCAGAGAAGGTGTCCCGTTATAAAATAGCTTGGACGCATATAGATCGGAAGAGCGTCCAAGCTATTTTAT
>PVMK01178952.1_pt1 | contig 10513 bp, 13 predicted proteins | sample 1853481 | NCBI WGS metagenome assembly PVMK01 (sample SAMN08533507, study PRJNA380276) | Marine sediment metagenome, whole genome shotgun sequencing project. | reverse complement strand
TGCCCGCATATCCAACAAGCAGATCGCCGCAAAGGTCGGGCCTGGCGCCCATCTACCTGCCTTAGCGCGGGTACGCAACCTGACGGCAGCAGGCACACTGCGGGGATTTCATGCCCGATGTGAACGCACGGGATCTCGGCGTGGGTCTGCAGGCCATGATCGCGGTCAGGCTCAAGCGGCAGTCACACGAGGATGTGGAATCGTTCAGGCGCCATGCACTCAATACACCGGAAGTGAACCAGTTGTATCACGTGGCCGGGTCCACGGATTTTCTCGTTCATGTCTGGGCCCGGGATTCGGAACATCTGCGTGAGTTGGCGATGAAAGCTTTTACCGACCGGGAGGAGGTGGCCCATATCGAGACCGGGCTGATCTTCGAGCATGCAATTAATGCCGAGTTGCCTTCTTTCCTTGACTGGGACAGTGACGAGGAAGGGTAATTCATCTGATATATCACGATATATGCGAAACATGTTTCGTGAATTATTTAGCGAATAATACTCATATCCTCGTTGTGTTCGGCACGGCCGTAACCCCCGCCACCAGGGGTTTCGATAACAAAAACGTCGCCGGTATTCATATCGATCTGAGCGCAAGCTGACAACTGGATCGTGCTCCCATCGGCGCGCTCGACCCGGTTTCGCCCCACGGCTCCGGGCTCACCCCCCAGCACGCCGAAAGGCGGCACTTCACGGCTGCTCGAGAGAATCGCTGCCGTCATGGGCTCGAGAAAACGTAAACGACGCACCACGCCATTGCCGCCGTGGTGTAAGCCCGCGCCGCCACTGCCGGCACGGATGACAAAGCTTTCCAGCAACACCGGGAAACGCCACTCCAGCACCTCGGGGTCTGTGATGCGCGAGTTTGTCATGTGGGTCTGCACGGCGTCCGTGCCATCAAAATCCGGGCCGGCGCCGGACCCGCCGCAGATGGTTTCGTAGTACTGCCAGCGCGCACTGCCGAAGGTAAAATTGTTCATGGTCCCCTGTGATGCCGCCAGCATGCCGAGTGCACCGTACAGCGTATCCACAATGCGCTGCGATGTTTCGACATTGCCCGCAACGACTGCAGCAGGGTATTCGGGGTTGAGCATGCTGCCCTTCGGGATAATGATGTCAAGCGGCTTGAGGCATCCCGCGTTGAGCGGGATATCGTCATCCACGAGCGTGCGGAACACGTAGAGCACAGCCGCCTTGCAGACTGCAGCGGGTGCATTGAAGTTGTTCGCTTGCTGGTCTGAGCTGCCGCTGAAATCGATGCACGCCCGGCGCTTTGATTTGTCGATGCTGATGCTGACGTGAATAACAGAACCGTCGTCGAACGGGTAGGTGAAGCTGCCATCCTTGAGCACATCAATCACACGCCGTACACACTCCTCCGCATTGTCCTGCACATGGCCCATAAAAGCGCGCACGGTGGCAAGACCAAAATGATCGATCATTTTGCGTAATCCCTGCACCCCTGCCTCGTTCGCGGCAATTTGCGCCTTGAGATCGGCGACGTTCTGGTCCGGGTTACGTGCGGGGTACGGGTTGGACGCGAGCAAGGTTCGCAGCTCGGCCTCGCGGAATTGACCCGCATCCAACAGCTTGAAGTTGTCGAACAGCACGCCTTCCTGTTCGATTGAACTGCTGTTGGGAGGCATCGAGCCCGGGCGTAATCCCGCCGATATCGGCGTGATGCCCGCGTGAGCCGACATAAAGCAGGATGTGCTCGCCCGCATCATCATAAATGGGTGAAATGACGGTGATATCCGGCAGGTGAGTACCCGCCATTATAAGGGGCGTTAATAACGTAGGCGTCGCCCGGTTTCATGGTTTTGGCACAATGCCTGATGACGCTTTGCACGCTCTCGCCCATGGACCCCAGGTGCACCGGTATGTGCGGTGCGTTTGCCACCAGTTCACCCTGCGCATCAAAGATCGCGCAGGAGAAATCCAGACGTTCCTTGATGTTTACGGAGTGACTGGTATTTTGCAAGGTCGTACCCATCTGCTCCGCAATCGACATAAACAGGTTATTAAAGATCTCCAGGCGCACAGGATCTACCTGCGTGCCCACCGCGGCCATCCGCGCGAGCGCTGTAACTCGTGTCAGCACCAGGTGATCACGCTCGGTCAAACGCGCGCACCAACCCGGTTCGATCACAATAGTGCTGTTCGCCTCGATGATGATTGCAGGGGCCTTCGATGGGAGTATCCACTGGTAGCTGGTCACGAGAAAAGACCGGCGCTTCGATCGACCCCTCGCCGTTCCGGCCAGCGTTGACGGTGTATATGTCTACATGTGCAAGCGGCTCACCCGTTCGATCCTGGCCGTCTTCATGCCGTGGGGTATCGCCGTCCATTTCATCAGCTACGTCTCCGGCGCCGATCACTTCCACCGAAGCAGCCTCGACGATTAACGATCTGTCCGTATGAATAAATCCGAAACCGCTTGCGATGGGCCGATTCGAAGCTGGCGACCATGGCCTCCGTTCCGCCGTAATCCACCAGCAGCGCCGTATCGGTGCCGTCGTAACGAATGTGGAGCTTGCGTACCACGCTTATGTTTTCTTCATCGACGCCCTGAGCCTGCATCTCTGTGCGTCCAGTGCGTTCGATACCGCCAAGAATCTCCTCCAGTTCCGGCATCAGATCATCGGCCAGAAGTGCCTCCACGGACCGCTCACGCATGAGCCGCCGGTCGGCAAGACCCATGCCGTAGGCCGACAATACCCCCGCATAGGGATGGATAAGAATGCGTGAGATTCCAAGCGCATCAGCAACAAGACAGGCGTGCTGACCGCCCGCGCCGCCGAAGCAGCTAAGCGTGTACCCGGAGACGTCGTAGCCACGCTGCACCGATATCTTGCGAATCGCGTTGGCCATGTTGTGTACGGCGATTTCGAGAAACCCGTGCGCCACCTGCTGAGGCGTGCGGGTATCCCCGGTGGCGGCCGAAATCTCTGCAGCCAGGCTGGAAAATGACTTATGCACCACCGCCGCATCGATTGGCAAGTCGCCATTGGGACCAAATACGTGCGGGAAATAGCCTGGAACAATCTTGCCGAGCATGACGTTGCAGTCCGTAACCGTCAATGGGACCACCACGGCGATAGCACGCCGGTCCGGGGTTGGCGCCGGCAGACTCCGGCCCGACGCGATAGCGACTGCCGTCAAAACGCAAAATGGAACCGCCTCCCGCCGCGACGGTATGGATGTACATCATGGGCGCGCGTATGCGAACCCCCTGCTACCTCGCTCTCGAATGTGCGTTCATACTCACCCTCATAATGCGACACATCGGTCGATGTCCCACCCATATCGAAGCCAATAATCTTGTCAAACCCGGCCTCAGCGCTGGTGCGCACTGCGCCTACCACACCCTGCGGCCGGCCCTGAGAGGATGCTGTCCTTACCCTGGAAAAACCGGCTGTCCACCAGTCCGCCGTTAGATTGCATAAACAGCAAACGCGTGCCCGGCCAGCTGGCTGGCGACGGTGTCGATATAGCGCCGCAGGATCGGCGACAGGTAGGCGTCTACCACCGTTGTGTCGCCCCGGCCGACCAGCTTCATCAGCGGACTGACCTCAAAGGAGGTGGAAACCTGGGTAAAGCCGATCTCCCGCGCAAGCGCGGCAATACGCTGCTCATGCGCGGGGTAACGATAGGCGTGCATGAACACAATCGCAGCCGAGCGGATACCCTGCTCCCAGGCAGAGCGTAAATCCGCGCGGGCTCCATCAAGGTCCAGCGGAACAAGCTCCTTGCCATCTGAACTGTAGCGCTCGTCAATTTCGACGACGCGCTCATACAACAGATCCGGCAACTCGATGTGCCGCGCGAATATTTTTGGCCGGTTTTGATAAGCGATGCGCAGCGCATCGCGAAAACCCTTTGTGGTGACCAGCACGGTGCGGTCGCCCTTGCGTTCGAGCAGGGCGTTCGTCGCTACCGTCGTACCCATCTTGACGGACTCGATCAGCTCCGCGGGAATCGCTGCATCGGCTGCAAGACCAAGCACATCACGCACGCCCTGCAGTGCGGCATCCGGGTAACGTTCGGGGTTTTCCGATAGCAGTTTGTGCGTACTCAGGGCGCCGCCGGGGTGGCGCGCGACCACGTCGGTGAATGTCCCGCCGCGATCAATCCAGAATTGCCATTTTCCCTTGCCATGTGTTCATTTGAGCTTTCTATAACTGCCCGTGTTCATGTTCATGTCCGGAGTGGCATTTTAGCTGCTTATTGTAAGCAACATTGATTTTGTCGATGGCTCTCAGCACAATAGAGGACCATATCGTACGGGTCTGCGAACAAATATCCATGATGTATCACTTTTTCAAGCCGGTGGCAGGCAACAGGTTGAGAGCTTGAGGACAACATGCGAAATAGTGTTGACTCGCATCTCTGTGCCTGGCTGTTGCCACACAATTTGTATTTGGCTGTACCGCGTTGCAGCCAACCGGCCCTGTGAGCGATGAGGCTTACACCCAGGTCCAGCGTGTAGCCAGTGCTGAACTTGCCTTGCGGGAACTGGATGAGATCGACACGCTGGTGAAGCTGGATAACCGCACACTGGCTGAGCAGATCGCCAGCGGGCTCGAGGCGCAGGCGGCGCTTTCCGGAAGTTTCCATTTCCGCAAACTCAAAGTGCGTTTTAAACAAGCAGTTCATTGAGTTGGAATCCGTGCTGGAAATCACCGATAACACCGGAAATGTCATTTCCGCGTCCATTTACGGCGATGTTTCCCTCGATTTCAATGGCAAACAACTGGAATGGTTTCCACGCTTCAATCAACTGCAAATCAGCTCAAGCGATTTTTCATTTGAACAGGAAACGTACGTTGAGCCCATTCCGGAATTGAATCAGGCGTTATTGCAACGTCTGAATACAGATATATCAGACGCATTGATACTGCAGGACAACAACGCCATACCGTTGAACGCGGTGCCGCTGGGGAAAATTGAGGTCGGTGCATCCTTGCCCGGTTTTGCGCATTCTGCCGCAAGTGAGACGCAGCCGCTCAAAGGTGTATTCACGGTGGTTGGCAGCGCCATGCTGATAGAACCCTTCGGTCACATCCATAGCGCTGGATCTTGAATTCACTCCCGAATTTATCCTACTGCTCTCCCGGCGTTACGGTATCAAGGGCCGGGTTTGCCAGCAGTATCAAGGATCGCGAGCCGGCTGGCCTGGCCCTCAACATGATCGATGCGGAAGATGTCCGATATTTCTATTCGGAGATTTCCGGGGCAGAGCGACCGCTGACCATCATTCACTACTGGTTCGCGGACGGACAGCCAATGGTAGTCGAAGAGCTGACGGTGGAACCCAGCGAGCGCTGGAGAACGTGGTCGTCAAATGACAGCACACGTACAGGCGTCTCCCGCTGGGAAGTGCTGGTGGTGGAAAAGAATCGGCCTGCATCTTTCATTCCCAGTCAATACGTACGCTTGAGACGGAGCGCATCATCCTCGCAAACGGACCAGGCCGGTACAAACCGGACTTTCGCGGCGCTGCGCAATGAATTCAACAGCAGGACGGCTGGCTTTTCCATCAACAATGACAAGCCGGACGTTGCCCTGATTGAGGTCAGGCGTGCATTTCTGCGTGACGTATTACAGGCTTCGCTGGCCGGTTTACAGCTTGAAGCCAGCTTTGACCAGGCTGCGCTGCCGCAACTGCAGTTTTCAGCAATGATGCGGCCATTCGAGATCGCAGACATCGTCTGTGAGCATCGCAGTTGCCCGCCTGCGCCATCTTGTGCGGTATCGCTTACGCAATGCAAGCGGCTCAGGGACACGCGTGACTGTTCGTCGTGCCTGTTTCGCAACCCGTTGAACAACCGCTGTATCAGCGAGGCTGCGGACCCCATTTGCGAAGCAGCCCGGAGCCGCCAAAACGCAGAATATGAGGCTGACCGGGCAAGTTGTATTGCCAATGCCGAGGCCGCGAAGCTGGAGTGCGAGCAGTTGAGTGCGCAAGCACTGCGTAGCTGTGAAATTGAATCAGGCTTTGAGCAATCGGCCTGTGAAGCGATCAAAGGCGGCATTGCATCGCTGCCCAAAGAGAGTCCAATGGCAACAGCTGAGGCACAGGCAGCCGTCAAGGGCCGGCTAATTGCCGTTTTCTCCAATATCAGTATTGACGGTGATTTCACCCGCCTGAAAATGGATATAGCGTTAAAATCCAACATGAAACTGGATGGCAAGCTGAAATTCAGCCCTGGCAATTTGCCCCGGGCACTGGCAGTTGCATTACTGCCTGGAATGCGCCCTTCACCAGTCGGGCTGTTTGCGTCACCAGCAGTCAACAGCATCCTGACCACCCTTTCAGAGGCTGACAATGCCTTTACCGCCAACTGGTCCGGTTACATATTGCCGCTTGAATTATTTCCGTCACCGCTGGAATCTGTATTCGTGGGCAACCCCAATCTACTGGCCAATTGCTCGATTGGGCTGACGGTTAACGATGTTGAACGCGCACTCACGGGGGACGACGCAGATTTCTTTACTGGACAACTGGAACTGGAAATACAGCCACAGCCCACCATGATCTATCTGTCCCCGGCAACGGTGCAATACGGTGAACGCGAATTTCAAGGCAGGGCAATGATATCTTCCACTCACGTACGATATGACATTGCTAAAGGAATGATTTTTGCCTGGGGGATAAAAACTCACCGCTTCAGCATCCCATATGAAGCGGTGACGATACTCATTCCGGTAACACTCTGGACCTCGTATCGCTGGCTGTTTGCATCCCTGCTAACGGCTGCGGTACCTCCATGGTTCAGTAACCGGCCACCTTTCTACCTTCTTCTGATATCTTCGCCACCCTTGGTAAACTCAGAGTCGGTAGTCCGGTTCTTGCGGGGCCTTTGACATCCTTGTTGGTCAGCACGGGATGAACTGATTAAGAAAACTAAGACCACGACTACATACTAGTCCGTGCGGCTAAACAGATATTGAAATAAAGATGAACGCAGCTTAAATTTTTGATGAAATAAAATTAAACGTTTTCTTCAAGCTTCAGGCGGTAACCCAGGCCACGGACCGTTTCGATCATCGAGCTAGCGGAAGCGCCGTCAATTTTTTTACGCAGCTTGCCGATATAAACATCCACCACATTGGTCAACGGGTCCATGTTGAGTCCCCAGACGTTATTCAGAATGCGCTCACGGCTGAACAAAGTGTCTGGATTGCTCATCAGCAACTCGATGATGGCCAGTTCCTTGGCCGTCATCTTGATGTCCTTTCCATCGACAGAGAATCGCAGTGATTTGCGGTCAAATACCAGTGGGACCGGCTTCGAGGGTCTGTTCCTGGTCGGCAATGGCCGAACTGCGGCGCATAATCGTCTCGATCCGCGCCAGCAATTCTTCAAACGAAAACGGCTTGGTCATGTAATCGTCTGCACCCATGCGCAAGCCGGCTATCACGTCATCCAGGCTGTCCATGGCTGACAGGATAATCAACGGCGTGTTGATTTGCTTCATGCGCAATTGCTGACACACTTCGAGGCCGTGTATCCCGGGCAGCATCAAATCAAGCAGAATCAGGTCAAAATCGCCTTCCATCGCCAGCGACAAGCCGGTTTCACCATCGTTGGCGACGAGGCAGAAATGGCCCTCGGCACGCAGACCGCGTTGCAGGAAATCGGCTATTCGCGTTTCGTCTTCAACAATCAGAATTCTCATGCCACTGCCTTTAGCTTTATCTTCCGCGGGCAGCACAACGGTCGCCAATGCGCCTTCACCCGGCTTGCCCTTCCAGCGTAATGTGGCCCTTGTGCGCCTCCACAATCGCCTTGGCAACCGGCAGGCCCAGACCGGTGCCGCGTGCATGGCCCTGGGCCTGTCCGCCACGGTAAAATCTCTGAAAAGCCTGTCTTGCTTCCTCGGCGGTGAGCCCGATACCGGAGTCACGCACGGTCACAACAATTTCCTGCCCCTGTCTTTTCAGGCGCACCTGCACTTTACCACCCGCGTTGGAATAGCGCAGGGCATTGTCAATCAGAATGGAAAAAACCTGGCGCAAGCGTCCATCATCGCCCATCACCACGGCAGTTTCGTCTGCCAGTTCCGGCACAATGCTGATCTCCTGCTGTTCAGCCCGGGCAGTGAAATCAGAACACACGGCATCGAGCAGGCTGCCGATGGACAAGGGGCGTATTTTCAGGCGTGGTTCGCCGGCATCGGCGCGGGCAATAAACAGTAAATCATCGACCAGGCGCGTTGTTTGATCAGCCTGATCTATGATCCGCTCCAGCGTCTCCTGGTACTCAGCCGGGGTTTTGGCCTTGCCCCTCATGGCGATTTCAGCTTCACCGCGGATCACGGTCAAAGGCGTGCGGAATTCGTGGCTGATATCGGCCAGCAGCTTTCGCCGGTTTTCATCGACCATGGCCAGCATGTCATTGCTGCTTTTCAGCGCACGGGTACGCTCTTCGACGACGGCTTCGAGCCGGACATTGGAATCGTGCATGACGGCCCGGTGATCTGCCAGTTCACGCGCCATGGTGTTAAATGCATCTCCCAGGCGGTCAAATTCCTTTTCCTGCAATTCCGGAATCCGGTGGTTCAGATCACCGCCGGTAAATGTTTTCGCGCCATGGTAAAGAACATTGACAGACCGCGTCAGGCTGCGTGAAAAAAGCCAAATGATTAAGGCGGTAAAGCCTGCCAGCGCCAGCATGAACAAGGGCAGAGAACCTGTAATGTAGCGAGCCAGCGAGATGCTCTCGGTATTGGCTTCACTGACCTCGTTGGCCCTGGCGGCCAGGATTTCACTCATCAATTCATTGAAAATTTCTGCCGTGCCTGCGCTGTGCAGGCGCTCTGATTCTGTGCGGGCATTGTCAGTCTGCTGAGCCTCCAGTGCCAGCCGGATGGTCTCCCCGGAACCTATGATTGCTTCAATCAGGCCCTCCAGTTCGTCGAGTACTTCGAGATCATCGATATTCTGATCAACGCTATACAAAGCGCTTTCTTCAGCAAGCGACTGCCTGATTCCACCCAGGGCTGTTCTCAAACTGCCGTCAATATCGTGCCACTGGGTTAAATCGCTGATCTCGCCATTATCAATGCTTTCTTCAATCAGGCTGAGTTTTTGTGCTCCCTGTGCAGAAACCGTGCGGTAGTCATTCAGCACGGAATTGGCGATGCTTATGCGTTCAATATCGAATTCAAACCACTGAACACTGTCATAGAAATACCAGGCCAGCGCCAGCGTAGTCAGCAGCATTACGCCAAACGCTATGTGCAATTTTCGGCTAAATCGCGTCTTTATCGTTGCCATTGCAGGTATTTGACTCCTGGTTTCTTCCAGTTCAAGAGCCTAAGGATACCAAACACAATGCAAGCGCAATAGAAAGAGCTGCTCAGCTAAAAAAGAGGCCACATGGTGGTGGCCCCTTTTCAATTTCTGAGATGGTTATCAACGGGGTGAATTAATATCCTCCGGGTACCCATGAAATTATTCAATGTATAACAGCGCAATTTAATCTATTCTTAGCAATTCTGCACTGGGTCAAGCATTAATATTATGCAGCGCAATTGCCTGCGGTTCGGATTTACGTTGACGCTGTTTATCTTTCCTGCTCAGCAGATATTTGGCGGGGATACACGGCCCGGCTCTGATATCTTTGAGGAAGTTGTAGTTTTTGCGACTCGAATTCCCACCGACCTCACGGACCTTCCATTTGCCGCCGGGCGCGTCGGCAGGGAAGAGATTCAACTTGCACGCCAGCAGTTGGGGTTGGATGAAGCCCTCGCCACGATTCCCGGCCTGTTCTTCCAGAACCGGTACAATTTTGCCCAGGACCTGCGCATCTCGATACGCGGTTTCGGGGCGCGGGCCAATTTTGGCATTCGGGGCATCCGCATTTTTGCCGACGATATTCCGCTGACCCTGCCGGACGGCAGGGCAGTGTGGATGCCATTGACCTGGGCTCAGCCGGGCAGATCGAGGTGATTCGCGGGCCTTTCTCAGCAGTCTATGGTGCAGCATCCGGGGGCGTGATCAATATCCGCACGGAAGACGGGCCTGAAACCCCGTTCGTTTCCGGGCGGCTGAACCTGGGCTCCTATGGCTACCGTCAGGTCCAGGCCAAGTCCGGTGGTGAGAACGGTCCCTGGAACTGGCTGGCCAATGTGTCTTCGACCCGGCTTGATGGCTACCGGGATCATGCGGAATATCGCAGCGATCTGCTGAACAGCAAGTTCCGTTACCAAATCAACGATGGGTCCCGGCTGACCTTGCTCATCAATGCGGTGGACCAGCCGGAGGCACAGGATCCGGGTGGCCTGAACGCACGTGAAGTCGCCGGGGACCGCCGGCAGGCCGCTCCACGCAACCTGCTGTATGACGCCGGCGAGAGCCTGGAGCAGCAGACCCTGGTCCTTACCTGGCACATTCGTTCAGGCCACCCGGATCCTGTGCCTCCGGCTGGTCCACCGCATTGATGAGCAAGGTCGCCGGGACCCATCGTTTATTTGGTAACGGAACTTGCTGTTCAGCAGATCGCTGCG
>PVMK01125665.1_pt1 | contig 10513 bp, 12 predicted proteins | sample 1853481 | NCBI WGS metagenome assembly PVMK01 (sample SAMN08533507, study PRJNA380276) | Marine sediment metagenome, whole genome shotgun sequencing project. | reverse complement strand
TCCAATGGTCATGCTCACAAACATGAGCATGACCATTGGATGGGCGGTCCCTGTGATCTTCAATAGCACCGTCTCCAAAGACTCTCAATATTTGCTAGAAATCTGTATCTATGGTGTCTTGTTTTTTGGCATTACGCCATTCATTTTAAAAACACTTTTTCAAAAGCAATTTCAAGGGTTTCAAGTCACCTTCCAACGCGACACCGAATCATCGCCTTCTTCACCATCATGATCGTTCAATAATCTATATAAGTCTGCCCATGAAAATTGCCACCTGGAATGTGAACTCAATTAAGGTCAGGATTCCTCACTTGATGGAATGGGTGGCACAAGCTGATCCGGATGTCGTCCTCTTACAGGAACTCAAAACCACTGAGGACCAATTCCCCAGAATGGCCATAGACGAATTAGGCTACAACATGGCCGTGGTTGGGCAAAAAACCTACAATGGCGTAGCCATCCTCTCCAAAATGCCTATTGAGATAGAACAGACCGCACTTCCCGGCGATCCCTCTGACGAACAAGCCCGCTATGTGGAAGCCGTGATAGGAAACGTTCGGATCGCCTCCATTTATTTACCCAACGGGAATCCTGTCGGCACGGAGAAATTTTCGTACAAACTCAAATGGATGGATCGATTAATCGCCCATGCCCGCTCTCTTTTGGCCTTGGAAGAGGCCGTGGTATTGGGAGGTGACTTTAATGTGTGCCCCACCGATGACGATGTCTACGATCCTCAAGGTTTTGCAGAGGATGCGCTCTGCCGGCCGGAATCCCGGGCCCGTTTTCGAGAACTATGCCACCTAGGTTACACCGACGCTCTTCGTGCGTTTCATCCGGAACTGGGACTCTACACCTACTGGGATTACCAAGCTGGCAGATGGAACCGAGACGAAGGACTGCGCATTGACCATTTGATGCTCTCACCACAGGCCGTCGATCGACTGAGCACTGCCGATGTTGATCGAAATCCTCGAGGTATGGAGAAGCCCTCCGATCACACCCCGGTTTGGTGTAAACTGCGATCGGCATAGCTTATATGGCTTTTTGAGTTCTCGGGGGGGGCTGGCCAAAAATTAGACATTTCTGCATGCGAGTTTCCTCTCCATCATTGGCAAATAGAGGGAAATCATCTATTCTTCCTACTCATTGGTAGACTGAATTGATGTTCTTCATGAATTGGCTGAATTTAGTTTTTTTGATCTAACCTCTTTCATCGTTCTTATGGACTCTATTAAATTCGGGACATCCGGTTGGCGAGCTATTGTTGCGGAAGACTTTACGGTCAGGAACATTCGCATTGTCTGCCAAGGTATTGCACAATACCTGCGCCAGCAAAAAATCGGTCAGCAGCGCATTCTGATCGGTTATGACGCTCGGTTTTTAGGGGAAAAGTTTGCCAAGGTGGCGGCGGAAGTCATGGCGGCCCATGGCATTCCTTGCTTACTGTGTGATCGGGATACACCAACTCCTACCATTTCCTATCATGTCATCAATCGGAAATTGGCAGGTGGGATTAATATCTCAGCCAGTCACAATCCCCCAGAGTGGAATGGCATCAAATTTACGCCAGACTGGGGTGGGCCTGCATTGCCCGAAACTACCAAAGCTATTGAACTGCGTATCCTACCCCTGCTGCATGGCGAACATATCAAATGGTCACCCTGGGAACGCGCACAAAGCGACGGGATGGTGCGATATTTTGACCCTCAACCGGATTATCTCAAAGCCTTAGAACGCATGGTTGATCGAGACCGTATCCGCAACGGTCGCATTCGCGTTATCTTCGACCCGCTTTTCGGGACAACACGAAATTATCTCGACGAATTTCTTCGGGGAGCGGGGGCCAAGCTGGCGGTTCTGCACCATTGGCGTGATCCGTATTTTGGAGGGTTTCGGCCAGAACCCACGGACGAAACGCTGCAAGAATTAAAAGACACCGTCTGTCGTGAAGGAGCTCATCTTGGACTCGCCACCGATGGTGGCGGGACCGGTTCGGAGTCGTAGATGCCGACGGGACGTTTATCCAAGCCAATTATGTCTTGGCGATTCTCTTAGATTATCTGATAAAAAGTCGCCAATGGACCGGAGCGGTGGCCCGTTCAGTAGCCACGACCCATCTGATCGATGCGGTGGCAGCGCACCATGGCTTAACGGTGCACGAAACTCCTGTAGGATTCAAATTCATTGGTGAATTATTAGCTAAAGGAGAAATTGTGTTCGGCGGAGAAGAAAGTGCCGGCTTGTCGATCAAAGGTCATGTGCCAGAAAAAGATGGAATTCTTGCGGGGGCCTTAGTGGCGGAAATGGTGGCCTTCACCGGAAAAACCATTCAAGACTTGCTTAAAGATCTGTTTGATCGTGTCGGAGGTCTCTATGCCTCACGACAAGACCTCACTATTAATGAATCAATGCAAGAACAGGTCAAAGAGATTATTGACCATCCCCCAACCACATTTGCCGGCACAGAGGTCACACAGGTCAACAAACTGGATGGCTGTAAATTAATATTATCCGCGGCGGTTGGTACCTGATTCGTCCCTCCGGCACCGAACCAATCGTCCGCTGTTACGGCGAAGCCAACACCCCTGAACGGCTTGAAGAAATCATGCAGGCCGGCCGCGAACTGCTTCACATCGTCCAGCAATAATTCGGCAAGGAAGACTGATGTTCCACAGGCTACGCTTGTTGTTCCTGTTTAGGCTAAAATAGGCTAGAATTATCGAAATGAATCCCCTAAACACGTCTTCTCCATTCAGATTCACACGGCGGGCAAGCGCAATAGCCACTCACATGGCCAAAGAAAAGTTTAAAGAAATTCAGGCCATGACCCCTTCCCAACGCCTTCAGCGGGCCCTTGATCTTTCAGATATCTGCTACAATCTTTCCCGTTCATGTTCCAAGACGCCTTAACCCAGATCATTGCGCAACTTTCGCAGGCAAAAGACCAAGGTCTTCTTCAAGATTTTGGCTTAGTTGGGGGTTTGGCTATTGCGGCTTGGGGAACTCCACGAGCCACACAAGACATTGACTTCGCCATTGCTCTCGGTGGAGCACGGCCCTCCGATTTAGCAAAGTTGCTAGGGGGAACCTATGAAGAAGGTGATCAGGACGATCCTCTACGTGGAGTGTTTCGAGTGTATAAATTAGGCGAAGCCCAACAGATTCCCATTCAGCTGATTATGCTGCCATCCGTTTGGTCTCAAGTGCTGTTTAGCCATATCCAAGAGCTAGAGCTTGCTCACACTCTGATACCGGTCGTGTCCTGGGAAGCCTTACTCCTGCTTAAACTCTATGCAGGGGGGCCAAAGGATCTGTTAGATGCTCAAACATTATTTGTCCATCAACAACCACACGCACGCCATCAAGAGCATGTTGCAACGATGGCCAAAACAGTTGGTTTGACGGAAGAATGGAATACATTTCTCAAGGAAATAGCTGGTATGGGAATCTAAGGGTCTGAGACGATTTTTCTCACCGGGCTACCTTGATGGATCGATTATTTTCAGCTTGGGCATTCCAGATCGATAGAACCCACGATCTCGAGTCAGCAACGCATCCGCATGGTATAGAGCATGGGCTCCGATGAGAAAGTCAGCAACCATGCGGTCTCGCCGTCCGCCTTTTTGCCGATAATCCTTCCACAATCGACCAGCAAACAACGAGGCTTCAAGCCCTAAAGGGGAAAACTTCACTCCCAAAGATTGTAGGGCCTCCTGAGCGCTAGTCTCCGAAGGGAATACAGCCGATACCTCGGCCCACACAACCTCACAGGCCACTAAAGACCCTTGATAGATACAGGAACGAATGGCCTCTTTTGAAGAAACCCCATGAATGGGATCGGCCCCAAAAATATCAATCAAGACATTCGTATCAACGGCGGTGATCACCGAGGATCCGGTTTCCCACGCAAGGTGGTCATGGTTTTGTCAGTGGTTTGCTTGGAATGTAAGATGCCAAACACGGCTTCCACGGGATCTGTCGTCTGAGCCTTCGTGGCCACCAATCTGCCTTTCTCTTCTTGAAAATCCAACACCTGCCCGGGAAGAAGGCCTAACCGGTCACGAAGGGGCTTAGGGATCGTCACTTGTCCTTTTTCAGATATGGTAGATTTCATACTTTAATAGTATTAATTCATACTTTATATGTCAATAATTCGCCTCTGTCGCTCTTGCCCATACCTATCACATTCTCCACCTTACTGCCGTTGGCACCCTCTCGCGTGCACATAGACTTGAAATCATTATTCAAATTCAAACGACGAGCATGCGCAATAGCTGCCACATGGCCACGGAAAAGTTCAAAGAATTCAAGCCATGACGGCTTAACCCAAGTCGATACGAAACTCAAGCAGGCTAAGAACCAAGGGCTTCTTCAGGATTTTGGCTTAGGGTCCGTCACGAAATACCCGGTACAATTGGCCGAGACGATTTTGGAGTGAGCCAAGGAGAGAAGAACGCGTATACCGGAAGTATGGAAACGATGAGCGACGCCGGCACAACCCAAACGTGTCCGGCCCTACGGGTATTTCGTGACGGACCCTTAGTGGCGGGTGGGCAGGTGCCCACCCGCCATAACTTGTTGTGAAGAGATAGAATGGAGATTTGAGCCCTTACAGCATCACACCACGGACAGTGCTTCTACCTTTAGAGCCTTTTTACCGGCCGCTTTAGCGGTGCGGGCTACGCGCTTTTCTTCAATTTTTTCTAATTCGTGTTCCACCGCATGAAAGGCGGCACGGATGGCTTCCTCGAAGGTTTTGGATTCTTTCCTAGCAGTCACCGTCCGTTTAGGAGGCAGGGTAATGACAACCAAGGCTTCGGCGTTATCCGCGCCTTTTTTATGATGGGCATTTTTGGTGAGGGTGACGCGGGCATGAGTAGGACGAATGATCCCCGTTTCCAAGACTTTAACTCGCCGTTCAATTTCCGTTTTCCAGCGTGGAGTCATGCCAACATTTCGGCTTTCAATTTTAATATCCAGCGGTTGTCCATTCATAACAACTCCTTCCGTCACTAATGTGGTTAAACCTTGTCGGAACGTCGTTTACTCTTGTATTTGTTCACCTTTTATTTACGAGATGCCCCAATTTTTTTTGTTGTTCGAGACACTCATATTGTAAAATTTTTTCCGGAGTTGCGTCAAAGGTTTCGGCAAGATTTCCGTAACAATTCTCAACTTTGCTAGACTGTTGCAGTAGATAAGATTGGGACCCCCTCAAGGGTCAAATCGGAGAATCGTATCGATCTACAACAAGCCCATGGAGGTCTAATATGTCGTTGAATAGGAGGAATCTTATGAAAGTTGGAGTCGTATTGGGCTTAGGAGTATTCGCCAAATCCTTGGGCGTATCTCTGGCAGCCAGCAACCCTGTCCCCGAGCATTCGGACATTCAAAAAATCACCAAAACCGATGAAGAATGGAAAGCCCTCCTTACACCTGAACAATACCAAGTCTTACGGCAAGAAGGCACCGAGCGGCCATTCGCCAATGAATATAATGACAACAAAGCCAAAGGAATCTATGAATGTGCCGGGTGTGCGCTGGCATTGTTTTCCTCAGAGACTAAATTTGATAGTAAAACCGGCTGGCCCAGTTTTTGGGAGCCCATCTCAGAGAAGGTTGTCGAAACTCGAACCGATTGGAAAATCATTTATCCTCGGACAGAAGTGCATTGCGCGCGCTGCGGCGGACATCAGGGCCACATCTTTGACGACGGCCCACAACCGACCGGATTACGCTATTGCATCAATTCAGCAGCTCTGAAGTTTGTTCCAGCTTAGGAGCCTGTCCAAGATGAGACTGATCTACTGCGGTTGCGCTGGATTTGGCCAGATTTCCCGATCCTTTTCGTTCAATAGTCCCCACTATTCGCCTCAAACGATCGAATAATCTGACTCAAACCAACACAACCTCGCCACGATCGCTTATCTCGGACAGGCTCCTAGAAAGAAAATGGGGAAAGTGAGAAGGGAAAGGACTCGTTTCACAGAGCTGACTTCTCACTTTTTTCTTTTCACATTTCACAGCGACGCGAAACGTGCGTGAATCAATTGCTCAACGGCTGGAAAATGTCGCTCCGGTAAATTCCGAAAGCGTTTCCGGCAGTCGGCGATGGCCTCTTCAACTGACCCGTAGTGTTTTGAGGGGGGTACTAAATTATTCGCATATTCTCGTAGTCGTCCCTCGACCACTCGCACGAATCTCTCGTCACCAGCCAATGCATGCGCAGCCGCCTGGATATCTCCTTTATTTTCCATGAGCGCCTGAAACCCCAGGCCTTTCAATCGCTGGGTGACTGTTCCTCGATCCCAGCCCAGGGTTGCGGCCGTTGCTTGCATCTCAAATTTATGACGGCGTAAACAATCTAATACCATGGCGTCTTCTCTCTGTCCCAGTTCTTCCTTTACCCAATTTTCCCCAACCACCGATGTTAGAGGGGGAGGCAAATTCAAATCTGCTTCAGTAATGACCGGTCCGCTTGCCAACGCGACAGCCTGCCCAATCGTTTGACGCAATTCACGAATATTGCCTGGCCATTGATGGGCCACGATTGCATCCAATGCCCCTTGGGTGAAGGCCAAATCCGTTCGATGCTGTAATTGAGCACATTGCTGTAAGAAAGACTGGGCCAACAACACATGATCGGCCTGGGTACGCGCACGGAGAGGTGGAAGCGTCAAGACCATACCGCGTAATCGATAGTACAAATCTTCCCGATAGCGACCAGCTTGCACCTCGCGTTGAAGATCCCGATTCGTTGCGGCAATGATGCGTGCATCCACGTGAGTGACACAACTCTGTCCCACTCGGTGAAATCCCCCGTCTTCTAAAAATCGAAGCAGTTTGGCTTGCAGTTCAAGAGGATGATTACCCTATTCAACTAAAAGAATCGTTCAGCCATGTATCGATTCGAAAAAGCCCTTGCGACCCACAGCTCCAGTAAAGGCACCCTTCACATGGCCAAATAATTCCCCCTCAAATAACTCAGAACGAATCGCGGCCATATTTACGGAAATAAAAGGACCCTGTCGACGAGGACTCAGTGCATGAGCCGCTTTGGCAAAGACTTCTTTGCCCGTGCCGGTTTCTCCCAATAACAAAATGGGAACCTGGGTCGCTGCAGCTTTCTTTAGATTTTGAAAAAGTCGAAGAACGGCTTGATCACGAGTCACAATCTGGAAGGCTTCGCATTCTTGAATCAGCTCTTGGCAATCTATCGTCGTAGGCTCAGAAGGAAACTCAGCTGGAGATGCGGGCACGTGTTGACGAAGATCGTGTAATTCCTCTTGCATTCCGTCAATCTTTCGACGAGTTTGGTCAATCTCATCTTTATACTTTTCCAATTGGGAAAGGGCTGTATTCTGAGATACCTGTAATTCTTCAATAACGGTCACGGATTGATTCGTCTGGTGCTGTGCATCGTATAGTTGTTCTTCCAATTGTCGAACATGCTGTTGTTTCCCTGCGAATTCATTTTGGAGTTGCATTAATTGCTGCTCCCCCTGGACGATTCGTTGTTGCACGATCACCCGAGACTGCAAGAACCTCCAAACACCCATACGCAATAATCGTCATCCCCACAGCCAGAGCCATACTGAAGAGCGGCCAAATCCAACCCCAAAGGAATCCAAGAAAGAGCAAAACACTTGCAACCAACGCAATGGCCAGGCCTATGAGACCAAAACGACTCAGAGACAACTCACGGAACATGAGTACCGTAAACAGCCATCCCAGACTCATCGTTACCAAAAACGCAACCACAAATGGGGATGTCGAAATCCATGAATTTGTCAGATACGCATTGGCCAGTTTCGCATGAAGAAAGGCAACCGGAACGTTGGACTCCCGTGGAGTGGACAGAGCCAGGCTCATTGCTGACCCCGAAAAAGGAACACGATCTTTCCTTGGAAAAGACGAACCAGTTTTTCCCGCTCCCCTGCTTGAAATAAACTCCATACGTCCGTAAACGGATACGTAGGAAAGAGAGCCTCACCCTTCTTTGGCATCATGTCCGGGACATAAAGGAACGCGTCTGTAACCGGATCCGTTTCACTCGTTGACGCTAACGCGGCAACAGCGGCCCCAAACGGCAGCCTAAGAGAATTTAAAGAAGACGAGTTGAAAGTGAAGCCTGGAACAATCCCATTGTCATCTGAGGTCAGACCCAGAGCGCCTGTACGGATTGCAGCTTGGGCCAAAACAGGTGGAACCGAGTCAGGATAGACCACCGATCCCACCTGTTTCGTCACTTCCGCCAGGTGCACAAATCCAGACAAACCTCCACATTCGGACGGAATAGGCACGGAAACATCAATCATCGGGGCGATGACCGACGCCCCTGCCTGATGAAGCGCCAGGAACGTGACCTCCAAGGCACGGAGATTCCATCGCCCCTCGCCACAAAGGGCCGGGCTCTTTTCCTCTACACGAACAAGGACAATCGAAGACGCGATGGGTTGAGAAGGCAGATGCGACAGTTGCCATTCGGCAAGCCATCGCTCTCCTTGAGGAAAGATGTATGAGATACCGAAACTCATGGCCGTACAGCACACCACAACGGCCATAGCCACCAGCGCATATTTTTTTTGAGAACTCATACACGGCTCACTCATGCATCACCTGAGACTATGATTATTTATCCTCGCAGTGGGATCACGAAAGTCTGCATAAGCTCTTCACGCACCTAGGAAATTCAAAAAACTCTCATCACCCAAAAAGTGACCACGCAATTCTTCCATTCCCTATGCCCATCAATTGCTTGCACAGCTTTTTCGCGCTCAACCGCCGTTTCTAGGTTTACTCATCGACCGACAAGCTTTCCGCACGGCATGAAATTTTTCCTTAGGCATTGTTGTCTCCATGAGGTCACAGCCAACCCGGTCCCCTTCCTTTGCAACCTGAAGCCAATACTGTTCAAGGGAAGAATGTTGCGGAGGAAATTTCTCAGCCATACCTTTTTCATACCACTCACGCAAAATATTCTGAGCCAACTCGTCTAACGCCAACGCCCGCTCAATCATCCAGGGGAGAACAAACCTTGGGGTAGTAGCCCGATCCCAGAGAGTAGCGTCTTCGAGCGATGAACTGGCCGGGAATGCAAGAGGGGCTTGATTGGCAAGATCTTGGCGAATCAAGCCAAATCCTGTCAGCACATCCTGTTGTTCCGTCGAAGTGAATGATTGCCGGTGAAGCCTCCGGCGCAATTGAGCCAGTTGATTCTTAGCCGTTCGAGTGATCGTGTCAGGAATTGATCCACGACTACTCCGGGACCACCACAACATGGCCAATGGCACATTGCGATCAATCCCATTTCCATTGCTATACATTGAGGCTAATAGTCCCCTGTGCTTCTCGTGATCCACCTTCGGCTGCCTGTCGAAGTGGATCAATCGCTTCATTCATTAAATTTTGAGCTCGCAACACGATACCCAAGTGAAACAGCGCATCCACAAAGTTCGGGGTAATCCTGACCGCCTGACGAAAAGACTGTACCGCTAAGGCCAACTCCCCTTGCTCGGCATGGGCAATCCCAAGAGTAAAATGAAGATGAGCCCAGGTGGGTTGCAGCCTGGCAGCAATTTCGAGTGCCGTCACCGCCTCATCCCATCGCCGTTCGGACACCAGAGCTGAGCCTAACTGTGACCACCCTTGTGCCCATTCCGGCCGCTGCTCAACCACCCATTGAAATTCTTTCGTGGCATCTTTGAAATGCCCCATTGCTGTCAGCGCCATTCCCAAATTGTCATGGAGCCAAAACGTGTCTTGGCCAAATGGATCCTGCTGGAGAGCTTTCCGCCAGCTATGCGCCGCCTGCGCCCAATCACCCCTGCGACTCCACGCCACGCCTAGAAACAATCGAGCGGACGTCATACGGGCATCTAAAGCTAGTACGCGCTCTAGCGCTTCCACACTCGCCTGCTCCTCTCCCTTGGCCAATAACGCCACGCCTAAGTTGAAATGGGCAGAAACCAGATCGGGTTGAAGAGCCACCGCTTGACGAGAATATTCGATGGCTTCTTGATAATTCCCTTCCTGCACGGCTAGGAGACCTAGATTGGCATAGGTTCTGGCTTCACCGGGATTCAATGCCAGGGCCTTCAGCCAGGCTGTCCGCGCCAAACCATACTCATGGGATTCATAATGAGCCTGCCCCAACGCCACATGGGCCTGGACCCAATCCAACGCCCAAGATAGCGCAGAATGAAAATGCGCCATGGCCACAGCCGGATTCTGCTCCGCTAAAAAACCCAAGCCCAAGGCATAGTGTGCTTCAACAAAATTGGGCTGAATACGAAGCGCAGCCTGCCATTCTTTCATCGCCTGCGGAAGCCGCCCATTCTGAACCAATGACACACCATAGTTATAGGAAACCAGCGCCGACAGGGAATAGCGTAACGACAGGGCTTCAGGATCAATCCGTTCAGCTTCGGTCCAAGCCGTGATCGCGCCAGTTAAATCTCCTGTTTTGGCTAGGGACACACCCAGATTGTGAAAGGCATCTGCGTAGTCG
>PVMK01128263.1_pt1 | contig 10514 bp, 9 predicted proteins | sample 1853481 | NCBI WGS metagenome assembly PVMK01 (sample SAMN08533507, study PRJNA380276) | Marine sediment metagenome, whole genome shotgun sequencing project. | reverse complement strand
TGGCGAGAACCAGCGGAGGACTTAAGCAAGATTATTGCAGCGCCGGCAGTGTTCTGGCGAGCCTGCATGGTGGCCGCGGTCAATCCGAAAACCTTGCTCTTCAATGCAGCATTCCTGCCTCAATTCGTCCCGTCGGGCGGCAATGCGACTATGCAACTTGCCGTCGTATCGTGTGTGTTCCTGATGGTGCTATTACTGGGCGACATGCTGTGGGCACTAGGTGCTGGCACGGCTCGTCAGTTGCTCGAAAAGCATGCGGCGGCCCGCAACAAGATTACGGGTGGCTTCCTGGTCGTGGCGGCGATTGGTCTGGCCCTGTCGCGGCGAGCGCCCTAGGCCCACAGCCCGCCGTCGATCGGGATGGCGGTCCCCGTGATGTGCTTCGCCGAATCGCCCGCGAGAAAAAGTACGAGTGATGCGATGTCACTTGGTTCGGCGATGCGTTTGTTGGGGCTGTACTCGGCAATGCCGGCCAGGAAGCTATCGACATCAACGTCTTGCGCTACTGCGCCCTCGGCCAGCATCGGCGTGTCCACGCCACCCGGGCAAATCGCATTGACGCGAAGCCCGTCGGCGGCGTAATCCAGCGCCATGGCCCTGGTGAATTGGATCAGGCCACCCTTGCTCACACAATAGGCGAGCGCCCGCGGGCCGGCGCGCAATCCCCAAAAGGACGAAATATTGATGATGCTGCCTTCCGACTTCAACAGGCTGGGCAATGCGGACCGCGACAAATAGAACGGCACATCGAGATTGATCGTCATCGTGGCCCGCCAGTCATCGTCGCTCGTTTCTTCGGCGTTGCCGCGTGGCAATATTCCCGCCGAATTGACCAGGCAATCGATGGCACCGAACTCGTCGATCGTGTCGGCGACGAGCTCATCGCAGTCATCAGGCTCGACGAGATCGCCGGCCCAGGTCGAGATGCTGTCGGAGACGTCCGCGACTTCCGCCAGTCGCCCCTCGTCACGCCCGGCCGCCATCACGTTCCAGCCCGCATCCGCGAACTCAATTGCGGCCGCGGCCCCGATTCCGGAGCTTGCCCCTGTAATGAGTGCAACATTCATGTCAGATCGCCGATTGTGGGCCGTGTATCGAATAGTATCTCTTTCCGCAGCATCGATCCGATATTGCCTATATAATGCGCCACCGTTTTGTGACCCATACAACATGTTCCCCACCAACCATATTCGCAATATCGCGATCATCGCCCATGTCGATCATGGCAAGACGACGCTCGTAGATCGCTTGCTACAGCAATCCGGCACGCTCGACGAACGTGCCGCCGTGCTCGATCGGGTGATGGATTCGAACGACCTCGAGCGCGAGCGGGGCATCACGATTCTGTCGAAGAACACGGCGATACGCTGGAAGGAGTGGCGCATCAATATTGTCGATACGCCAGGACACGCTGATTTCGGTGGTGAGGTGGAGCGCATATTGTCGATGGTTGACGGTGTCTTGCTGCTGGTCGACGCCGTCGAAGGCCCGATGCCACAAACGCGGTTTGTGACGCAAAAAGCCTTTTCCTACGGCTTTACTCCGCTGGTCGTCATCAACAAGGTCGACCGTGATGGTGCGCGGCCTGGCTGGGTACTCGATCAGACCTTTGAATTGTTTGACCGTCTCGGCGCCAGCGATGAGCAACTCGATTTCCCCGTGATCTACGCGTCCGCCCTGCAAGGCTTCGCAGGTACGGAACCCGATGTCAGCGATGGCAACACCTTTCCCTTGCTTGAGGCGGTCATTGAACACGTACCGCCACCCAATGTGCAGCTGGACGGCGCGTTGCAGATGCAGGTTTCAAGCCTCGACTACAACACTTATGTCGGTGTGCTTGGAATCGGCCGTATCAATCGAGGCATTGTTAAAGCGAATTCGCGGATCAGCATCGCACGACCGGATGGGTCGTCGCGCAATGGACAACTGATGCACCTGTACGGGTTCGATGGATTGGAGCGCATCCCCATCGAGGAGGCCGGCGCCGGCGACATCGTCGTGTTCAGCGGGATCGACGATCTGCAAATATCCGACACGATATGCGAACGTGGTGTGCCTGAAGGACTGCCCGCGCTCAAAGTCGATGAGCCGACTATTAGCATGACGTTTCAGGTCAACAAGTCACCCTTCGCAGGACAGGATGGAAAGTTTCTGACCAGCCGCCAGATCGAGGCGCGACTTGCTCAGGAACTCAAACACAACGTCGCGTTGCGGGTTGAAGAGACAGGGGATCCGGACAAGTTTCGCGTTTCAGGTCGCGGCGAACTACACCTGTCAATACTGATCGAAACCATGCGGCGCGAAGGCTACGAGCTGGCCGTCTCGCGACCGACCGTCATTGAGCGCGACGTCGACGGTGTCAGGCACGAACCCTGGGAACTCGTCACGGTCGATTTCGCGGAAGAGCACCAGGGCGCCGTCATGACGCGTCTGGCGGAACGCAAAGGCGAGTTGTTGAGTATGATGCCGGACGGCCGTGGCCGAATGCGGCTCGAATATCGCATTCCGTCTCGGGGGCTGATTGGTTTTCGTACGCAGTATTTGACCACGACTGCGGGAACCGGTCTTCTGTACTCTGTATTCGATAACTACGCTCCGCGCGTCAATGCAGATATTGGGCAGCGCAACAACGGTGTGTTGGTCTCAACGCTGGCGGGCAAGGCGCTTGCCTATGCACTATTCAACTTGCAAGAGCGTGGTTCGCTGTTTATCGGGCACGGCGTCAGTGTTTATGAGGGAATGATCATTGGCATTCACAAACGGGGTAATGACCTGCCGGTGAATCCCGCCAAGGCCAAGCAACTGAACAACATTCGCGCGGCCGGAAACGACGAAAACATCGTGCTCACACCGCCGGTGCGCTTCTCGCTCGAACAGGCGCTCGAATTTATTGATGATGATGAGTTGGTAGAAATAACACCAAAGAACATCCGTATCCGTAAGAAGTTTCTTAGTGAAGGCGAACGTCGTCGCGATGCACGCGTTCGTTTGAAAGAAGCCGAGATTCCGTCGTAGCGATCGGGTAGATTCAACGGTATGTACAAAGGCGAACGTTTTAATAGCATCAGCCACCTGGTAGGGGCGTCTCTCGCGCTAGTAGGTGGTGCTGTACTGGTAACGTTTGCGGCGATGAGCGGTGAGACCGACAAAATCGTCAGCTACAGCATTTATGCGTTGACGCTATTTCTTTTGTATCTGATATCGACGCTGTACCACAGCTTTCCTGGGCCCGCCAAGAACGTCTTTCGGGTCCTGGATCACCAGGCGATTTACCTGCTGATCGCCGGGACTTATACGCCATTCGCGATGGTGGCCCTGCAAGGGTCGCTCGGTTGGTGGTTGCTCGGCGCCATTTGGGGACTGGCCGCGATTGGTGTAGTTCTCGATGGTTTGCGACGCACAGGTCCGCGAATCGCCTCATTGCTGTTGTACCTGCTCATGGGCTGGTTCTGTGTGTTCGCAATGGACTCGTTCGTGAGTGTTCTGTCACCCGCCAGTCTTGGATGGCTGATTGCCGGCGGAATCTTCTACACGACTGGCATTGTGTTCTTCATTCTCGATAACTGGTATCCCTGGTGCCACGGCGTTTGGCACTTATTCGTGATTGCTGGAAGCGCCAGCCACTATTTTTCGATCCTGCTGCTTTAGAGCTGGGCCTGTCGTGACGTCGATCGATCTGAATGCGGACCTCGGCGAAGGTGGCGCATACGATCTTGCGTTGCTCAGTGTCGTCAGCAGCTGCAATATCGCGTGCGGTGGGCATGCAGGTGACGCGCAAAGCATGGCCGAGACGGTACGCGGAGCAATCACGCACCATGTATCGATCGGTGCTCATCCGTCCTACCCGGATCGTGAGGGCTTCGGCCGAAGAAGCCGATACTCCGAAGGTAGTTCGTTGCTCGTGTCATTGAGCGAACAAATCAAAGCGTTAGGCTTGATCGCGGAATCTGAAGGAGCCGTGCTCGCACACGTCAAGCCGCACGGCGCGCTGTACAACGATGCGGCAGGTGACCGGGTGCTTGCCGAACTGCTTGTCGAGGCAATAAAACAGGAAACGAACGCGGCTTGCCTGGTAGGCCCACCAGAGAGCGAGTTACAAGAAGCGGCAGGGCGTGGCGATCTGCGCTTTATCGGCGAAGCTTTTGTCGATCGGGTGTACGGCGCCGAAGGCAGAATTGTCCCACGATCAGAACCTGGCGCAGTGCACAGCGACATCAACACAATTTCCACCCAGGCAGTGCGTCTGGCGACAACCGGTCAAGTGACTGCCCAAAATGGCGACGTCATAAAAATCGCAGCAGACACACTTTGTATTCACGGTGACACGAACAATGCGTACCAGGTGGCGCTGGCTGTTCGAGACGTACTAAAAGCCAACGGAGTCGAGATTCGTGCCGCAAGTTGATCTGTGTGGGGACGATGCGCTAAGTGTCGCGATCGGCGATTCAAGCCAGCGGCATTCAGTCGCGGAACACTTGCGCGACACAGGCGCCTGGCTCGAGTGCGTCGTCGGTATGCAGAGCGTCGTCGTTCGTTTTGATTCTGCATTATTGAGTATCGATGGGGCGCGGCAACAACTGCACGAGCACTTGGACTCGGCGCCGAAGAACGACACACACGCTGAATCCGCGTTGATTGAGATTCCGGTCTGTTATGGCGGTGAATACGGCCCGGATTTCGATTCCATCTGCCAGATGTTGACTCTGACCGCTGACGAACTGATCGAGATACATACCGAGACTGAGTATCGAATTGAGATGCTCGGATTTACACCCGGGTTTGCCTACGTGGGTGGACTGTCGGCCGAATTGAACGTGCCGAGGCTCGCTGAGCCGCGGCAGCGGGTTGCGGCCGGATCGATAGGAATCACGGATGGATTGACTGGCCTGTATGCGTTAGCGGGTCCCGGCGGCTGGCCATTGGTCGGCCGAACGCCGGTACCACTGTTTGAGGCTGGGTCGGAGCAACCGTTCGTGTTACGTGCTGGGATGCAGGTTCAGTTCACGGCGATCGATGAGAAGACGTATCGCCGAATGGTCGCCACATGAGCTTGCGTGTTACACGCGCGGGACTGCAGACAACGATTCAGGCAGAACCCCGAATCGGCATGCGTCATCTTGGAGTACCCGCAAGTGGACCGGCCGATCCGCTGTCAATGGCGCTGGCCAACCACCTTGTTAGCAATCCGGTGATGTGTCCGGCGCTTGAAACAACATTGACTGGAATCGACCTGATATTCGAATCCGACACATCGTTCGCGATCGGTGGTGCGCCGTCGGAGTGCGCACTTAACGGAAGGCCGATTGATTTCCACCGCTCCTATCGGGCGAACGCCGGCGATGAGCTGCATTTGGGGGCCGCGCTTGCGGGTGCCCGTGCATACATTGCTTTCGCCGGCGGGTTGGTTGCCGATGAAATGCTGGCCTCGAGATCGACTTACCTGCCTGCGGAGTTCGGTGGGTTCAAGGGCAGGGCACTTAGGCAGGGCGATTGCCTTCAACTCAATCTCCCGGGCCATGAACTTGACAGTCGAACAACGCCGAACGAGTTTCGCCCGCCGATCACAAGCAGCTGGGCCGTGCGTGCCTGTGATGGCGTTGAAACGGGACTTCTTGATGAGCCTGCGCGTGATGCTTTGTTCGACACCAATTTTACGGTTGGCAGCAGGGCCGATCGAATGGGACTGCAATTGCAGGGCAGGGCACTGGGCATACAGTCGGAAGGTCGCTTGCCAAGTGCACCCGTGTTTCCGGGATGTGTGCAATGCCCGGAGGACGGTACGCCATTCGTGTTATCGGTTGATGCCCAGACAACGGGCGGTTATCCGCGTATCGCGCAAGTAGCCAGGGTCGATCGGCACCTTCTGGGCCAGCTCCGGTCTGGCGACCACGTCCGTTTATTACGGCGCACGCCCGAGCAGGCGGTCGAGGCGTTGCACGAAAAGCTCAACTATTGGCGAGCGTGGCTGCCCGACATTGAGTCGGTCATCTAGCCGCATCAAAACGTGAGGCGATATCCGCCCGTCGAGGAATACTCGTATGTCCAGGCAATTACAGCATCACCAATGGCGATTACCGTACTTTCGCTAAAATTCCGCCCGGGATAATCAGTAATCGGGTGCCAGATATCACGTTGTTCATCATAGGCGTAGCCTTCGGTTAGGTCATCGTTCCAACTGAGCATGCGCCCGTCCAGCCACACTGCTTTCGGCGTAGCAGTCGCGTCACAGGCATCGACCACGCTAACCCACTGCTCCCGCACCGTATCGTAGCGGCGCGCTTCAGAGGAGACCGCATTCGGAAAGCGAGTTGACACTGGATTAGACAACGTTGCTGTCCAAGGTGACCAGACCAGCAGGTTATTGCCTGCGAGAACGACACTATCGGGCATCAATGCAGGCTTTGTGATGTCTGGCGCGTTTTGCGTCGGCAACGGCGTCCAGACGTCAGAGACCGGGTCATAAACGGCGCCGTCCGAGACCTGCACGTTGCCACCCCAAATAATCATCCGTTGGCCATCAAATACAGCATGATGTCCGTAACCAGCCGCAGGCGCGTTAATGGTGGACATCGGCGTCCAGGTGTCCGTCGACGGATCATAGCGTCCACCGGTGAACGTGCGGCCATTTTGACCCTCGCCACCCCAGACAATGAGCTCAGTGCCAGTCCATATCGCCGTATGTACTTGGCGGGCAGTGGGAGCGTCGATCGTACTCATCGGTGTCCAGCTGTTTGTCACGGGATCGTAACGGCCACCATCATTAAAGTATTCGAATGCCGATGCGGTGCTTTCTCCTCTGCCGCCCCACACAATCATCTCCGTGCCCGTCCACGTCGCCGAATGATTCTGGCGCACGGACGGCGCACCGCCCGGTGAAAGCCAGCTCCATTGATCAAGCACCGGGTCATAGCGTCTGTGTTCGTAGGCATATGAATCGCCTTTGTAGCCTCCCCATACCAGGATCTCGACACCGGTCCATACCGTGCTGTGACCACGGCGATAGGTGATCTCCTGCGGTACGGCAAATGGTGTCCAGCTGCCTTCGGCCAGGTATGGCGTGCCGAACGACCACGACGAGGGCTCCAGTCCATTGCCCGCCAAGTCTGTGATGCCAGGTTTCAGGTGAACGGTGTAGTTCTCGGCCGGATCTAATGGCGATTCAGGCGTGAATCTTGCGAAGTAACTGAACGCACCCGGAAATCCTCTCACCTGACCGTCCACCGGCGTGCCGGTACTGTCTTCCAGAATGAAAGTGCTGTTGGTAAGGGTCGCAGGGTCGATCATTTTGTCGAACTGGACCGAGATATCGCTATCGGGCGCAGCGCAGGCAGTACCCGCTGCCGGTAGCGCTTCAATCAGGTTGGGCGGCACGATGTCCGCGACCATTGTGAACGACCAGGAATATTCTTCGGCAAGCGCGTTGCCGTGGCCATCCGTAATCGCTGTAGTGATCGTGGCCGTATAGGTTGTTGCGAAACTTAATGGTTCGTCGGGTCTCAATAATATTTTGCTTTGCGAGTTGAGGGATTGATCTGCGTAGCGGCTTCCAACAATTGCCGGCACTACCGCACCAGTTGAATCCTGCAAAAAGAAACTGGTCGTATCGACCGACGACGACGCCAGATTTTCCGAAAATCTGGCTTCCACCTGATAGATAGAAACGGGAACGTCCATGCTGCCTTTCTCGGGATACACAGACGTCACTCTCGGCGGATTGGCAACGCGAACCACTGTGATTGAGGACGTGTCGCCTGCGCCGCTCGCTGTAATTCGATTGTTGCCAAGCTGCAACGCTATTCGTCCAGACTGCCATTTTCCAGAGCGAAAAATGAGATTGCAGGTGACGCGCTCTGATGCGTTCACGGTTTCGCCGGTAGTCTCATTGGTAACGGTTACATCGAAGCCGGGATGACCATTGCACTCTGCTGAACTAACAAACGATACGCCACCATTAAAGATAGTGGATCTTAGTTCGGTCTCGTAGTTACCGGATGCTGTAAGGGTAAATTCGTGTCTGGAGCCGTACAGGTCCTGGTCCGGCGGATTGATTGATACGAATCCTGGTGGGTCATCTTCCCAAGTGTAACCAGGCTCAGCAGCAGCACCGTCGCCACCGCCGCCACAGGCGGACAAAATCAGCATTAATCCAACTAACAGTAGTTTGTCCATGTCTCGTCCCTTTCGCCGTGCTTGCCAATGTCAGGCTAAGCATGCGTCAGGGGCGTTTTAGAGAACTGATCAAACCCTGATTTCGGGATGATGAATAAGCGATGATTCCACAAGAATAATGTACGCCGTCAGCAGATTGAGAGCGGCCTGGACAATGATCTCCCGAGACGCCGAATGTCCGCTTTTCCCGAAAGCGGACGTCCGAATCACTGGAATTTCGACTTTTTGAGGGTCCGCTTTCGGCCACAAGCGGACGTTAGGACTGCTCTCGGTCAGAGGCATTTTCGTTCATAAGACCGCACAGTTTTGTCCTCATCGTCCACCCTGACAAAGAACTGTTCAAGATATTTTATCGTCGCTTCAATTTCCTTCTGAGAGAGTCCGGGCAATTGGCTGATTACGTCCAGAATATCGACTCTTCGAGCCTTGATGGTACTAAGTGCATCCTTTAACGCATCAGTAGAGATGCAATAGCCGCGATATAGTCTTTGGGTCACTCTCGAAATTCGGAGAGAAGGATCTGGCCGTGCATAGGGAGCATTTACGAGACCCGCGAGGTCGAAGTCGTAAGGTACATAGTACCGAACTGATCCGATATCGAAAAGATCACCATTTTGACAGCAGGTGTCATCGTCATCGGCGGTAACCAACGACCAATCGGTATTGCCGATAAGGTATTGGAAGACGAAAACGGTGGCTGCCTGCTTGCTGTCGAGCGAACGAAGCGACACTCCAGTTACATGCGCAGGCTGTCCGCCAACTCTGTCCCCCAACTCGGATTCAGATTCGATCAGAAACCCATAGCGATCGAACACACTCTCCTTGAAGCCGCCGTCAGTATCCGTGTAAGTGATGTGAAGCAAACGCACTCTGTAACTAACATCTGAGACCAAGTTGAAGATCCGGTAGGCAGCATATTCCTTTAATGTGGACGCATGAACTGAACCACGGTCTCGGCAATGGGTTACAAGTTTAAGCTTGTTCTGGTCCTGAAATACCGATTGTACTGTATCGTTGGCCGCGAAATTGAGTCGCAGTGGAGGAAAGCTGCACACGCGCCTGCGGCTCTTGCCACGCACCCTTACCTTGATCGTATGTTCGAGGTCGTTGGTACGTAAAACAAAAGGCAGCTGCTTGTTACTATTAACATCATCAAACAATGAGCTAATGGGGCCGGTCAGGTTGACCTCCAGGACGGTGTTATCTTCGAACAGGGATGACCCACTTGCATGAGAGGCATGGATCAGCAAGACCAGCGCTAGTAGCTTTCTGAATAACAATTTCCGATCATCCGTCTAAGGAGTGGATTGCATATGTGTCAGCTTTGGGTCATAAGCAGCCTGTCGCCATCATATCAAGCGAACGGCTGGTTTCGGGCGCTTACCGGCCATTCAGAGTGAGTCTCGACGGAAGATTCCATTTGAACGTCTGCTTTCGCCGAAAGCGGTCATTCAATCAAGCGGAATGGAGGCCAGCCGAACGGCTGCAATCGGCCATAAGCGGTCATAGAAAAACCCCGCCACGAGGGCGGGGTCTTTTTGCAATTAAGGGACTCTTTGAGTTCCCAAAAAATCATCACTGGTATGAAGGGTCAAAAGCTGAATTTAATTGTGAGCGCTGTTTGTACGACTCCAATGTCATATGTTGTGCCGAAGTCCACTTCTTCGTAGGCGTAAGCATCTGTTTGAAGCCCCACTGAGACGTTTTCGCTAAAACTATAACGAACACCCAAGCCAGCTGAACCAACGGATTCACTGGTAGAGTCGCCCGGTATACTAATGTCTACTGTCCCTAGTCCTAACTGTCCAAATAATTCCCAGCCGCTGTCGCCAAAAGGAATTATGCCCACAACATGGACCGATACGGCTGAGGCATCAATCCCTAGTCCCTCAACGGTGAATGTCCCAAAATCTGTGTAGCGTGCTTCTATGGCAAGATGTTTGAAGAACTTGTAGCCGGCGAATATTCCAAATCCAGAGTCTGAGTCATCGAGGGCCAAGCCATTGAATAGGCCGTCGTCCTCCAATGTTGTGGGACCGAACCCGGCTCCAATGTACCCGCCCTTTTCTGCAGGGGCAGCTGCATCGGCGACGCCCCAAGATAAAACTAGCAATGTTGTCAATACAACTTGTCTGATCATGATTGCACTCCAAAAGAAAGCGAGGACCCGTGGCTTTTCGTCCCCGCCTTTCGGCGGATTTGGCTTTTTTGCTATCTGTCGTGTGGTTTTATACTCCGTTGGGGAGAAACAGTACAGACGCTAAACATAGTCTAAAGCCTAATTAGCCACCGAATGTCCGCTTTTCCCAATAGCGGACGTTTGATTCAAGTGAAAGGCGATTTTT
>PVMK01164180.1_pt1 | contig 10517 bp, 8 predicted proteins | sample 1853481 | NCBI WGS metagenome assembly PVMK01 (sample SAMN08533507, study PRJNA380276) | Marine sediment metagenome, whole genome shotgun sequencing project. | reverse complement strand
GAGACTGCGACAGCGGGAAATACAAACGATTTTCAAGCTCGGCTGCCGACGGGCGACCATCGCCCGGCTCCTGAGCGCGGAGATTTTTATTATTGTCATTATGAGTGGAGTGTTCTGCGGAGCTTTGATATTCCTGGTTAATCAGTTCTCAAATGATCTGGTCAGGATGCTGTTTATCAGGTAGGAGAATGGAGTACTGGAGTGATGGAGTATTGGAGTATTGGAAAAGGGCTAGCTAGCTCCATGAGAATGAAGAGTTTCATTTCTGTAAGCAAGCGTCTGGCCTTTTTTTGCTTTTCAGTCGTGACAATTGCCAGCTTACTCCTTTTTTCAACCGCAACAAGTGGCAAGTCAGAGAAACTTACCATTTACGTGGTGAATTATCCCTTGAAATACTTGGCCGAGCGGATTGCTGGAGAGCACGCACGTGTTGTCTTTCCTGCTCCAGCTGATGTTGATCCTGCTTACTGGATGCCGGATGCAAAAACGATTTCAGACTATCAGCGGGCTGATCTCATTCTTCTCAATGGGGCGAACTATGCCAAGTGGGTAAACAAGGTGTCTTTGCCCCGGTTTCGGATGGTAAATACCTCTGCCGCTTTCAAAGACCGGCACATAGAAGCCGCCGAGATGCTCACCCATTCCCATGGCGCCGAAGGTAAGCATGGACATGAAGCCCTGGCCTTCACCACTTGGATCGATTTCGGCCTCGCTGCAGAACAAGCCAAGGCGATTGCGAAAGCACTCAGCCGCAAGAAGCCTGCTCTGAGGGATACCTTTCAGAAGAACTACGAGGAGCTAAAGAGGGAACTGTTGAAACTTGACCGCGACATCAAGAAGGTAGTATTGAAAGAGCAGTCGAAGCCTCTCGTTGTGTCTCATCCCGTCTACGACTATTTTGCTCGGGGTTACGGTCTGAATATAAGAAGTGTCCACTGGGAGCCTGACGAAATACCAACGACTGAGCAGATGCTGGAACTTCATACCATTCTGAAAAATTACCCGGCACAATGGATGATCTGGGAGGGGGAGCCGGAAAAGGAAGCGGTTGACAGACTGCAAACAGTTGGTATGCAGAGTGTGGTTTTTGATCCCTGTGGTAATGCACCAGATCAGGAAGATTTTATGAGTGTGATGCGGCAAAATGTTGAGAATCTCAAAGCAGCTTTTCGCTAGCTATCCTGATAGTGAATCATAGTAAGCAAGAAACCTGAGGAGGAATTAGATGGATAGAATACTGTTGAAATGGTCGCTCACTGCTTTCCTGTTCACCATTTTTTTGCTGCTCAGTCAAAACTCCTTCGCAGGAGGGTTTTACCTCCCGGAGATTGCTACCCCGGGCAGTGTGGGTACCGCCGGGGTGGCCAATGTTACCAACGTGGATGATGCCTCCTCGGCCTTCACCAACCCTGCCGGAATGACCTATCTGGAAAATGACGAAGTCGAGGCGGGGATGGAGGTCCTTATCCCCGTTAACAAATTCGACTCTGATATCGCCACAGCAGGTGGCAGTGACGGCGGCAATGCCGGTCAGCCAGCTGTCATCCCGGGTCTTTTCGTGGTGAAAGGGCTCAATGAGAATCTCAAGCTGGGTTTCTCAATTGCCGCAGTGGCTGGTGGCGGGTTGGACTATGGTGAGAATTTTGTTGGCCGCTATCAGGCTTATAAGGCTGTACTTCAGACTGTGGGGTTCGGCCCTTCCCTGGGTTACAAAATAAACGACATGCTGTCCATCGGTGCTGGTGTCTACATGATACAAACAACTTTTAATGAGAAAATCGCGGTTAAACAACCGCTCGCCAATGACGGCATGGTGCAATTGCAGGATATTGATGACATTGGCTATCAGTGGAATGCCGGTCTCATTTTCAAGCCCACTGATAGGCTTCTCTTTGGTTTTACCTACCTGAGTGAAGCCGATATTGACTTGTCTGGAGACCTCAAAACCAGCGGTCTTCAGGGTGCATTTGATAACCTTCTCGGCGATGCAGATTCTATTACAGTCAGTTTCGACCTTCCCGAGGCCTTCACATTCGGCCTGAGATACAGGGTTACGGAAAAACTGACCCTGTTGGCGGATTCTAACTACCAGAGGTGGTCGCAGTTTAGTAAGAACAATGTGAGCATAGATGTTGGCCCTACAGGTGATGTGGCGACAACTACCATTGACCGCGACTGGAAAGATACCTGGCATGTGGGAGGTGCTCTAAAATACGATTTCGGCGTAAACCACATTGTGGGTATGGGCATTTCTTATGACAGTTCGCCGGTGAGCAATCATGACCGTACGGCAGACTTGCCTTTGGATGAGCAGTTCAGGGTGGCGGCAGCATACGGCAAGGATAACCCAAGCGGCCTCGCCTACAGCTTTAGTACATCATATGTCTATTTTGGTGAAGGCAAAATGGATCAAACCGCCCAGGGCGAACGCTTCAAGGGAGAGTTCGATACCAACTATCTGATTTTCATTGCTGCGTCTGTCCATTACAGGTTCTAGAATGTGCGAGAATGAAAGTGTGAATTAAGGGATGTAATTCACACTTCGCTATCTCCCTTTTTACCCCCCCACTATTGACACCAGTCACTTCTGCTTTAACTTGTACAGACATTGATTCTCACACCAACACACGCTTACAATCCCAAAAGCAAGAATTGTCCCTATCGAAAATAAGGAGGGCTTTCAATGCGCAACATCGCAAATTCGAAATTGGCATTTCTGGCAATCGTGGCTGTCGTTGCTGTGGCTATGGTAGCTGTCTACATGAAAGGACATCTTGACGGAAGCGTTGGCAAGATCTTAAAGTTAACGCCTGAAGCCCAGGCTGCGAAGGCTAAGATCTCACCGGTTAAAGCTTTAGAGGACAGGGACGTCTACTATCCCGGCACAGAGGCGCTGGCCCGCAACGAGATGAGGGTCGTGGCCTTGGGCACGGGCATGCCCAGCGCTCGGCCGAAGCAGGCGGCCGCTTGCTGGTTGGTCGAGTTGGGCAACGGCGACAAGTTTCTCTTCGACATTGGCAGTGGCTGTCACGAGCGGATTGCAGCGCAGAAGATCCCCTACGACTTCCTGAACAAGATCTTCATCGGCCACCTCCACGTAGACCACATGGGCGACCTACCCACCTTTTGGCTCGGGGGCACGGTTATGAATCGCCTCACCCCGCTTCGGATTTGGGGACCTAGCGGATCCACGCCAGAGTACGGGACCAAGCACGCACTTGATCTGATGGAGAAAATGTACGCTTGGGACATCGCGACCCGCTCGGGGGTGATCGACGCCCGCGGCATGAAGCTTGAGGTTAGCGAGTTTCCTTTCAATGGCATCAACGAAGTCATTTACAATGATAACGGCGTTGTCGTCAGGAGCATCCCGGCGATTCATGGCCTGGACGGTGCGGTTAGTTTCATCTTGGAGTGGAAAGGCCTCAAGCTTGCCTACTCGAGCGACACGATTCCGAACAAATGGTGGGTCGAGCACACCAAAGGTGCGGACATCTCCATCCACGAGTGCTTCCTGCCACCTACCCTTCTGGTCACGAAGCAGGGATTCGCCCCGATCGAGGCGCTGGTGGTCGGCACCCAAGGGCACACTTCGCCGGAGCAGTTCGGCAAGGTGATGGCGATGACGAAACCGCGTCTCGCTGTGGGCTACCACTTCTACAACGACTTCGACACTGAACCTGAGGTAAGGACAAGGGTCCGCAAGACCTACGACGGGCCGCTCGCCCTGGCCTTGGACTACATGGTCTTCAACGTGACCAAGGATGACATCCGGGTGAGGATGTCTGCGATTGACGAAGCGGTTTGGCCCTCTCCTGCGCTCAAGAAGAAGAATCCGCCGGACTTCACCAAGGCCATACCGATATCGGACTTCACCAAGTCCGGTGCGATGGGACTCCCAGAGATTGTTGGCCCTATCTACGACGAGATCAACAAAAAGTACGGGACCAACTACAAGCCAGCCTTTAAAGAATAGGGTGAGCCGGCCTTTTCAGAAGGCACTGCGAGTACTTCAAAAAAATCGAGCCTCTTAAGAAAGCAGGCTGTGGCGATAACGAAAAGTGTAAAAGGCCATCCGTCTTTTGGCGGGATGGCCTTTTATTGATAATAATGCACCCTGAAAAATAGCTACTTCTATTGACATAAGTTTTCTCTGCTTTAACTTGTGCAGACATTGGTTTTTATACCAGCACTCAATTGCAATCCCGCAAGCAAGCATTGACCTTGCAAAGAATAAGGAGGGCTTTCAATGCGCAACATCGCAAATTCGAAATTGGCATTTCTGGCAATTGTGGCTGTCGTTGCTGTGGCTATGGTAGCTGTCTACATGAAAGGACATCTTGACGGAAGCGTTGGCAAGGGGTTACAGCTGACGCCAGAAGCCCAGGCGGCGAAAGCTAAGGTATCGCCGGTCAAAGCAAGGGGGGACCGTGGCGTCTACTATCCCAATACTGAAAACCTGGGGCGCAACGAGATACGCGTCATCGCTTGTGGCACAGGAATGCCGACACCGCGTCCGGCGCAGGCGGCCGCATGCTTTCTCATGGAACTTGGCAACGGTGACAAGTTCATCTTCGATATTGGAGCAGGTTCTACGGAACGCCTTTTTGCGCTGCAAATTCCGACGGCGTTCCTGGACAAAGTCTTTATCGGGCATCTGCATGGAGACCATTTCGGAGATCTTGGAGCCTTGTTTGTGGCAGGCGGGATTGCCGGCCGTTTCTCTCCGTTGAGAGTCTGGGGGCCGAGCGGTGCGACGCCGGAGCTCGGCACAAAGGCCGCACTCGAAGCGATGGAGAAGGTATATGCCTGGGACATTGCCGGCCGTTTGGGCCAGACGGATATCCGTGGCTTTAAGTTTGAAATACATGAGTTTGACTACAAGCAGGTCAACAAGGTTGTTTACCAGGAAAATGGTGTGACGATCCGTTCCTTCCCTGCCATCCATGCCATTGACGGCTCTGTCAGTTACTCTCTTGAGTGGAATGGTCTGAAGATCGTTTTTGGAAGCGACACATTTCCCAATAAGTGGTTCGTGAAAAACGCCAAAGGGGCGGACCTCGTTATTCACGAATGCTTTATCACTGTTCCCGATCTGGTGGCCAAATACCGGCTCACCCCTGAGGCGGCATTACAGGTGGGAACGCAGATTCATACCGCGCCGGAGGCGTTCGGGAAGGTCATGAGCATGGTCAAGCCGCGCCACGCTGTGGCGTATCACTTCTTTAAAGATACTGATACAACCGGCCCGATCCTCGAACGGGTCCGCACAACCTACGATGGTCCACTCAGCCTGGCCGAGGATTTTATGGTATGGAATGTGACCAAAGATGGAATCCGTGAGCGTATGGCTGTCGTCGACGAGCATACATGGAATCCGCCGCTGGCTTATCCCGCTGCACCGGTCAAAAAGGAGGACCTGGTAGGGTATTCGCCTGAGATCGAGGCTGGCAGGCTCGACATGAGCGACGTGCTCAAACCGATCTACAAAGAAGCGAGTGAAGCGGTGGGCAGGGAGTTCGAGTATCCAACGAAGTAGATAGGCGCAACCTAACAAGCCGTGGAGTTCGGATTGAGGCTCACTGCAATGGCTCGGAATCCTTAGCCGATGAAAACTGAAGGAGGATAGCTGTGATGATTAAGGGAGTGAACAAACCACTTATCTGTTTTGCGGCTTTCGCCATCTGTCTGCTGCTGGCGACTCATGCGGACCTGGCTTTAAATGACGCACCCGCCATAGGCGAGAGTCTACCCCCATTCGAGCTTCCTATCCCCCAGGATGCAAGGGCTCAGAGCTATCTGGGTCTTTCAGGCACCGGGCAATTTACCATTGCTCAGATCAAGGCCAAGGTTGTCATCATCCAGATCTTCAGCATGTACTGCCCGGTTTGTCAGAAAGAGGCATCCCGGGTGAACAAACTCTACCGTACCATTCAGAAAAGAAAAGATCTCAAAGACAAAATCAGGATGATTGGTATCGGCACTGGAAATTCTCCTTTTGAAGTGGGCTTTTTCCGGAAAAAATATGAGGTGCCCTTCCCTCTTTTTCCTGATGAGAACCTGTGTTCTTTCAGACTTCTACCCCCACGGGGCGGTGGCGAAAAAATACAGCGTTTTACGCTCTGAAGGGGTGACCGAAAGGGCTCTTTTCGTCATTGATAAAGAGGGCATTATCCGCTACATAGACGTGCACGACATCAACAAAAGGCCACACTTGGAAGATCTCGTTCGAGAGCTGGAGAAGCTAAATAAATAAGGAGTTAGAAGTCAGGTGTCCCGCCTACGCTCTATTGAGCTACGGCGTGGCAAGCAGGTGTCAGGTGTCAGGAAAAAGAACAATAGCCGCTGAGCACTGAAACCTTAGTCATTACTCCAAAATAGCTGGCATTACCCCTTTCCTCCTGATTGCTGAATAAGCTTGACCCTACCCCATTTCTGCAACGTTTACCCTCCCTCTGTGAAGCCGGGATAAAGAGTCATGCCGCCGTCAACGAACAGGCTGGTGCCGTTGATGTAGTCGGCGTAGTCTGAGGCTAGCCAGACGGCTGCCCGGCCGATGTCTTCCGGCTCGCCAATTCGTTTGTACGGCACTAATTTCATCAGGTCATTGTATGCCTCAGGGGTGCTCCAGGCGGCGGTGTTTATGGAGTTCGTATCGCTCCCGGTGCGATGCTGTTGACGCGAATGCGATACGGAGCGACCTCCTGGGCAATGCTTTTCATCATCAGCATCACCCCACCCTTCGAAGCAGCATAGTTCACGTGGCCGGCCCAGGGAATCAGCTCATGAACTGAACTGATGCAGATGATTTTGCCCGCCGAGCAGGACACCTCTTTGACCACGCCGCGACGTTTGAATTCACGCACCGCCTCTCGGGCGCAAAGAAACTGACCGGTCAAGTTCACGCTGATCACCTGGTTCCACTCCTCCAGGGTCATCTCTTCGAAAGGGGCGTCTTTCTGAAGCCCGGCATTATTGATAAGAATATCGACGGTTCCGAATTCCTGAAACATCCTCTGAAACATGGCCTGTATCTGATCCTCGTGGGAAACATCTGCCTGGTGAGCATATGCCTGAGCGCCAAAATTCCTTATTTCCTCCACCACCTCATGTGCTTTCTCTTCACCGCTCCGGTAGTTTACCACCACATCAGCACCGGCTTCACCAAGGGCAACAGCAACTGCTTTTCCGATGCCCGAGCTGGAACCTGTTACTAACGCCTTCTGCCCTCGCAAGATCTTCTGTTCGGGACAGGTCGGCATGACCACTTGAGGGAGTTGTTCTCCCTCGGGGGAAGTATTCATGGCAATATCTCCTCTATCTCAAATTGTTTGTAACAATAAATCCCCCCCGAGTCCGGGAAAGCTATGGTCCATGGGCCAACCCGAAAGGGGGGCTTATTTTAAAATATCAAATCCCAAGCACCAAATTACAAACAAATCTCAAATTCCAATACTCAATGACCAAAACAGGTTTGGTCCGCCGGAGGCGGATTGGTTCCGCCTTTGGCGGATTATTTGTTTGATATTTGGGATTTGTGATTTGGAATTTCTATTCCTCCAATACTCCAGTACTCCACAAGAGCTCGCAATTACCCTTTTCCTCCTGATTGCTGAATAAGCTTGGCCACCAACCCTGTCCAGCCCGTTTGGTGGCTGGCACCCAGGCCGGCGCCATTATCTCCGTGGAAGTACTCGTTGAACAGGATCAGGTCACGCCAGTGGGGATCTTTCTGCAAAATTTCAATTCCTCCGTAAATGGGCCGCTCACCATCACCGTTTCTCAAAAAGAGCCGCATCAAACGTCTGGACAACTCTGTGGCCACCTCCCACAGGGTCAGCATTTGGCCCGAACCGGTTGGGCATTCGACTCTCAGGTCGTCGCCGTAATAGTGATGGAACTTCTGCAGGGACTCGATGATCAGGTAGTTCATGGGAAACCAGATGGGTCCTCTCCAGTTTGAGTTGCCACCGAAGAGTCCACTTTCGGACTCGGCCGGCTGGTAGCTGATGGTATGCGCTTGCCCGTCCACGTAAAAGGTGTACGGATGATCCTTGTGGTACTTGGAGACGGAGCGAATGCCATAGTCGGAGAGAAACTCCTCTTCATCCAGCATCTTCTCCAGGACGCGCACGAGCCGATCCCGGGTGAGGATGGATAATAACCGCCGCCTACCGATACCAGGTGTGTAGATACAGGCGAGATTACCACTCAGACTGGGGCGGTTGTTGTAAAACCACTCCATCCTTCGGTTGAAATCGGGCACGTGCTCGAGGAGGTCCGGCTCCAGGGTGTCCACGGCAAACAGGGGCAGCAATCCCACCATGGAGCGGACTTTCAGCGAAGTGATCTTACCGTCCGGCAGATGGAGGGCATCGTAGAAGAACCCATCCTCCTCATCCCAAAGGCTGCGCCCGTGCCCACCTTCTGCGCTCATGGCATGGGCTATCCGCAAGAAGTGCTCGAAGAACTTGGTGGCCACACCCTGATAGACCGGGTTTTCTTTGGCCAACTCCAGAGCAATCTTAAACATGGTCAAACAGTAGGAACCCATCCAGGCTGTTCCGTCGGCCTGATCTATGTGGCCGCCGGTTGGCAAGCCCTGACTGCGGTCAAACACAGAAACGTTGTCCATACCGAGAAAGCCGCCCTGAAACACATTGCGGCCGTCTTCGTCTTTGCGGTTTACCCACCAGGTGAAGTTCAGGAGAAACTTGTGGAAGACTCCCTCGAGGAAGTCACGGTCCGGACGACCCTGGTGTTTGGCGTCGATCTTATAGATCCGCCAGGCGGCCCAGGCAGGCACCGGTGGGTTGACATCGTCGAAGCCCCACTCGTAAGCCGGCACCTGTCCATTGGGGTGCATGTACCATTCGCGGGTGATGAGCTCCATTTGCCTTTTGGCGAAGTCGGGATCCACCAGAACCAGGGGAATACAGTGAAAGGCGAGATCCCAGGTGGCATACCACGGGTACTCCCACTTATCAGGCATTGAGATGACATCAAAGTTAACCAGATGCTCCCAGTCGTGATTACGGTTGTGGTTTCGAGGGGAAGCAGGTGGCGGGCCCTTTGGGTCGCCCTTGAGCCACTGTTCAACATCGTAGTAGTATAGTTGCTTGGACCAAAGCATACCGGCCAGAGCCTGGCGCTGAACCCGTTTTTCATCTTCACTCAGACTGGGGTCTTGCACAGCCTGGTAAAACTCATCAGCCTCGGCCAATCTCTTTTTGAAGGTTTTTTCGAAATCTTTGAACGGAGCCTCCTGGGCCACATTTGCCAACCGTAGTCGCACGGTGACTGACTCCCCAGGCGCTATGGTATCCTTGAACAAGGCTGCTACTTTCGTACCTCTACGCTCAGGGTTGACCGCAGTGGTTTCACCATTGACCACAGAGCGGTGAAAAGCGTCTTTGACATAGGGAGTGGAATTGGCAAGGCCGTAGAGCTCCTCTGCGTTTGTCTCATTTTCCGTAAATATCAGCTCATTTGGTCCTTCGGCGTAGAGGTAATAGGACCCGGCGGCGGGGTGTGTGGCTTTTACCGTGGACACCCCCTTGGTCCCCTCAATCTGGTACAGCTCGGGTTTGCCCGGCACCTCACCCATGGGACCTGCCTCGTAGCCCCAGCTCCAGGTGTTTCGAAACCACAGTGTCGGCAGCACCTGGCACTCGGCAGGTTCCGGCCCGCGGTTTACCACAGTGATCTTGATCAGAATATCTTCTTGGTCTGCCTTGGCATATTCCACAAATACATCAAAATAGCGGTCAGCTTTGAATACCCCGGTGTCCAGAAGTTCGTATTCCAAATCGTGGAACCCGCGCTTCCCGTTTTCAGCGAGCAGATCTGCGTAAGGAAACTCGGCCTGGGGATACTTGTAGAGCATCTTCATGTAGCTGTGCGTTGGGGTGCTGTCGATATAGAAGTAGTACTCTTTGACATCTTCCCCGTGGTTTCCCTCAGAGTTGGTCAGACCGAACAACCGCTCCTTGAGGATGGGATCCCGGCCGTTCCAGAGGGCCAGGGCCAGGCAGAGATACTGGTTGCGGTCGCTGATCCCGGCCAGGCCATCCTCGTTCCAGCGGTAGACTCTGCTGCGGGCAAGTTCGTGGGGAAAGAAATCCCAGGCTTCTCCGTCTTCACTGTAATCTTCACGCACCGTTCCCCAGGCGCGTTCGCTGAGGTACGGTCCCCACTTTTTCCAATTCGACGCGCGCTGGCGATACTCGTCAAGCCGTCGATGTTCGGCGGTATTAGCGGTATTATTTGTTCTGCCCATGCTCCGTCTCCATACCATTCGGGGTTCAGGTGTCAGGTGTCAGGTGTCAGGCTTGAAGGTTTCAGGTGTCAGGAAAAACAGACAGAAAATCTGAAACCTGTTGGAGCGAAGCGGAAATCCCGTCTGAAGCGAAGCGGCAGCGGGAAACACTGAAACCTAAGTCATTACTTCACAACAGCCCGCAATCTTAACCGTCAAAGCCAAGAGCTTACCTTTTCTCTAGAATATAAGAGGCGTG
>PVMK01133276.1_pt1 | contig 10517 bp, 8 predicted proteins | sample 1853481 | NCBI WGS metagenome assembly PVMK01 (sample SAMN08533507, study PRJNA380276) | Marine sediment metagenome, whole genome shotgun sequencing project. | reverse complement strand
AACTCCAAAGAGAAATTTCTCGACGATTTCGTAGCAGCCTGGAACAAGGTGATGAACGCAGATCGCTTCGACCTGGCCTGATCTCAGCTAATTGGATAAATTACTAGCTATGCTATCCGGCAATTACCGGATGGCATAGCTGTCTTAAATTAATTTCATATCCTCCAGAAACGGAAGCTTGCTTCTAACCTTTTCCACTTCAGATTTATTAATTTCTGTAGCAATTAATCTTTCTTCATTTTCAACAGCAACAATTTCTTTCCCGATTGGATCGTATACACAACTAAAACCTGTGTAATTTAATTTTGGATCCTTCCCAACCCTGTTTACACCAGCAACATAACATTGATTTTCAATTGCCCTGGCTTTTAACAAAGTGTGCCAGTGTTCTATTCGTGTGTCCGGCCAGTTTGCTATATTAACAATTAAGTGTGTTCTCTTCTTTCCATATTTCCTGTAGAGTTCCGGGAAGCGCAAATCGTAGCAGATTGATAATCCCACCTGCCAGCTTTTAACTTTTGTTCGAGCAGGTTTGCTTCCTGGGTCGAAGAATTGGTCTTCTTTTGAATATGAAAATGGATGAATCTTCCTGTAAAGCTTTAAAAGTTTTCCATCCGGTTTTATATGAATAAGAGTATTAAAGCTTTTCCTTTTACCCTTAATAATTACTCCGGCAAAAATGTGTGTCTTCTTACTAATTGCAAGTTCTGAAAAAAATTTAGAACTCTCTCCCAGTAAACTCTCTGCAAACTCATCCGATTTCATTGTAAAACCTGTTAAAGTCATTTCAGGGAAGATTAACAAATCCATATCTATTTCAGATTCTAATAGTAGAAGTATTTTCTCTTTATTTTCTTTTTTACTTTCCCAAATTGGGCTGTATTGTAGAAGTCCGATTTTCATAGAGTTAGTATTCCATAATTTATTATCTTAGCAGACCTTAAAAATAATAAATATTCATTGAAGTTTACTCAGTGGAAGCAAAAGAAAAAATATCTGTTGGCATTTTGGGTGCGACAGGAAGTGTTGGACAAAAGTTTACTGAATTACTATCCAATCATCCATGGTTTGCAATAACGGAACTTGCCGCTTCCGAATTATCTGCCGGAAAAATTTATAAAGATGCGGTTGATTGGTTTCTTCCTGCACAAATGCCTGAACAAGTAACAGAGATTGAAGTAAAAAAATGTGAGCCTAATTTGGATTGTAAGATTGTTTTTTCAGGTTTGGATTCCAGTATTGCAGGCGAAGTTGAAACTGAATTTGCGAAAAACGGATATGTGGTGATTTCAAATTCACGAAATCACAGGATGGATAAAAATGTTCCGCTTCTTATTCCCGAAATTAATCCGGGACATATTGAATTGATAAAAAAACAAAAGTACGGTGAGGGATTTATCGTTACCAACCCCAATTGTTCAGCCATCGGATTATCATTAGCATTAAAACCTTTGTTAGACAGCTTTGGTATTGAAAGTGTAAACGTTGTTACAATGCAAGCAATATCCGGCGCGGGAAATCCAAAAAAAGTTAACCTGAATATTGAAGATAATGTTATTCCCTTAATAAAAGGTGAAGAAGAAAAAATGGAAATTGAACCGTTAAAGATTTTTGGTGAATTGAATTTGGATGGAATATCTTTAGCGAATTTTCAAATAAACGCACAATGTAACAGAGTGAATGTGACCGATGGACATATGGAAACAATTCAGGTGAAATTAAAAAAAGCTGCTTCAAAAAATGAGATTATAAGCTCGTGGAGAAATTTTTCATCCGAACCACAAAAACTAAAATTACCATCTGCACCAAAGCATCCCGTTCATTACTTTGATGAAGAAGATTTTCCACAACCAAAAATTCACAGAAATATTGAAAACGGAATGGCTGCATCTATCGGCAGATTAAGATCCGATAAATTTTTCGATTACAAGTTTGTTGTCTTATCTCATAACACTGTTCGAGGTGCAGCGGGCGGAGCAATACTTTGTGCTGAACTTCTAAAAGCAAAAGAAATCATTTGAGCTATCCTGTTTTTCATTTTATGGGAAACAAACATTCATTATTTTTTATAAATGGATAAAAATTTTAAAAATAGTTTCGAACTGTTTAACAATTTTCGGGATATGTATTTCTATTTATCCGAAAAAGGGGGAATTCTAAAGATGAATTCAGCAGCTGAAAATACTCTGCAAGTTACAAAGGATGTTGAACACTATTCTGAGATATTCGATTTGATTGAACTATGCGATAGAAATGAAGTACAAAAATTATTTAAAAAAACTCTTGATGAAAAAAAAGTCGGGCAGTATCAAACCCGGTTTTTCATTAACAGAAAATTAATTGATGTAAGTTTAACTTTTACTATTCCTTTCTCGGCAGTAAATGAAAACTCTCTTGCGGTAATTGCAACGGCAAGAGACATCACTGAAGAGATACAAAAGGATGATGACCTGCTTCGCTTCCATAACATTGCTGAAGGCAGCGTAAACCCTGTTTTGATTACTGATATAACCGGAAAAATGATTTATGTTAATCCCGCGTTTACAAAAATTACAGGATACTCAAAAGAGGAATTGCTCGGTAGAAATCCGAGGATGTTTGGAAGTGGAAAATACGGAAGGAAATTTTGGGACAAGGTTTGGGCTGTTATCTCAAGTGGAAAAGTTTGGTTCGGTGAAGTTGAAGATAAAAAGAAAAACGGCGAACCGTTTCATTCACAATTATTGATCTCACCAATTTTAGATAATAGCGAAAAGATAACAGGTTATTTTGGAATTCACCGCGATTTAAGTGAAAAAAGAATTTTAGAAAAGCAATTGATTCATACTCAAAAAATGGAAAGCATCGGAACGCTGGCTGCCGGTATAGCACACGAAGTTGGCAACCCGCTTGCTTCAATTTCAGCTTTGGTTCAGGTTGTACGAAGAGATTCCGATGACCCGTTTATTAGAGAGAAACTCGGACTTGTTAAAAACCAGGTTACCCGTATTTCGAAAATAATAAGAGACCTTGTTGATTTTTCACGTCCATCAAATTACGAACTCCAAATTACAGACATAAATAAAAGCATTAAGGAAGCAGTTGCTATTACAAGAGTTGGGACAAAGGTAAAAGATATTGAGTTTAATGTTGAACTTAGCGATGATGTGCCTTCATTACCGTTAATACCCGATCAGATACAGCAGGTGTTTTTAAACATACTTATAAATGCTGTAGATGCTTTAACTGAAGCAGAAACCGGGGGAAATCAAAAAAAGATTTATGTAAAATCAGCAGTAGAAAATGAAATGGTGGCTCTTACTTTTTCCGATACAGGATCGGGAATAAAAGAGGAAAACCTTACCAAAGTGTTTGAGCCGTTCTTCACAACTAAAGAGCAGGGAAAAGGGACAGGGCTTGGTTTGTGGATAAGTTACGGAATTGTAAAAAGTTTTCAGGGAGATTTGAAAGTAAAAAGCACACCAGGAAAAGGCACAACATTTAAATTAACTCTACCATTAGAAACATAGTGCAGGAAAACAAATGTCAAGAAAAATTTTAGTCGTGGATGATGAACAAATAATAAGGGAATCTCTTTCCTACGTTTTAAATAAAGAAGATTACCAGGTTGATGAAGCTGAAAACGGAAAAGTAGCTTACGAAAAATTATTAGAAACAACCTACGATCTTGTAATAACCGATCTTGAGATGCCTGAAATGAAGGGCACTGAATTGCTGGATAAGATAAGAAACTTAAGCGTACAAACTGCTACAATTGTAGTTACTGCTTACGGCTCACTTGAAACGGCAATAGCTGCACTAAGAAGCGGGGCGAGTGATTATGTTTTAAAACCCGTTGAATTTGATGAACTGCTGATTAAAGTTAAAAGATTATTCGAAATAAAAGACCTGCTGATTGAAAATCAAATACTGAGGAACGAATTACAGCGAAGCAATGAAGATTTAAAGATTATCGGTAAAAGCCGTTCAATAAAAAAAGTATTTGATATCATAAGATCGGTTGCTGATACTGAAAGCACAGTGCTGATAACTGGTAAAAGCGGAACGGGAAAAGAACTTGTTGCAAAAGCGCTGCACTTCACATCAAAACGAAAAAACAAACCCTTTGTTGTTGTTAACTGCGGAGCTATTTCTGATAACCTTATTGAAAGCGAATTGTTCGGACATAAGAAAGGCGCTTTTACAGGTGCTGTAAGTGATAAAGAAGGATTTATGAAAGCAGCAAACGACGGCACACTTTTTTTAGATGAAATCGGTGAGATGCCTCTTAATCTACAGGTAAAACTTTTAAGAGCAATTCAGGAAAAAGAATACACCCCTGTTGGTACAACTTCTTCTCTTCCTGTTAATCTAAGGTTTGTAGCTTCAACAAATAAGGATTTAGCTGAAGAAGTTAAAGCAGGAAACTTCAGAGAAGATTTATATTACAGATTGAACGTGATTGAAATTAAACTTCCAACATTAAAAGAAAGGCAGGAAGATATTCCTTTACTAGCAAATCATTTTGTTGATAAATACAGGAAGCAAATGAACAAAGGCATTAGAGGAATGTCGGAAGAAGCGATGCGTTTCCTTATAAATCATGATTGGAAAGGTGAAGTAAGAGAACTTGAAAATGTGATTGAAAGAGCGATAATATTTTGCAGTGAAGATTATATAGACAAAAGTAATTTGCCCGATTCGTTTCTTGGAGGTGATTCACCGTTTAACCTTTCACTTTCGGGTTCTCTCGAAGATTCAGTAAAAAAATATGAGCGCGATATAATAATGAGCGCGCTTGAGAGTAATGATTTTAATAAAGAAAAAACCGCCGATGACCTGAAAGTTGGTCTCTCAACTCTCTACCGAAAATTGAAAGAATTGAACATTAAAGTGTAAAATTTTACTTATCCATTTTCTCAATAATTGAAATCATTGGAGAAATATGTTTTCAAATACGAGAAATCAAAGGCGAGACTGTAATTTACTTTCACTCTAAAATCTTCTGATTTTTCGCTAAATGATTGTAATTCAAGCAAATCTTTTAACTTAATTCTTTTCTGGCATACAAATGGAAATGCAGGGATAAAACCTCCCCGCAGGGGATATTAAAGTGTTCAGAAAAAAAAGTAAGAAATGAAAAAAGTTCTGTTTTACAGTCCGGATTTTAGTTTATGTTATAGTCTTCTTATTTATCTGCAGGATAAATATAATGTGACATCATCAACAGATTTTAATGTTCTAAGTTCTCTTGCAGAAAATAGCGATTTTGATCTGTTCATAATAGATTCTGAACCAAATCCAAAATTAGAAAAGTTATGCTCAACTATTAAAAAATCATCACCCAATCTTAAGATTGTTTTAACCTATGTTTACAGCAAAAAGAATAGCGCTGCTGAAAATAGAATAAGAGATTATATTTCCACCGTATTTTACAAACCATTTGATATTGCAGATATTACAAAATCCATTCCTGATATTATAACTGATTCTCCTATTCAAGCAAACTAATTTAACTTTTTTTGTATTTTTTAACATCAAATATTTAAATGAGATTTACTCAAATGGATACTTGCTACAGAAAATGCTCATACGCTTTATCATAAATTTGGATTCAGACCGATTTCATCTCCCGATAAATTAATGCAAAAAACAAGATCGAAAGATATATGATGCGGTTACTTGAACTAGAAAATTATTTTTGATAATTAGCAATGATTATTCTAAGGATTGCAAAGAGTTATTAAACACCTTTCTCATGAGTGAGAACTTAATAGGAGAAACATTCAAAATAAGCAATTTTTTACAATTGGAAATATGGTACTTTGTTTGCTATTAGTATAAGATAATTATGAAGAGTATAATATTCTTCACTAAACAAATAAAGAGATATATGAAAAACATTCTACTTTACATATTTTTTATAGCAATGATAATTGTTCTATACGGATTTGCATACTCAATTGCTTAATTTATTTCAAGTTATTCGATTTATAGGAATAAGTATAAGATCTATTATTTATTGAATATAAGATAATTGGAAATCACACATTATCATTTTTCTTTCACATGCTAACATCTATTTACAGAGGAGATGTATGAAAAAGCTCCGGTTATTCTGCTTAATATTCATAACAGTTTTTGCTTTTTTATATGAAAGCAGCAATGCGCAAACTAAAGATGACTGCCTGGACTGCCACGACGACCCCGAATTTACAACTGAAATTGACGGTAAAGAAATTTCGCTTAGCGTAAACGGAGATAAGTTTAATTATTCAGTCCATAAAAAATTAAACTGCGTTGCCTGCCATAAAGGATATGATCCCGAAGAAATACCGCATAATGAAAATGCTCTAAAAGTAAACTGTCTCAACTGCCATCAAAAATCGAAACAAAAACACTTATTTCATCCGCAAATTTTAAACGCCAACGGAACTGAATCTACACCCGGTGTTTCTTGTATAAATTGCCATGGTAATCATTACGTAGAATCTCCTAAAAAAGATGACTCGAAGTGGAATGGAAAAAATCTAACAAAATCCTGTGGAAGCTGCCACGAACCTATTACTAAAGAATTTGAAAAATCAGAACATAACAAAGCGATATTAAATAACTTAGCATTTGCTCCAAATTGCTTAAGCTGCCATAAAAATCCTGTTGCAAGAATACACACACCGGAAGATTCTTTAAAAGTGAAAATCTACCAGGAACAGCTTTGCTTATCCTGTCATCTTGAAAACCCGGATGTGCAAAAAGTCGCTACAGAGGAAATTAGTATTCTATTTCTTGAATCTTACGAGACAAGCGTACATGGCTCGGCGTTAAACAGTGGTAACCCTGCAGCGGCTAACTGCGTTGACTGCCACACTTCACACAATGTGCTGAACAATCGTAACCTTAACTCGAATATTTACAAATCAAATATTCCGTTTACCTGCGCAAAATGTCATGAAGATATCACTGCCGAGTTTGAAGAAAGCATTCATGGAACGGCTGTTAATAAAGGCATCTTTGATGCACCTGTCTGCACTGACTGCCACGGCGAACACAATATCCTCAGGCACGATGATCCAAAATCACCTGTAGCTTTTGAGAACGTGTCAGCACAAGTCTGTTCTCCCTGCCATAGCTCCGTAAAGTTGAATGAAAAATTCGGTATAAGCGCGAACAAATACAAAACATTTAGTGATAGCTATCATGGGCTTGCTCTAAGAGGCGGCTCGGTAGAGGTAGCAAATTGCGTAAGCTGCCATGGTGCACACAACATAAAACCGCATACCGATCCAACATCAACGATCTCAAAAGAAAACCTAGTAGAAACTTGCGGTAATTGCCATCCCGGAGCGAATAAAAACTTTACAGTTGGTAAAATTCATGTGAATATAAAAGATAAAGAAGATCAGCCAATATTGAGTTTAATAGTTTCTCTTTATATGGTGCTTATTTTTTCGGTTATAGGTTTCATGTTCCTTCACAACATTGTTGATATGTACCGTAAATCTAAAATTAAAAAGATGAAACAGAGAGGATTGATCAGAGAAGAACATCATGGACATAGATTATATCTTCGTATGAATTTAAATGAAAGAATACAGCACGTTGTGATGGCAGGCAGTTTTATCTTATTGGTTATAACCGGTTTTATGTTAAGATTTCCTCATACATCGTGGGTATCTCTCATATCAGATTTAAGTAAAGATGCATTTGAATACAGAAGCTTGATTCATAGGTTTGCGGCAATACTTATGGTTGGAGTGAGTCTTTATCACATATATTACATATCTTTTACACAGAGGGGTAAACAACTTATAAAAGATCTGTTCCCAAGATATAAAGATCTGCAGGATGCAATTGGTATAGCAAAGTATAATCTGGGAATATCAAAAGAAAAGCCGAAACTTGATAGATTCAGTTATGCTGAGAAGGCAGAGTACTGGGCTTTAATTTGGGGAACAATTGTAATGACAGTTACCGGTTTTATGATGTGGTTCGAAAATACATTTATTGGTTTATTCACAAAACTTGGCTGGGATATTGCAAATGTAATTCATTACTATGAAGCGTGGCTTGCATTCTTATCGATTGTTGTTTGGCATTTTTACTTTGTAATATTTAATCCCGATGTTTACCCAATGAGCGTTGCCTGGTTTAAGGGAACAATTACGGAAGAAGAAATGGCTGAAGAACATCCACTTGAATTAGAAAGAATAAAAAAAGAAGAGAAAAAACTGAAAGACGATAAAGAGGAACAATAAAATTAATTCCAAAAATAATTTTAATTGCGGAAAAACATGATTAAAGCTAATTCACTTACCTTACTGTGTCTGCTGATTTCAAGCCCGATCTTTGCTCAAGGTAACGATGAATGTTTAATGTGCCACAACGATAATCAGTTAAAAGGCAAGCGGAGCGGGAGAACAATTTCGGTTTATGTAAATGAGTCGCGTTTTTCAAATTCAGTTCATTCGGATGTAGAATGTATAGATTGCCATCAGGATATTGATGCTGAAAACTTACCACACAGAGAAACATTTGAAAGAGTTGATTGCGGAGTATGCCATGACGATATCGAAGAGGTGTTTAGCGCCGGGTTGCATCGCAAAGCATTTAATCGTGGAGACCCTTTAGCCCCTACCTGCCGGACCTGCCACGGTTATCACTATATTATTCCTGTAAGTGATCATAATTCCGCTGTTGCACCTTTAAAAATTCCATTCCTTTGCGGAAGATGTCATAAGGAAGGAACTCCTGTCCAGCTTCAAAGACATATTCCTGCAGACAAAATACTTGAAAATTATTCTCTCAGTATCCACGGTGCGGGACTGCTACAAAAAGGATTGATCGTTTCTGCCACATGTGTTTCCTGTCATTCATCACATAAGATTTTACCGCATACAGATCCCGAATCTACAATTGCAAGAAAGAACATTGCAAAAACCTGTTCTGCCTGCCATGCTGAAATTGAAACAGTTCATCGCAAAATAATAAAAGGCGAGCTTTGGGAAAAAGAAGTTCACGTTCTCCCGGCGTGTGTTGATTGTCATCAGCCGCACGAAATAAGAGGTGTATTTTATGATCAGGGAATGGCTGACAAAGATTGTTTAAATTGCCATGAAAATCGAGACCTCATTTCGCAGGAAGACGGAAGATCACTTTATGTTGATCATAAAATTCAGCAGAAATCTATACACAATAACACAGCTTGCAGCCAATGCCATTCAGAAGTAAACATATCTAAAGTTCGCCCGTGCGAATCAATAAAAAGCAAAGTAGATTGTTCATCTTGCCATGCTGAAATTGGTGATGAATATGCGAAAAGCACGCATGGTACACTGGCTGCAAATTTAGATACAAATGCACCAAGTTGTAAGGAATGCCATGGCACTCACAATGTTTTAGGAAAACATAATCCGGTTTCACCGATATTTGCAATCAATATCCCAACCCTTTGTGCAACCTGCCACAGAGAAGGCGAGCAGGCAGCTATAAGATACACGGGAACGGAGAAGGACATTATACAGCATTATGAAGAAAGCATTCATGGAAAGGATTAATAAAAAGCGGATTGACAGTAACCGCAACTTGCACCGACTGCCATACCGCCCACAGCGAATTACCACATAATAATCCGGATCATCAATACATCCGACAGAATAGCTTCAACATGCGGGAATTGTCATTACGGTATTCAGGAATCGTTTGAAAAAAGTGTTCACTCTCCTTTTGTAACCACTACAGATAAGACCCTTCCAGTATGTAACGATTGCCATAGCGCTCATACAATTAGAAGAGCAGATACAGAAGGTTTTAAATTAGAGATAATGCAGCAGTGCGGAAGATGCCACGAAAAAATTGCCGGACTTATTTTGATACTTATCACGGAAAAGTTTCGCAGCTTGGTTACACAAAAACTGCAAAATGCTACGATTGCCACGGTGCGCATGACATCTTGCCTACTGATAATCCAAAATCACGTTTGAGTCATGAAAATATAGTTGAGACTTGTAAAACTTGTCACGCAGGCGCACACAGACAGTTTGCAGGATATTTTACTCATGCAACTCATCACGATCCTGATAAATATCCTATTTTATTCTGGACATTTTGGGGAATGACCGGGTTATTAGTTGGAACATTTTTACTTGCAGGTTTGCACACTCTTCTGTGGCTTCCGAGATCATTCCAATGGAAAAGAGAATTGAAACGCAGGATGGAGAAACCCCGGAGAAACCGACGACAACGAAGACAACAAAAACGACGAGGAAAGAATGCCTGAAAAAAGTACAAAGCATTTATACATTCAACGCTTTACACGACTGAATCGTATTCTTCATGTTTTAATGATAATTAGTTTTCTCACACTCGCACTAACCGGAATGTCGTTAAAATTTTCTTATACAGGATGGGCAGTTATACTATCCAAATTTTTTGGCGGTTTCGAATCAGCCGGTTACCTGCATCGCTTTGCTGCTGTGGTAATGATTGGTGTTTTCTCTACACACCTATATGATCTACTTAAAATGAAAAGAAAAGAATTT
>PVMK01182119.1_pt1 | contig 10518 bp, 9 predicted proteins | sample 1853481 | NCBI WGS metagenome assembly PVMK01 (sample SAMN08533507, study PRJNA380276) | Marine sediment metagenome, whole genome shotgun sequencing project. | reverse complement strand
AGGCCGGGAGAATATCGAGCCGGTACCAGCAGCCATCAACATACAGGCCGAACGGGGCCGGTCGCTCCGGTTTTACCGCAGCGTTGCTCGGTGTCACGGTGAACGATGCGCTGATACGTTCAAGTAGTTCGTCGATATTTTCCCGGCATTGATCCCCACCAATGACCCCGTCGCGAGTCTGGATGTTGCGCTATTACAGGAGAACCTGCTGACGCCGTTGCTCGGTATTGGCGATCCACGTACCGACGACCGTATCGATTTCATCGGCGGTATTCGTGGTCTGGCCGAACTCGAGCGCCGTGTCGATAGCGGTGACATGAAAATTGCGTTCGCACTGTATCCGACGCGCATGGAAGCATTGATGGCCGTAGCCGACGCGAACAAAGTCATGCCACCGAAGTCGACCTGGTTCGAACCCAAACTCGCGGACGGACTGGTTTCGCATCTGATCGACTGATTAGGACTCCGATCCAGATTTCTCCTTTCGTGCCACGGCTTCGCGATTAAATGCCTCAAATTCCGGTGACACATTCATCTCGTACAGCTTGTGCATATACAAAACAGGGGTCATCGGACCCTCGGCATACGCACAGAATCGCCAGCCGGCCGGTTTCTTCCTGAACACAGCCATGACCCGCGCATCACCGCCGGTCGCTTTCATTGGTCCGCGTATCTTCATGTCATGGCGCACCCAGCACGCACAGATCGCGATGTCGGGCGCAAGCTGCTTCACACGAAAGTCACGGTAGCCCATCATGATCGACTCCAGGGCGCTCTTGCCGGGGTTCGGTGTCCAATAGCGCTCGACCGCATCCCAGCCGAATTTCCAGTCACCCTGCTCTTCTGCGAGGTAAAACGGGTCCGGATCTTCCTCGTCCCAGAGTTCCTTGAGTCGTGCAAGTTCCTGAGAATTCCAGATAACCTCGTAGTCGTGAAATAGCTGTTCAATTTCCTGTTGTAAATCCAACATGTTCGAGTTCCTCGGGCGGCGGTGTGGGTGTTTGGATTAGAATATAGTCCAGAATCACAATACGAGTATGCAAATATGATCCTTGGCTTCCATCACGCGGCGATCTCGACACCGGATCTCGATCGCTGCGTCAGTTTTTATAAAGACATCGTGGGCTGCGAGGAAGCCTGGTCGTTCGAATGGCCGGCCGGAACGCCGGAAGCAGACGAGATGACAGGCCTGACAAATTCAGCTGCACGTGCTGTCATGCTGAAACTAGGTGAAACGTATCTCGAGGTATTCGCATTCAGTTCACCGGCACCGAGGCAACGCACATCGACGAGACCGGTCTGCGATCACGGTATCACGCATATCTGCCTGCTCGTCGAAAATTTGCACAGCGAATACGAAAAAATGAAATCGGCCGGCATGATGTTCCACAGTCCGCCGCTGACACAAGACACCGGTTACGTTGTCTATGGGCGGGACCCGGACGGGAATGTCATTGAACTGATTGAATTCACCGACGTCTGAGTCAGAATTCGGCCATGCTCCGCTTACGTGAAATAATTTCGGCTGCCATGGCCCTGATCTGCGCCTTAACTACGGTGAATGCTGCCGATTTCAAAACCGTCGGGCTGCCCGGCAACCAGCGAGTCCGCATCAGTGGTCCGATCGAACCGGGCGATCAAGATACGCTGATCGAACTACTCCGGCACAACCCGGTTCACCCGGCCGGCATTCTGATTGACTCCGACGGTGGCGAACTCGTGACGAGCATCATCATCGGGCAGTTCGTTCGCGATGCGATGCTGCCGGTCACGGCGACCGGGAGTTGTGGCGGCGGTTGCATTCTCATCTGGATCGCCGGCATACAGCGCGCAACACGCACGAACCTGGACCCCAGGGAGCTCGCGCTCCAGGCAGACGACATTCAAGATTATCTACGCCGCATGGAAGTCGATGACGAAACGATCGGGCGCCTGCTCGCATCGCCACCGTTGTCGCCCGAACAGGCGCTCGACCTGCTCGGTGCAACATCTCCCAACCATGAGTCGCGACTGGCCGAACGCTGTGGCGCTCTCAATGAGCAGCAATACGACGACTGGCGTGCGGTTCAGTCGCTGGTCGCCGTCGACTCGGCGTTAAACGCAATGGCCCAGGGCATGGGCGGTGGCCAAGCCATGTACGTAGTCGATCCCGAAACCGAGCGACAGGCCGCGACAGCACGCGCAATGTCGCCGGACTATCGCCGGGAACTCCAGACTCTGCAGGCCGGGATTACAATATGCCGACACGATGCCGTCGCAGAATGGAGGACACCGTTGCCGGAATTATCTACCGGGCAAAGGTCAGCCGAGTAAAGGACGGTGATCGAGCCCGTCGCCTGTAACCTTGACGTCCTTGATGTTAAATAACGATTTCCAGTCACGCGCGATCAACAGGTCCATCAGTTCCGATGCCTTGCCTTCTTTCTTGCGATCTATCTCTTCCATGATCGTGATCAGGGCCTGGTCGACCTCAGGGCCGAACAGGTAACGCAAGTACTCGGTCGGAATCCGCGGCTCGTCTGAGAACCGACCTTCTTTATCGAACGCCGACGGCAGGATCGGCGGCACGTAGAACACATTCGGCTCGGTACCAAACTCCGGGTGCAACGGTAATGCGACCTTCCACTCGTAAACGAGTTTATGGATCGGCCCATCCTGATCTTCGAGAAATCCGACGAAGCGCAATCGACCCGGACACTGGCGCGCACAGGCCGGAGCAATGCCCTGCTCAATGCGCGGGAAACAGAAAATGCATTTCTGCGATGTGTTCGTGACGTAGTTGAAATAAACCTTGTCATACGGACAGGCCTGGTTGCACAGTCGCGTACCCTGACATTTGTCCTGATCGACAAGCACAATACCATCTTCCTCGCGCTTATAGATCGCGCGCACCGGGCAGGCCTCGAGACACGCCGGCTTCGTACAATGATTGCACAGTCGCGGCAGATAAAAATGATAGTTGTTCGGATATTCGCCCGAACTTGTGTCCTCGTCCCAGTTCGCACCGTAGGTCATCGGCTCTTTTTGCACGAGCCGGTCTGCGGTACCCTGAAAATAGACTTCTTCATGATTCAACGGCTTCTCGCCGCCGAAATCCTCGTCCGGGTGCAGGCCACCGAACTGCAGTTCGCCGTCTTTCCATCCGGACTTCTTGCCCTTCTCTTCCCACTCCTTCGGATAGCCACGACCCGGCTTTGTCTCGACATTGTTCCACAACATCTGCTCCTGACCTTCCTCGTCGGTCCAGAGCGACTTGCATGCCGCCGTGCACGCCTGGCAACCGATACACTTATTCAGATCGATCACCATTGAGACCTGCATACTCATAATTTCTTACTCCTGCAATCTAAGCGCCGGTTACTTTTTCAAATTCTACCGTACAATCGTGATACGTCTGATTCGGTACCTTGTCCGGAACAGCGTAATGAATCTGGCCGTAGTCACTGACGAGCGATGTCGGCTTCAGCAAACCGGCTGTCGGTATGACCGAACTGAAATTCTCGCGGCCCTTGAACAGGACCGGATCCCAGCCGTGATACATGAACAGTGACTTGGGCTGACAACCCGAGGAGACATGCGCCTGCGCGACGAAGGAACCGTACGAATTGAACACACGAATCATATCGCCGTCCGCAATTCCGCGTTCCTCGGCATCGGTATTGTTGACGTAAACATCCGGCTCGCCCCGCTGCAACGACATCAGAAACGTGTCATCGCGAAACATGCTGTGTATGCCGTGGCGTGCGTGGCCCATCGTCAGGCGCAGATCGTAGCCGTCTATTGCGTGCGGCGCGTGGTACTGCGGCAACGATTCACCTTCCTGCAAAAACCAGTCGTGGTCAATGTAGAACTGCTGACGACCGGTCAATGTGTCGTACGGCTTTTTCTCCCGGACCTTCTCAAGGACATAATAGTTCCAGTTGGAATTCTTACCAAACTGCACGTCGTCCGAATCATCCGAACGAATAAAACCCTTGACGAGCAAATTCTCATATGACTTGACCTTGGACAGACCCGCCGAGTTGGCGACGATATAATCGACGATATCGCGCGTTTGCGTGACTTTCTTCGTAGTGCCGTCGTCGAGCACGAGCGTCGTGAACGTATCGTGTAATGTCTTATAGTCCCACTCGACCGGCCGACCGTATGCCAAACCCTTGACCGGCGCGATGCCGCGCGCGCGGGCGCGCGTCGATATTGCCTGCGTCAACTGCTCGAAAGCGGCCCGGTCGTCCATCGATTCACCGAGCGGTGGCACGGCCCGCGCGATCGCATGAGCAAACGGCGTACGCCCCTCCATCGTGAAGTCTTCGCGCTCGTAGTGATCGGCGATCGGCAACACATAATCGGAATGCAGGGCCGTGATACTCATATGTGGCGTCATCGTAACGATCGTTTCGAGTGCCTCGAACGCAGCGGTGCGCCAGCCATTCTTACCAGATGCCCGCCAGTTTGCCGGATTGTGGCCGGCCATGATGCCCATCTTCCATGGCGTCTTCGTGTGATCGGGTATCCAGTGATTCTCGACGGATTTCTGATGATAATGGTCGTAGTGATTGGCGAGTTTTTCGCCGTAGATACGTTTCGTCATCTCGGCGCCGTCGCTGTGCACATAGTCCCACAATGCAATGGCGGCGATATTCAAACGTGGCCCCATGCCGTTAAAGGCATATTTCATCAGGCCGTCGCCTTTCGCCATCTGCGTCGTCTGCAGACCGCCGCCGGCGCGCCCGGTGTTGCCCGTCAATGCACACATCAGCAACCAGGCACGCAGCAACTGGTCGCCATGCACCCATTTGTTCGCACGATAACCGGCGAAGATCATACCGGGCTTGGCATTGGCAAAGATGCGCGCAACTTCGCGGATTACGTCGGCGTGTACGCCGGTTATTTTCTGCGCGGCCTCCGGCGTGTAACCCTGCACGTGCTTTTTCATCAGTTCTAATACCGTCGTAACCTCGACAGGACCGCCGACGGTATCGACTGTCCATTTGCCCTCAAGCGCCGGCTTGATCGATCCAAGCTCGATTGAATCGCCGTTGGCAGGCGCCGGCCCCGTACCACGACCGGTCGCCGGAACCGGTTCGAGTGCGTTCGTCGATTCGTTCCAGTAGAAAAATGACTTGTCGCCACCCTCCTTGCCGTCGATATCGACCTGGCGCAGAAACTTGCGGTTATCCGTGCGCACGAGGAACGGCAGGTCAGTCTGCTCGCGCACATAATCCCACTCAACCTCGCCGTCTTCCAGTATGACCTGGACCATCGACAGTGCGAGCGCCGCATCGGTACCGGGCTTCGGGTTTAACCATTTGGACGAATGCATCGCGCTGGCGTTGAAGTCCGGCGTAATCGTCACAACCTCGGTGCCGTTATAGCGGGCTTCCCAGAAAAAATGTGCGTCCGGAATACGTGTTGCAGCTGGATTGCAGACCCAGATGAGACAGACACGCGATTTGAATACCGCCGCCATGTTGTCGCCGGGTAATGCGTAGCCAATCGTCTGGTAAGCGCCTACCGGCAAGTCACCGACACCGGCAAATGTCTCCGGTACGACGATGCCGGTCTGGTTGGCAAAGCGAAACAGGGCACCGAACGACGCACGCTTCAGAATCAGCGCAGTACCCATCGCCATCGTGATCGAATCGGGTCCGTACTCGACCGCGTAGTCGATAAACTTGTCGGCTATCTCGGTCGCCGCCTGATCCCAGCTAATGCGCTCCCATTTACCTTCACCGCGCTCACCGACACGTTTCATCGGATAGAGCACACGCTGGTTACCGTACATGTACTTTGATTCGCGATTACCTTTCTGGCAGCCGCGTGGTCCGTAGTCCGGCGTATCATCGCCGGAACGGCCGTATTCGCCCTGCTGCTCTTCACGCCAGACGATGCCGTCCTTGACGTAAATATTAAAGGCGCAGTGACCGGTGCAATTGATGCCGCGGCTGCCATGCACGACCCTGTCCCATGTCCATTTCTGCCGCATCAGGTCTTCCCAGGCGCCGTAGGCTTGTTCGCTGCCCTGCGCTGCTACGGTCGGGATACCGAACTTCAGGGACAACGTCGCGGCGAGTGCGCCGCTGCCGGAAAGAAATTGACGCCGGTCGGCAATCAACTGACTCATCGGTGATTTTCCTCTTTGTTGGCCATCTTCCTCTTGCACTTGCAAGCCTAGCAAAAAAGCGGGCTCCGTGACTGTCACATCACAGCAAACCGGCTTTGATGAGCCGCTCGACATTATCTGCCTGCCGACGGCGGAAAATATCGCGGTCCGGCGGTTCGATGACCTTGCCGTCATCGAGTAGAAAGTTGGCGCGGTGAAAATCCGCTTGCGCATAGCTCTCCGCGAACAGCCCGTAGGCCTGACGGGACAAGATGTTCGCCATACCAAGCCGCCGACGGGTTCGCCGCAGTGCGCCAATATCGAGCACGGCGTTGGCCGACATGCTCTCGCCGCCCTGCCCGGCCTCGGCCAGGATCTGTCCATGCATGTCGACAATCTTTGACATCGCGCTGCAGGTATAGGCCGGGATAGGAATATTGTCGATGCTGGCCGAGTTCGCCGCGACAATATACGCCATGCTCTCGACGGCACGTGCGCGTCGGGCGATCTCCTTGATCGTCGGCTGCGGGCTACCAGGTTCACTCGTCGGGTGAATGATGACCTCGGCCCCGCGCATGACGTGCATGCGGGTAAACTCCGGATACAGAATTTCTTCGGACGCGATCATGGCAAGATTGCCGATCTCGGTCCTGGCAACCGGAAACACACCATCAAGACCATACAGATCGAGGTACTTGTCCCAAACGTCATGCGGCGTCGGCTCGAAACTCGACGTCAGTCGCCGGTAGCGCAGGATCAGGTCCCCCGACGGTCCGATAATAAAACAGACTTGGAAATACAATTCCGGAAAATTCGGATCCACCTCGTAGACGTTACCGGCCAGAAAAATATTATTGTCCTGCGCGATCTTGCCGAGCGCCTCATATTCAGGACCGTCATAGGCAAAACATGCCTTTTCGCGCCACTCGGCCGGTGACTCCTTCATCGGAAATCCCGTAACGGCATATTCAGGCAATGCGATGAGACGACAATCCACCCCGTAGAAAAATTTCAAGAAATTTGTAGCTGTAGTCGCATAGCCCCCGATTTTCTGGATTGTGCCGGCGATGCGTTCGCGCGCCTCGGCAACATTCGATATCAGGTTGACCCCATTACAGGACAGCTGCAACGCACAGGCGATGAAATCAGGCACCACCTCTTCATGATCCGACATTATTTTTATCTCCTTAACCTTCTTAACTGTTGTAACGGGTGCCCGGCCCCGCCTGATGATTTTTCTGGGTTGGACCAAGTATAAATAGCCCAGCCCGATTTGACGTCGACCAAATGACCGGACCGACCACGTGTCAGCCACCATCAGCGAGACGGGACCGGGGGCCAGGTTGTAAAATTCCGGTATGTGCCGTCCCGCCACCGTACAACGACGAAAACCGAGAGATACAGAGTAATGACAAGAGCGCAGAAATCCAAGCGAGAGTGGAATCTTCCGGGCATGGAACCGACCCTGAATGGCACCGGGTTCATGTTCAAGATACTGGACGAGTTTGCCGACGACTTTATTCAGTTCGCAGGCCAGACCGAAGGCGAGGTGCTGGACGTCGGTTGTGCTTTCGGCATCGCAACGATTGCTGCGCTGGAGGCCGGCGGCCGCGTGACTGCCTGCGATCTCGACTCGCGACATCTGCAGATTCTGACCGAAAATACGCCCGAGGCTTTGCATTCAAGCCTGACCTGCGTCTGCGGCCAGCTGCCGGACATCGATCTGCCCGAGGAGTCTTACGACGCCATCCTGTGTTCACGCGTACTGCATTTTCTCGACGGCGCCGCGATCGATGCATCCGTCCGCAACATGTACAGGTGGCTCAGGCCCGGCGGCCGGCTATACCTCGTTGCCGACACGCCGTACGGTATCTGGCGCAAACTGATTCCAATATTCGAAGCACGGCGCACACGAGGTGATAGGTGGCCGGGCATCATGATCGGTCTTGAAAATTATCTGCCGTTTGCGCCGAAGGATCGCTCCATAGACGGACCACCGTTCATGAACCTGCTTGATCCCGAACTGCTGGCACGCATCTGCACCGATGCCGGGTTCGAGGTGGAACGGGCAAGTTTTATCGATCGCAGTGATTTCAGCGGACTCGGGCGCATGGACGGACGCGAGAATGCCGGGGTCAGGGCGATCAAGCCGGACAGCTAGTCGGCTAGGGATCTTCGCCACCCCCCGGGAATTGCGTGCCGGCGAACGCAGCATGCAATATAGTGCTCAGGCACTCAGTGAGTTGCGCATCCTGCACGACATCAAGCTCGTCGACATAGGCCTTGAGGCTACGCACGGCATCGCTCGCCGGATCATCCGCCCCCTCGGCTGAAAATTCCAGGCTCGGGACAAGCTCAGCCAACACGAGTTGCTCGACATGCTCGGCTTCCAACTCGACGGTCTCGATCTGAGGCTGAAACATTTGCAGTAGAAATTCCGGTACGCCGAGCGCCTCACGACGACATGCCCGGCGAATCTCCCGCAGTGGCTTGATGACATGCCCCTCCCAATCCGCAATCCGTCGCAACGCCGTAGCAATATGTGCAGTGGTCAGCGCCCCGCCGCCGCTGTTCGCAACCCAAACACAAAATAAAACGATATTGATATTCAGTCCATAACGGTCCTGGACAAACAGGCACGCGTCGGCAACGCCCGGCTGGCGATAAAAACTCAGTGAGAAATCCCAGAAAGGATGTACCGGAAAGCTCATTGCGGTGACTGGCCGGGTCCCGCAAAGACCCACAAGAAATTTTTGATAACTGGCATGTTACATAATAAATATGTTAATAAACAAAAGCTTATCATATAATCAGCGCAAATAAACCGAGTCCTGAGCCACCTGCACGATAACGCCACAGGCCAGTTTTACATGGCATTCAGACCAGCTGGCCTGGAGCTATAAAACGTGATCCTGTCAGTCTTTTCAATGGGTTGGCGCTGCTCGGCTTGAATAACTTTCACCCTGATTTCACCAATCATCAATGGCGACCAGGCTCTACCAAGTATGACGACTGAGAGGAAAAAAGCAGTAAATCACAACGCGTCAAAGCGATTCATCGAATCGTTCGACAATTTTTGCGTTGGGCTCGTCGATCTGAAGCACATGCGTGCAATGATCGCCGAACTGCTCGAGAGCGATCCGCAATCAGGTGGAGCAATACTCATAACGATCGACACGGCACTTCGCGAAGGCCTGATCAAGGCCAGCACCTATGAATTGCTGGCCACGGATATCGATCGAGCCACTTCCGAAGACGAGCCGACCGAATGGTCTGAAGAAACGGCTGAGCAGCACGACGAGGAACCAGGAAGTTCGCACGCATCGGCGGCCGACGATACGGGACACCCGGATGAAAAGCCGAGCGCATCATTACCATGCACAACTCCGATCGATATCACACCTGGCGTAACCCTCAAGAACCGCTTCACACTTTTGGCGCACATCGGCGGCGGCAGCATGGCGGATATCTACGAGGCGATCGATCAACGCAAGCAGGAAGCCGGATCGGCCGATCCACGCCTGGCGATCAAGGTCATTTCCAAGGCCTTCTCGGCACATGCTAACGCACTGGAAACCCTGCAACGTGAAGCGTTGAACAGTCAGGGTCTGATTCATCCCAACGTTATCCGGGTGTTTGACTTTGACTGGGACGGTGATCATTTTTTCATGACGATGGAACTGCTTGACGGACAGCCCCTCGTCGACATATTGAACGAACTCCGCTTTCAACCACTACCATTCAGCCAGGCCTCATCAATCATCAAAGGCATGTGTCGGGGGCTTCAGTACGCCCATGAACAAGACATCATTCATGCCGATATCAAACCGGGTAATATTTTCGTGTCGGCTGCGGGTCAGGCGAAGATCCTGGACTTCGGCATCGCGCGTATTGCTAGCGATGGCGCCGAAGAGGATGACTCACCGGTCACCGGTGCCCATACGCCAGCCTATGCGAGCTGTGAAGTCCTGGAAGGCGCCGAACCGACAGTGCAGGACGACATCTTTGCCATGGGCTGTGTCGCCTACCGGATGCTGGCGGGGCGTCGAGCCTTTGGCGGACTCACGGCACTCGATGCCGAACGCAAGCACCTCAAACCACTGTGCATCGAGGCTCTGAATTCGCAGCAATGGGAAGCCCTGAAGAAATCACTCGCCTTTCGACACGAAAATCGCACCGCAAATGTCGCTGATTTCGCTGCCGCGTTTTTCAACCCGGCAACGGAAATACAGCTCGAGGATAAACCACAGCACGAGCCGGACATTGCACCTGGTGATGTAATGCTGGGTAACCTGCCGTTACGGTTCGGTATTCCCGCCATCGCTGTCTTGCTGGTCGCGATTGCGGTGGCCCTGTTCTGGCCAGATCCCCCCCGGTTACCGATCTCCCAAACCCCAATCGTCGCACCGAGTCCT
>PVMK01124983.1_pt1 | contig 10518 bp, 7 predicted proteins | sample 1853481 | NCBI WGS metagenome assembly PVMK01 (sample SAMN08533507, study PRJNA380276) | Marine sediment metagenome, whole genome shotgun sequencing project. | reverse complement strand
CTGGCTAGTCAGATATAATCGGCTGGATTCTATAGCCCAATAACCGCATCTGTCGACAATCATGGCACGAAAATCATCCAGAACCCGAAGTTCCAAAGAATACACCCCGATAAAACTCGACTCCCTGCCAATGAGCGAGTTTGCCGAGAAGGCCTACCTGCAGTATTCCATGTATGTCATTCTCGACCGCGCACTGCCGAATATCGGCGATGGCCTCAAGCCGGTACAGCGCCGTATCGTCTACGCAATGTCAGACCTCGGCCTGCATGCCACGGCAAAGTTCAAGAAATCGGCCCGAGCCGTGGGCGACGTGCTGGGTAAATTTCATCCCCATGGCGATTCGGCGTGTTACGAAGCGATGGTGTTGATGGCCCAGTCTTTCAGTTACCGCTATCCGCTCATTGACGGCCAGGGAAACTGGGGCAGCCAGGATGACCCCAAATCCTTTGCTGCGATGCGATACACCGAGTCACGGCTGACCCGCTATGCCCAACTGTTGCTCGAAGAACTGGGCCAGGGTACGACCAACTGGTCACCCAATTTCGACGGCACCCTGGATGAGCCGAAACTGCTTCCCGCAAGATTGCCTAACGTCCTGTTGAACGGAGCGTCAGGAATAGCGGTGGGCATGGCAACGGATATCCCCCCGCATAACATGCGTGAAGTGGTCACTGCCTGCGTGCGGTTGCTGGAAGAACCGCGCACCACACTGGAACAGGTTTGCGAACATATCCAGGGACCCGATTTTCCGACCGAAGCGGAAATCATCTCCACCCGCGAGGAGATCCTGGACATATATCGCACCGGAAACGGCGCCTTGCGCCAGCGCGCAGCCTGGCAGACAGAAGGCGGCGATATTGTCATTACCGCCCTGCCCCACCAGGTATCCGGTTCCAAAATCCTGGAGCAGATTGCGAGCCAGATGCTGGCCAAAAAACTGCCCATGGTATCTGACCTGCGGGATGAATCGGACCACGAAAATCCCACCCGGCTGGTCATCGAACCCAGGTCCAACAGGGTTGACTCGGATGCGCTGATGCAACACCTGTTCGCGACAACCGACCTGGAGCGGAGTTACCGGGTTAATATGAATATGATTGGCCTGGACGGCCGACCCCGTGTATTTGACCTGCTTTCCCTGCTCGCACAGTGGCTCGATTTCAGGATCAGCACGGTCAAGCGCCGGCTGCAATTTCGCTATGACAAGGTCATGGATCGCCTGCATATCCTTGAGGGCCTGCTGGTTGCCTTCCTCAATCTCGATGAAGTGATCCGCATTATCCGCTTTGAAGACAAACCCAGGGACGAGTTAATCCGGGTCTTCACTCTGAGCGAAATCCAGGCCGATGCCATCCTCGATACCCGGCTGCGCCATCTCGCCAGGCTCGAGGAAATGAAAATACAAAATGAGCAGGAGGAGCTTGAAAAGGAACGCAAGAATCTCGAGGCTTTGCTCAAGTCCCGGGTCAGGCTGAGAAAACTGGTGCGCGATGAACTGCTTGCTGACGCCGAAGAGTATGGCGACAGTCGGCGATCTCCGATAATTGAACGGACAGCGGCCAAAGCCCTGGACCACAATGCACTGGTGCCGGCGGAGCCCATTTCCGTAATTCTTACCCGCAAGGGCTGGATTCGCGCTGCCAAGGGTCATGATGTTGATGCCGGAAAATTGAACTACAAGTCCGGTGACAAGTTTCTGTGTTCGGTCCAGGGGAAAACCAACGGCTCGCTTCTTGCTATTGATTCCAACGGACGAACCTATTCATTGCCCGCGCACAGCCTGCCTTCTGCGAGGGGGTTTGGCGAACCACTGAGCAGCACCTGCAACCCGAAGCCCGGGGCAACATTCCAGGGGCTGATGATGGGCAACGAACATAGCGAGTACCTGCTTGCCACCAGCGCCGGTTATGGATTTGTTGCAAGGCTTGGAGAACTCGCTACCCGTAACCGTGCCGGCAAGTCAACGCTAAGGGTTGCTGACGGGGTCGAGGTCCTGATCCCCGTAGCCGTGGCTGATTTCGACGATGACTGGCTCGCGGTTATCACCAGTGTGGGCAGGCTGCTGATTTTCACGGTCGGAGAACTGACCCGGCTATCCAGGGGCAAGGGGATAAAGCTGATCAATATTCCTGCAGCCAGTTTCAAGTCCGGCGAGGAATCAGTCATTGACATGGTCGTGTTCGGGGAAGGTGAAAGTCTCAGGATTTACAGCGGCAAGCGCTACCTTAATTTAAAACCGGTAGATTTTGACAATTACGTCGGCTCCAGGGCGCAGCGGGGAAAGTTCCTGCCGAGGGGATTTCGACAGGTAAATTCTATTGAAAAAATTACCCGATAATTGACAATCCCCACATCCATTGCCGGCGCCTGATTGTTACAATTGCCTGCTTCCAGAATTACTCCATAATTACTCAACCAGCATATTAATTACTATGAACCAGGCTTTATTCCAGACCGACCTGAATCACCTCGAGTTAGTTAACCAGGGTAAGGTCCGCGATATTTACGCAGCAGGTGATAACCACCTTTTAATTGTTACCAGCGATCGCCTCTCGGCATTCGACGTGATATTACCCCAGCCTATTCCCGGCAAGGGCGAGGTATTGACCCGTGTTGCCAATTTCTGGTTCGACCGTACCGCGCACCTTGTTGCCAACCATCTCAGCCATAGGTCTGTTGCTGAACTGGTGCCGGATGCTGAACAGAGGGCGGCCCTTGGAGACCGTGCAATTATTGTCAAAAGGCTCAAGCCTTTGCCTATCGAAGCCATCGTGCGGGGCTACCTGATAGGTTCCGGCTGGAAGGATTACCAGAATTCCGGTGCGGTATGCGGAATATCCCTGCCTCAAAACCTGCGCCAGGCAGACCAGCTCCCCCAGGCAATATTTACCCCATCCACCAAGGCTGAAGTTGGCGGCCATGATGAAAATATCAGCTTCGAGCAGGCCGTGGACCTGCTTGGCGAGCCGCTGGCGACCCAGGTACGAGGCCTGAGCCTGCAGATTTATACCGAAGCTGCAACCTATGCCCGGGAAAGGGGAATAATTATTGCCGACACCAAGTTCGAGTTCGGTCTCGACGATAATGACAACCTGCATCTTATCGATGAAGTCCTGACCCCGGATTCATCACGATTCTGGCCAGCCGACCAGTATTCTCCGGGCACCAGTCCACCCAGTTATGACAAGCAGTTCGTTCGCGATTACCTGGAGACCCTCGACTGGGATAAAACCCCGCCGGGTCCGGAACTTCCCGATGCAATTGTTGCAAAGACAGCTGAAAAATACGCTGAAGCTGAAAAAGTCCTGACCGGATAGAGTGCCGTTACGAGGTGTTTTTGTCAGCCTCGAAGAGGTCGCCGGTTAACCGGAATCATCATCCTTGCTGAATATATCCTTGATGGAAGAAAACCAGCCATCATCATCTTCTTCTTCTAGAGGAGACCCTCTCTGTTTGGAGAAATTTACCTTCCTGGATTTCATGTCAAGATAGCGGCTGTCTGGAAAATTAAGCTCCAGAACCCTGCGGGAGTCGGTGGCCAGGTCGTTAAAGCCCATTTGCAGGTAACTGAACATCATCAGGGCCAGGGCATCTTCCACTGCCGGTTCCGATGAATAGTTTTCCACTACGCCCTTGGCCCGATTCACTACAGCCACATGGGCGCCGCGGGAAAAGTAATACTTTGCCACCGCTATTTCTTTTCTAGCCAGGGCGTTGCGCAGGTACTTGGCCCGTTTTTTCGACTCCGGGGCATACTGGCTATCCGGAAACAGGGTATAGACTTCTTCAAAAGCACCCAGGGCATTGCGGATACTCGCGGTATCCCGGTCACTGAGATCGTCCTGGCCCATCAACTTGCCCAGCATGGTCTTTTTCTCGGTATAGGCCACCAGGCCCTTCAGGTAATAGGCATAGTCCACCGATGCATGGGTCGGGTTGAGTTTGATGAAGCGGTCTGCCGCAGCCAGGGCCAGCCCGGTTTGCTCACTCAGGTAATAGACATAAATGGTGTCCAGCTGGGCCTGTTCCGCATACACTCCGTACGGGTACTGCGCTTCCAGCGTTCGCAGAATTTCAATAGCCGAAACCCACTGCCGCTTGGACATCGCCGTCCTTGCTGTCTGGTACAACTCTTCCGCTGACAGGCCATCGTAATTTTCGTCCTTTTTAAACAGCCCGCAACTGGAAAGAAGGGCAGCCGACACCAGGATCACAATGAACCTGGATATGTGCCTGGAAAATGTTCGGACATAACGCCAGGAAATCTGGCTGGGGTTTAGCATGAGATTATTCAATTGACGTAGAATTGGGGGAAATACCTGTCAGGTAACAGGAAATGTCTAAACGGGCTATTTTGCCACAACTATTCAACTATGTCGGAACCTGAGTCACACTTTTTTCTGGAAATTCCGCCCCAGGCCCGCGGCAACCGCGTTGACCGGACCCTCGCGGATATACTGCCGCAGCATACCCGCAGCGCCATACAGGGATGGATCAGGCAGGACCTGGTATTGCTCGACGGCGTGCCAGTGAAATCAAAATTCAGGTTGCAGGGCAATGAAACCCTGCAGGTCACAATTCCGGTCGCCGAGCCGGTGGATTACCTGCCGCAAGCGATTCCACTGGATATCCTTGAACAGGACAGTGAACTTATTGTCATTAACAAACCCGCAGGCCTGGTGGTTCATCCCGGCGCAGGAAACCAGAGCGGAACGCTGCTTAATGCGCTACTGCACCATGATCCGCAACTTGCTACGCTGCCCCGGGCTGGCATTGTGCACAGGCTGGACAAGGACACCACCGGGCTGATGGTGGTTGCAAGAACCGAAATGTCCCGCCAGAGCCTGATATCGCAACTTGAACAAAGGCATATGCAGCGCCAGTATATTACCCTGGTGGAAGGCATCATGATCTCGGGAGAGACCATTGACCAGCCCATAGGCAGGCACCGCAATAACCGTTTAAAGATGACAGTCACCCACTCGGGGAAACCCGCAGTAACCCATCTGAGGGTTCTGGAAAAACATCGAATGCATACCCTGATCCAGGCCAATCTCGAATCCGGCAGGACCCACCAGATCCGGGTCCACCTGAGCTGGCGCGGCTATTCCATAGTGGGTGATACATTGTATGGCAACAGGAACAGGGTTCCTCCCGCCGCCAGCGAAAAACTTGTTTCCTGCCTGCAGGGGTTCCACCGGCAGGCCCTGCACGCACAACAGCTGACGTTGTCCCACCCATCTACCGGCACTGATGTAACCTGGGCTTGTGGCCCGCCGGAAGATTTTCAGGAACTCCTGACACTGGTCAGGGATGACAGCAAAATTACCGAGGCCGATCCATAATGGTTGCTGCAAGCTTTGCGGTGGCCCAGGGGCCGCAATAAATGTGCCCCGCCAGCAACTAAATACCTGTTCTAAAGCGTTTCGTCTATTATCAGCACGTTCCTGAGGCTTTTACCGCTCAGTGTGTCCGTAAACGCTTCGTTAATCTGCTCGATCGGATAGCGGTTGGTAATAAGTTCATCCAGCTTTAACCTGCCTTGATGATACAGGTCAAGCAGCCAGGGAATATCCACGTCCAGCCGGGTCTGGCCCATAAAACTCCCCTTTATGGTTTGCACCGAACCGGCAAGACCCAACGGGGTAAACTCACTTTTGACATCCGAAGCCGGCATCCCGACTATTACCACCATGCCGCCCCTGCGGATAAAGCGATAACTGATATCAATGGCCTGCTTGGATCCAACCGTAACAAACACATAATCAGCACCACGACCATCGGTGAGTTTCCTTATCTTCCTGTGCAGGTTTTCCTCGCCGGCGTTGATACCCATAGTTGCTCCGAAATCACCTGCAATTTCCAGTTTTTCGTTTTCGACATCTATGGCAATAATATTCTTTGCGCCGGCGATTGCCGCGCCCTGCACGGCATTCAGGCCGACACCGCCAACTCCCACCACAACCACATTTGACCCGGGCTTTACCCTGGCTGTATTGATCACCGCACCGATGCCGGTTATGACACCGCATGCCAGCAGGGAAGCGCTGTCCAGAGCCATTTCCTCGGGCAGCTTTGCTGTCTGGGATTCCTGAACCACCACCCATTCGGCAAACGCCCCTGTTTTCATTCCCTGTATCAGCGGCGTGCCATCGGCCAGCTGCAGCATAGTATCAGTATCTTCAGCGGCAGCGTCACCGCACATTACCGGTTCGCCCTGGTCGCAATAAAAGCAGCTGCCGCAGGACTTTATCAGGGTTGCAATAACCCGGTCACCCGGTTTCAGGTGGCGCACATCCGGACCCACTTCGCTGACCACACCGGCTGCTTCATGGCCGAATACTGCGGGCAACTGGCCCTTCCATGCGCCTTCGGCATAATGAATATCCGAATGACACACCGCGCAAGCGCCGACTTTCACTTTAACCTGGCTGCCCTTAGGGTCGCCGATCTGGACATCTTCTATGACTAATGGCTTTCCGTGCTCATAACATACAGCTGCTTTCACGATTTATCTCTCCCGGCTTGTTCCTGGTGAGTGAAAATGGACGTATAGCCACCGGACCAGTCCGGCGGAAGGCGAAGATTGATGTGGTCATGCCTGGCATACTTCGCCGCGCTGCCCCTGATTACCTGGCCGTGGTGAGAGCTCGGATAAGCGGGGGCGGTGTACGGCCTTGCATCTTCCGCATTATAGCCGATAACCAGCGCCGGCCTTGGCCGGGCACTGGTATTGGGTCGCGAGCTGTGCACGGTGGCACAGTGGTGTGCAGTGACCGTACCGGCGGGACCGGTCAGCTCCTCGGCCTGGTCGAGGGCAACACCGTCAAGCAAATCGTCGCGGATGTATCCGAGCCATGATTCATCTTCGTCGTAGTGATCGTACACTTCTCCCCGGTGGGACCCGGGGATGACCTGTAAAGGCCCCTGCTCTGGAATTACATCCTCTATAAACACCAGGAACTGCGCCGTGGAAAGGTTGGTGTGGGGGTAAAAGGGGATGTCCTGGTGCCATTTAACTTCCTGCCCGCCCCGGGACCACTTGAAATTGATCAGGCATTCCCTGAATGTGAGATCGGGACCAAGCAGGTCTGCTGCCATGTCTGTGACCACGGAATTGGAGGCAAATTCCCAGAATACCGGATCGAGGTCATCCACAAAGGCAACTCGCCGCAGCCTTGGATTCTCTGCGCTATGCCCGTCTTCGAGGTCGAACACACCATCCGCAGTGGATTTCCGGCGGCTTGTTTCCACCAGCTTTGCTATGGCGGCCCTGAGCTCTTGCAACTGCGAACCGGACACAAGACCCGGCTTGCACAGGTAGCCCCTTGAGTCGTAAAACGCCCTGTCTGCCTGGCTTAAAACAGTGAAATTTTCTGATGCCATATAATTTTCCACCGGATTCAATGATGCAAAATACCAGCCCGGGAATTAACCCCGCACCCTGCAAACCGGAATCGGGCTGTTGTTATTTCTGCAATTGATACTGTATCTGTAATATGGCTTAATGTAATACACATTGACTAGTTTTTTTAGTCATTTACGCTTCCGGTCAAATCACCTGGATTGACATAAATGTCGGTAAATCTCTGGAACCTCATAGCACCTTCGCTTGGGAAATATCCCAACAACCCTGCATGGATTTGTCGGCAAAAAGGGGGACAATCGAGTTGTTACCTACCAGCAGTTGCATGACGCTGCCCTGGCCAACGCCCACCAGCTTCGCCTCGCCGGGATCGAGGCGGGAGATACGGTAGGGATTACAGCACCAAATGGTCCCGAGTGGTGTGCTGCTGCGCTGGCGACCTGGAAAATCGGGGCGATCGTTGCACCCATTCACATCGGCAATAGTGACCAGGATATCGCCACCCAGATCGCCGCAGTGAAGCCAGCCGTCATGATGGTACACAATGCACAGTGTGTGCATGAGAATTGTATAGAGATTTTACTGCAGGGTGATGCAGACGTCATCAGCACGGAATCGAACATTGACACCCCGGGCCATTCAGACGAAGTGGCTGTCAGGATATACACATCAGGAAGTACCGGATCGCCGAAAATTGTTCGTTTATCCCATGCCAATCATGCATCAAACATGTTTGCCGCCTGCAAAATCCAGACATTCACCAGCGATGACAGGTTTATTTCTCTGCTGCCCTTCTCCCATGCAATGGGACTCACTGCGAATTTTCTGCTGCCGCTCTACTGCGGTTGCGCCATAGTCTCTCCCCGTGTCCTCGCGGCAAGCGAGGTGCTCGCCACCCTGGAACAGGAACACATTTCGGTGCTGATTGCGGTGCCTCGCCTTTTCAGGAATATCATGAATGGCCTGGAAAAAAAGTTTTCCAGTGCGGGGGCCGGGCTCAGGGCCTATATCTGGGTACTGCGCAAGTCCCCGATGTTTATCAGGAAGCGACTTAACGCACCAATACGAAAAAAGCTGGGCGATAATGTGAAGGTTTGGGTGAGCGGGGGATCGCACCTTGACGGCCAGATATCCGCATACTTCCACGGCCTCGGGTTACCCCTTCGCCAGGGATATGGCTTGACAGAAACTTCACCCCTGGCCTGCATCCAGGATGAATTTGACAGTGCCGTGCAGAGCGTTGGCAGGCCCATAGAAAAAGTTGAAGTTCGCATCCTCAATCCCGGCAAAGAAGGGTCTGGAGAAGTATGCATAAAGGGTCCGAACGTCATGATCGGGTATGAAAATGATGAACACAACAGCGAGGCTTTTGATGATGGCTGGTTCAAAACCGGAGATATCGGTCGGCTGGACGCCATCGGCCGGGTCACCCTGACCGGACGTTCGAAGAGGCTCATTGTTACTGAAGCGGGTAAAAACGTATACCCCGAAGAACTTGAAACCCTGCTTGAACGTGACCCCCGTATCAAGGAAGCCGGCGTATTCGAGTTGGATATGAAGCCTGTCTGTGTCATTTCTTCAGATGCGGAAAATACCGAAGCAGTGGTAAGGGAGGTTCTCGCAGAATTCAATCGCACGGTTTCTTCCCACAACCAGATCACGCGCTTTGCAATCACCGATGAGTTGCCACGCACTCCGCTGGGTAAACTTGCCCTGCAGCAGTTGCCAGGCGTGTTTGAACGCAGGGAAGTCAGCTACCGTCAGCGCTAGCTATAGGGCACTTCCACTGACCAGGTTTTTTGTGGGTGCAAGCAAGTAACGCGCGCACCACTGTATGGCCAGGGATTGCTCCTGCAATGCTATTGCATTTCTACCATCCATGGCGGCCATGTTGGAGTTAGAGGGACGCTGGATGCTAAAGCCGAGAACCACATTGTAAGGGGGATATTTGAGGATTCGAGCACGGTACTGACGCAGTAATCGCCCAAAAGAAAACTGGTAGAGGCACCCTACAGTGGGGTTTCACTTTGCTGGCGCTTTTTCAATCGGGTACAGCGGATCGTGTGGTGTTAGAATCCAGCACTTTCCATTAGTGATGATCCGGTTTTGCAATACATAAGCACCAGGGGAAAGGCGCCCGCCCTTGACTTTGAAAACGCCACCCTGAACGGGCTTGCCGACGATGGCGGCCTGTATCTGCCGTCAAACTGGCCGATCCTTGATGGCGACGAAATCCGCCAGATGCAGGCGTATTCCTATAGCCAGCTTGCACTGCGCATACTGCAGGAGTTCAGCGGCGACTGCATACCCGAAAACACGTTCAAAAACCTGGTTGACACTGCCTATGACAATTTTTTCCACGATGCAGTAGCCCCCATGAAGCAGCTGGATGACCAGCTGTTCCTGATGGAACTGTTCCATGGCCCCACTTTTGCATTCAAGGACTATGCGCTGCAGATGCTGGGGCAGTTTTTCCAGTATTTCCTGGACAAAAACAGCCGCTCATGTATTATCCTCGGCGCCACTTCCGGAGATACCGGGTCTGCCGCTATTGCGGGCGTGAGGGGAATGTCTTCTGTGGAACTCTACATGCTCCATCCCAAAGGCAGGGTGTCCGAGGTCCAGCGCAGGCAGATGACCACGGTGTCCGACAAAAATATTCACAACATTGCCGTGGACGGTACTTTTGATGATTGCCAGAACCTGGTTAAAACAGTATTCAACGACCTTGAGTTCAAGGCCTCGCACTCGCTATCCGCGGTTAACTCAATAAACTGGGCGCGTATTGCCGCACAGGTTGTGTATTATTTCCGGGCTGCGCTGACCCTTGGCGCACCGGATCGCGAGGTGAGTTTTTCAGTTCCGACCGGTAATTTTGGCAATGTCCTGGCCGGATACGTTGCCAAGAAAATGGGACTGCCGATACGCAAGTTGATCATTGGTTCCAATGAAAACGATATTCTTACCCGCTTTTTTGAATCCGGCACAATGCAAAAAAGGGGAGTCCGGGCAACCCTGTCACCCAGTATGGATATAGGGATATCGAGTAATTTCGAGCGCTATCTATTTGAATTGCTGGGCCATGACCCGGAGCACCTGGACCTGCTGATGTCTGAATTCTCATCATCCGGAAAATTTACGGTAAGTCCCGA
>PVMK01182150.1_pt1 | contig 10521 bp, 10 predicted proteins | sample 1853481 | NCBI WGS metagenome assembly PVMK01 (sample SAMN08533507, study PRJNA380276) | Marine sediment metagenome, whole genome shotgun sequencing project. | reverse complement strand
AGGGTGTGAAAATCAATGACAAACACATTGAGGTGATCGTCCGGCAGATGCTGCGTAAAGCTGAAGTTCGTGAGTCTGGTGATACCACCTTGTTGATGCGTGAGCAGATCGATGTTATACGGGTTAAAGATGCCAATAAGATAGCGGAGAAAGACGGTGGAGAACCTGCCATCTATAATCGTCTGCTGTTGGGTATCACCAAGGCATCATTGGCCACAGAGTCCTTTATTTCGGCGGCATCTTTCCAGGAAACCACCAGGGTACTGACCGAGGCTGCTGTTCGCGGCACCACGGATCACCTGCGCGGGCTGAAGGAAAACGTCATCGTTGGTCGTCTGATTCCTGCCGGCACCGGTATGGCTTATCACAAGTCGCGCAAACGCCCCGAAGAAGAGGAGCCGGAAATCGATCTGGCAGCCCTGGCGGCCGCCGTAGCAGCGGAAGAGTTTGGTGAACTGGAAGAAGAAACCAAGGCTAAAGCCAAGGAATGACCCTTTAGCTGAAACCGGGGTTCGGGTTCTCCCGAGCTCCGGTTTTTTATTGAGCGGAATGGTTTTCCAAATATTTGCGAGAAAATAGCAATGAAATGCATTATTGCTATTGCGTAGGAATGCCTTCCCTGTCATAATCGTCCGGCTAACAAATGCAATCCCTTCAATAGAAGGGCCGAATGGGAAAAGTGTCGCTGACAATTCACTTTATCACCATTGCGGAAAGCCGATGTCGCCGGCGCGTGGGCCGGACAATTGGTTGCCCAATCCAGGTTTAAAAAGACCGGGGTTGGGCGTTTGACATTGTTAGGGAAGGTACGTAGAATTTGCGACCTTCGACAGGCAGGGCAAGGGCCCGGTCTGTCGTTTTTATTTTTGAACATGATTATTTTTTTCAGGTTTATTTTTTAGGGTAAGAGATTTATGACAACTGTAAATCAATTGGTACGCAAACCTCGCAAACCAAAAGCTTATAAAAGTGGTGTGCCAGCATTGGAAGGCTGTCCGCAAAAGCGTGGTGTATGTACCCGTGTTTATACAACAACGCCGAAAAAGCCAAACTCGGCTTTGCGTAAAGTTGCACGTGTCAGATTAACCAATGGTTTTGAAGTCACCAGCTATATCGGCGGTGAGGGTCATAACCTGCAAGAGCATAGCGTGATTTTGATCCGCGGCGGTCGTGTTAAAGATCTGCCAGGTGTTCGCTATCACACCGTTCGCGGCAGCCTGGATACGTCAGGTGTCAGCGATCGTCGCCAGGGCCGTTCCAAGTACGGCACCAAGCGGCCCAAGAATTGATTCGATTCTTTAAGAATCGTTAATTAGGATCAGGTAAAACCAATGTCAAGAAAACATTCAAATTTCGGTCACGATATCCTGCCGGAGCAAAAGTACGGCAGTGAAATGATCACCCGGTTTGTCAACATGGTGATGCACAGTGGCAAAAAATCAGTGGCGGAGCGCATTGTTTATGGCGCCATGGAAACCATTGAAGACAAGAACAAGAGTGCTGCGCCGGTAGAGCTGGTTCAAGCAGCGTTGGAAAACGTCAGCCCGATGGTTGAAGTTAAGTCCCGCCGGGTCGGTGGTGCTACTTACCAGGTGCCGGCTGAAGTACGTCCCAATCTTCGTCAGACCCTGGCAATGCGCTGGATTATTGATGCTGCGCGCAAGCGTGGTGAAAAGAGCATGCCTTTAAGACTGGCAGGTGAATTGCTCGATGCTGTTGAGCAGCGCGGTTCAGCTGTGAAGAGGCGTGAAGACGTGCACCGTATGGCTGAGGCTAATAAAGCCTTCTCACATTACCGCTGGTAATTGGAATTTTAAGGAAACTATAGTGGCACGTAACACGCCAATTGAAAGGTATCGCAATATCGGCATCATGGCTCACATTGATGCTGGTAAGACGACCACGACTGAACGTATTTTGTTCTACACCGGTGTTTCACACAAAATCGGTGAAGTTCATGATGGCAATGCCACCATGGATTGGATGGAGCAGGAACAGGAACGTGGTATTACGATTACCTCTGCTGCCACCACCTGTTTTTGGGAAGGTATGGATAAGCAGTATAAAGAGCACCGGATCAATATCATTGATACCCCGGGACACGTTGACTTCACCATTGAAGTAGAGCGGTCTTTGCGTGTGCTCGATGGTGCTGTCGCAGTTTTCTGTGCGGTCGGCGGTGTTCAGCCTCAGTCTGAGACTGTTTGGCGTCAGGCTACCCGTTATAACGTTCCGCGTATGGCTTTTGTCAACAAGATGGATCGTACCGGTGCCGACTTTATTCGTGTGATAGAGCAGATTAAAGATCGCCTGGGTGCACGTACGGTTCCCGTACAGTTGCCTATCGGTGCAGAAGAAGGTTTCGAGGGTGTTATTGACCTGGTGCGGATGAAGGCCATTTACTGGGATTCTGAAAACCAGGGCGTAACCTACGAAGCACGCGACATACCTGAAGATTTACGGGCCGAAGCCGAAGCTGCGCATGAATACATGATGGAAATGGCCGCTGAAGCCTCCGAAGAACTGATGGAAGCCTACCTGGAAGATGGTGTGCTCACTGATAAGCAGATCGTCGAAGGCCTGCGACTGGGTACATTGAATAACGATATCGTTCCGTGTGTGTGTGGTACGGCGTTCAAAAACAAGGGTGTTCAGGCACTTCTCGATTTAATCGTAGATTTGATGCCTTCCCCGGTCGATGTTCCCGCGATTGCAGGCATCCTGGAAAATGAAGAAGCCGGAACCCGTGAGAGCAGTGACGAAGCGCCGTTCTCAGCGTTGGCATTTAAAATTGCCACCGACCCGTTTGTGGGCACCCTGACTTTTTTCCGGGTCTACTCTGGTGTTCTGAAGTCCGGCGATACGATCTACAACCCGGTCAAGAGCAAAAAAGAACGTGTTGGCCGTATCTTGCAAATGCACGCCAATACACGAGAAGAGATCAAGGAAGTTCGCGCTGGCGATATCGCCGCTGCCGTAGGGCTGAAAGATGTTACCACCGGTGACACTCTGTGTGCCCTGAAAGAGGTTATTACCCTCGAGCGCATGGAGTTCCCGGATCCGGTTATTTCGGTTGCGGTTGAGCCTAAAACCAAGAGTGACCAGGAAAAAATGGGTGTCGCGCTGGGCAAGCTGGCTCAGGAAGATCCATCTTTCCGGGTTAAAACTGATGAAGAGTCAGGCCAGACCATCATTTCGGGTATGGGTGAATTGCACCTCGATATCCTGGTTGATCGTATGCGCCGTGAGTTTGGTGTAGATGCCAATGTTGGACGTCCGCAAGTTGCTCACCGTGAAACCATCCGCAAATCGGTTGAGGCTGAAGGCAAATTTGTCAAACAGTCCGGTGGTCGTGGTCAGTATGGGCACGTCAAGATTCGCCTGATGCCATTGGAAACAGGCGGAGGCTACGAATTTGACAACCAGATCGTTGGTGGTGTGGTGCCGAAAGAATATATTAACTCGGTTAACAAGGGTATCCAGGAAGCGCTGCTAAACGGCGTGGTTGCTGGTTATCCGGTGATTGATGTCAGGGTTGAGCTGTATGATGGCTCCTACCATGAGGTTGACTCTAACGAAATGGCATTTAAGGTCGCTGGTTCCATGGCCTTTAAAAATGCTGCCAATATCGCTAAGCCGGTATTGCTCGAGCCAATGATGAAAGTGGAAGTGGTCACACCTGAAGATTACATGGGTGACGTGATGGGTGATGTAACCCGCCGCCGTGGCATTTTGCAGGGTATGGAAGATTGCCCGGCCGGCAAGATTATCAACGCCCACATTCCGCTATCAGAAATGTTTGGCTATGCAACTGATCTGAGGTCCCAGACCCAGGGTCGTGCAACCTACACAATGGAATTCGACCACTACTCGGAAGCACCGAATAGTGTGGTTGAAGAAATCGTTAAAAAGATCGCCTAGGTCCCGGACCGGCTACCAAGAGGAAAAAAGGCATGTCCAAGGAAAAATTTGAAAGAAATAGGCCCCATATAGATGTGGGTACGATTGGTCACGTAGATCATGGTAAGACGACGCTGACAGCGGCGTTGACAAAGATATGTGCTGAAGCTCGCGGTGGCGACTACGTTGCCTATGATCAGATCGATAATGCACCGGAAGAACGCGAACGCGGTATCACGATTGCAACGGCTCACGTTGAGTACGAGTCAGAGAATCGTCACTACGCGCACGTGGATTGCCCGGGCCATGCCGATTACGTTAAAAACATGATCACCGGTGCTGCGCAGATGGACGGCGCGATCCTGGTGGTATCAGCCGCTGACGGCCCGATGCCCCAGACCCGTGAGCACATCCTGCTGGCACGCCAGGTTGGCGTACCTTACATCATGGTTTATATGAACAAGGCCGACCAGGTCGACGACGAAGAGTTGCTGGAACTGGTTGATATGGAAATCCGTGAGCTGTTGAGTTCCTATGATTTCCCGGGCGACGATGTTCCAATCATCACCGGTTCTGCGCTGAAAGCGTTAGAAGGCGATGAATCTGAAATCGGTGTTCCATCGATCCTCAGGCTGGTTGAGGCGATGGATGAGTATTTCCCCCTGCCGGTGCGTGAAATGGACAAGCCGTTTCTGTTACCGATCGAAGATGTGTTCTCAATCTCTGGTCGTGGCACGGTGGTAACTGGCCGTGTAGAGCGTGGCGTGGTCAAGGTTGGTGAGGAAAGCGAGATTGTCGGTATTAAAGAAACCGTCAAGACCACCTGTACCGGTGTTGAGATGTTCCGTAAGTTGCTGGACGAAGGTCGTGCCGGTGACAACGTCGGTGTATTGCTGCGTGGTATCAAGCGTGAAGAGGTTGAACGTGGCCAGGTACTGGCCCATTCAGGATCCATCAAACCGCATACCAAGTTCGAGGCTGAGGTCTACATCTTGTCGAAAGACGAAGGTGGCCGTCATACCCCGTTCTTCAAGGGCTACCGTCCGCAGTTTTACTTCCGTACCACGGATATCACGGGTGCGTGTGAGTTGCCTGAAGGCGTAGAGATGGTAATGCCTGGTGACAACGTACAGATGAAGGTCGAGTTGATTAACCCGATCGCAATGGAAGAAGGTCTGCGTTTCGCGATTCGCGAAGGCGGCCGTACCGTTGGCGCTGGCGTAGTTGCCAAGATTTTTGAATAAGACAATATTGGTTTTAACGACTTAATTTTAACGAATTTGGCATTTGTCGTTTTACGGAAAGCTGGCGGCCTCTGGGTCGGCCGGCTTTCTGGTCTGTAGTAGTGATAGGCCAGTAGCTCAACTGGCAGAGCAGCGGTCTCCAAAACCGCAGGTTGGGGGTTCGAGTCCCTCCTGGCCTGCCAGTACTGCAGGTTAGATATAGATAGTGGCTGTTGAATCAGCGAACGACATAAACAGGAACGGGTAGAACGGCGGAAAATGAACGGCAAAGTAGAAAATACCAGGTCAGCGTTTGCAGATACATTGTTATTGCTGGCCTCAGTCATCATGCTGCTGGGCGGAATTGCTGCATATTATCAGTACCAGGATTTGGCGATTATACCAATCCGGGTTGCGGCACTGATTGCCTGGACGGTATTGGCTTCATGGGTAGCAGCTCAGTCTCAAAAAGGCGGAGCATTTTTCCGTTTTATCAAGGAAGCGGATATTGAACGTCGAAAAGTCGTTTGGCCGACCCACCAGGAAGCGGTACAGACGTCGTTGATGGTGATTGTTGTAGTCATCATAATTTCGCTGTTTCTTTCCGTCGTTGACTGGGCAATTGGTTCAGCGGTTCGTAGTCTGCTGAGCGGGGGCGCCTGAATTATGAGTAAGCGCTGGTATGTAGTACACGCATTTTCAGGTTATGAAAAGCAGGTACAGCGATCCATGGCAGAGCGCATCAACCGCGCTGGAATGGAAGACATGTTTGGTCAGATTCTGGTGCCGACAGAAGAGATAGTTGAAATGAAGGGTGGTCAAAAACGCCGCTCCGACCGTAAATTTTTCCCTGGCTATGTGCTGGTGGAAATGGAAATGAATGACGAAAGCTGGCACCTGGTCAAAGAAGTACCAAAGGTGATGGGTTTCATCGGTGGCACGTCTGACAGACCTGCGCCGATCTCGGAGAAAGAAGCAGACACCATTTTGAACCGTGTTCAGGAAGGCGTCGACAAGCCCCGGCCGAAGATATTGTTCGAGCCTGGTGAAATGGTTCGGGTTGTTGATGGTCCGTTTAATGACTTCAACGGCACCATCGAAGAGGTCAACTACGAGAAAAGTCGCCTGCGGGTGGCAGTACTCATTTTTGGGCGTTCTACACCGGTGGAGCTTGATTTCCACCAGGTCGAGAAAACCTGACGCTGAGTTTTTAGAACAATCGCCGGTGCAATAGCACTGTGCGGTTTTTATAACTGGCAACAAAGAAAGCACTGATGTTTTCTGAGCTGCCTTAATTTGACGGGGAGCCTCGCCACTGGTTGGCAGGCGCTTGAACCCGGGGAGTAAAATATGGCTAAGAAAGTTTCTGCATATATTAAGCTGCAGATACCGGCAGGACAGGCTAACCCCAGTCCACCAGTCGGTCCCGCGCTTGGACAGCACGGCGTGAATATCCTGGAGTTCTGTAAGGCATTCAATGCCCAGACACAGAAAACCGAGCCGGGCTTGCCCCTGCCGGTCGTGATCACGGTTTATGCTGACCGCAGTTTCACATTTATTACCAAGACGCCACCGGCAGCTGTGTTGCTGAGAAAGGCTGCTGGTATTCCCAAAGGCAGTGGTGAGCCCAATACCAATAAAGTTGGTACGGTGACACGCGCCCAGCTGGAAGAGATCGCCACGGCCAAAGAGCCTGATCTAACAGCAGCTGATATGGATGCAGCGGTTCGTACCATTGCCGGTACCGCCCGTAGCATGGGTCTGGATGTGGAGGGTGTAGTCTGATGGCCGGTTCAAGCAAAAGAAATAAAGCGATCCGCGAACAGATAGAGCCGGGCAAAGTCTATGCGATTGAAGAAGCCCTGGAACTGTTGAAAAAGACCAGCAGCGTGAAATTCACCGAATCCGTGGATGTTGCGATCAAACTGGGTGTTGACCCGAAGAAATCGGATCAGAACGTACGTGGTGCAACTGTACTGCCGAACGGCACTGGTAAAACAGTCCGGGTCGCGGTCTTTACCCAGGGTGACAACGTTGAGAAGGCTGTTGAGGCCGGCGCTGATGTTGTTGGTATGGATGACCTGCACGACCAGATTAAAGGTGGCGACATGAATTTCGATGTTGTCATTGCCACCCCGGACGCGATGCGCGTTGTCGGTAAGCTTGGTCAGATTCTGGGCCCCAGAGGTCTGATGCCTAACCCTAAAGTGGGAACTGTAGCAACAGATGTGGCAGCAGCAGTTAAAAATGCCAAGGCCGGTCAGGTTCGTTTCAGAACCGATAAAGGCGGCATCATCCACAGCACCATCGGCAAGGTCGATTTTGATGTGGCTGCGTTGCAAGGCAACCTGGCTGCACTGTTGACCGATTTGGTTAAATTGAAACCTGCATCAGCAAAAGGTGTGTACCTGAAAAAGGTAGCGATATCAACCACCATGGGCCCAGGCCTGGTGGTAGATCACGTAGCGATCAAGGATTAAGGATTTCGCCGGCATAAGCTGGCGGAAAGGCGGGCTGAATCCGCACATGCTGCTATCGGGAAACCGGTAAATTCGGAAAACTGTTTGGCAGCAGAGTGGAGATAGGCCGTCAGAGACCGTAGGTATCGAGTCACTGGATATTCAGCGACCCGGTTTAAGCGTGTTCCGGGAAACCGGTCACTGCCTGCGCAGATGGTGAAGCCCCCGCTTCTTAATCGGGTTCGTAAGAGCGCGATTAAGTAGCGGGGTAGTCACTGAAGGACCGTTGTTGGTCCTGTGACATTCACGGAAGTGAGTGTCATGAGTCGTTATTCATGCCGGGTAACCGGTTATTTGACTCTTGGAGGTATCAAATGGCTCTGAGTATTGAGCAGAAAAAAGCAGTCGTTGCGGAAGTGGCAGAAGTTGCCCAGACCGCACTGGCTGCCGTCGCAGCAGAGTATCGCGGCCTGACCGTTGAGGAAATGACAGATTTACGTGTTAAAGCACGTGAAAGTGGCGTTTATCTCAAGGTGGCCAAAAATACGCTGGTGCGCCGGGTTGTGGAAGGTACCGAGTTTGAATGCATGCAGGAATCCTTAACGGGACCACTGCTCCTGGCTTTCAGTATGGAAGATCCAGGTGCTGCTGCACGTCTTGTCAAAGACTTTACCAAGTCTAATGACAAACTCATTACAAAGCTGGTTGCTGTTGGTGGAGAAGTTTTTGAAGCTTCTGAATTGGACCGTATGTCTAAACTGCCGACCTACGATCAGGCGATTGCAATGTTGATGGGCGTAATGAAAGCACCGGTCGAGAAGTTTGTCCGTACGCTGGTTGAGCCGCATACCAAACTGGTCCGGAGTTTTGCTGCTGTACGTGATGCAAAACAAGCTGCCTGAAACTATTAACTAAACCCCGGTAGCCGCGAGGTTACCTTAATTAACTATTTGGAGAGACGACAATGGCCGTTTCAAAAGACGATATTTTAGAAACAATTTCGAACATGAGCGTAATGGATGTAGTTGATCTGATCAGCGCCATGGAAGAAAAATTTGGTGTTTCCGCTGCTGCACCTGTTGCCGCTGCTGCCGGTCCGGCAGCTGGTGGTGAAGCTGCTGCAGAAGAAGTCCAGACAGAGTTTGACCTAATGTTGACCTCTTTCGGTTCAAGCAAGGTTCCAGTGATTAAAGCGGTTCGCGAAATCACCGGCCTTGGCCTGAAAGAAGCCAAAGACCTGGTTGAAAGTGCTCCTGCCACCGTTAAGGAAGGCATTGAGCAGGCCGAAGCTGATGAGTTGAAGAAGAAACTCGAAGAGGTAGGCGCTAGCGTCGAGATTAAGTAAATCAGATTTTTGATTTACTGGAAGTAAGTAAGGAGCCGGCTGGGGATTCACATCCCCGGCCTGTTCCTGTTTGTCATTTAGTGATTGATGCGACCATAGCCCGGGTCGCGAGAGGCGGTAGGTAATATGAATTACTCATTTACTGAGAAAAAACGTATTCGTAAGGATTTTGGTAAGAGTCAGATGGTACTTGAAGTACCCAATCTGCTTCAGACCCAGATAAAATCCTATGCGGAATTCCTGCAAACAGATATAAAGCTGGATGAACGGCGTGAACGTGGCCTGCATGGTGCACTGAAATCCGTGTTCCCGATTGTGTCTTATTCCCGTAATGCTGCACTTGAGTATGTCAGCTACAAGCTCGGGAATTCGCCGTTTAATGTCCGCGAGTGCAAACTGCGTGGCATGACCTATGCAGCACCGCTGCGGGTTAAAGTTCGCCTGGTCATTTATGACAAGGAAAGCTCGGCCAAACAGAAGCCGGTTAAATACATTAAGGAGCAGGAAGTCTATATGGGCGACCTGCCGCTGATGACCGATACAGGTACCTTTGTTATCAATGGTACCGAGCGCGTTATCGTTTCTCAGCTTCACCGTTCACCTGGCGTGTTCTTTGATCACGACAAGGGCAAAACTCATTCAAGCGGAAAACTGTTGTTTTCGGCTCGTGTCATTCCTTACCGTGGTTCCTGGCTGGATTTCGAATTTGATCCAAAAGACGGAATTTTCGCGCGTATCGACAGACGCAGAAAATTACCGGTAACCGTGTTGCTGCGCGCCCTGGGTATGAACAACGAAGAAATTCTGGATACATTCTTCGAAACCAGTAGCGTCACCCTGTTGAAAGATGGCGGCAAACTGAAACTGATTCCAGGACGTCTGCGTGGTGAATCCGCGATGTTCGATATCGTCGATAAGAAAGGCGATGTGATTGTTGCAACGGGTAAACGCATTACCGCGCGTCATGTAAAACTGGTTGAAAATGCGGGTATCAGGGCATTGCAGGTACCTGATGACTACCTGTTGGGCAAAATCATTTCTCACAGCATCATCGATAAAGAATCCGGTGAGGTGTTGGCCGATGCCAATGCAGAAATCACCGAAGAGTTGTTGGAGCAATTACGTGAAGCCGGCGTCAAGAAATTTGAAGTGCTGTATGTCAATGACCTTGACCAGGGCCCGTATATTTCCAACACATTGAATATTGATTCGACCACCAATGAGCTGGAAGCGCTGGTTGAAATCTACCGTATGATGCGCCCGGGTGAGCCACCTACCAAGGATGCTGCCCAAAACCTGTTCAAAAACCTTTTCTTCGCCGAAGAGCGTTATGACCTGTCAGGTGTTGGCCGCATGAAGTTCAACCGTCGTGTTGGACGTGATGAAATCGTGGGTCCGGGTGTACTGGATCGCGAAGACATACTTGCAGTGCTGAAGGTACTGATCGATATTCGCAATGGTAAGGGCACTGTTGACGATATCGATCACCTGGGTAATCGACGTGTACGCAGCGTCGGCGAAATGGCCGAAAACGTATGCCGCGTGGGTGTGGTCAGGGTCGAACGTGCAGTACGTGAGCGTTTGTCAGTGGCGG
>PVMK01118461.1_pt1 | contig 10521 bp, 7 predicted proteins | sample 1853481 | NCBI WGS metagenome assembly PVMK01 (sample SAMN08533507, study PRJNA380276) | Marine sediment metagenome, whole genome shotgun sequencing project. | reverse complement strand
GTCCGGGGGTGGTGCTGGGAAACATTTTGGACATGTCCGCCCCGAAAAGATCCGACGGGATTTTTTTGAGGGAAAGGTAATTTTTCAGGGTCTGGTGTGATCAAAAGGCAAGAACAGATTCCTGCCGTATTGTCCGGATGCTCCGACCCCGGTTACAATTTTAGCAGATCGAGTAAAAAATCGCTCAATTTATGTTTAAATTGCAGTAGTATAACCCATCGACACGAATCCGGTTAAATGCTGTTTCTTAACCTTTTGACGCCGATTCTTGATTTTAGCCTTCGATCCGTTCCGGTTCTACGGTCCTTGCCAGATCTTCGCTCCGGAATAAAGCAAGTATAGCAGAATTGTCTTCGCTCAATTCCTGACCTTCTACCGCATCTTTCATTGGTTAGACTGGTCATGTGATTTCGTTTTCAAAGTGAAGTAGTTCCTTCACGAGCAATTTTAGCCAGACTTCTCCCATACTTAAATTTTTTTGCCTGGTCAAGCATTGTTTTTACTTTATGCTTATAACTCAGGGCTGTTATGATAGCAGGCTTCACACCTGGCAATTAATTGATCAGCATCCTGCTCATATAAGACACCGCCTATTAAGCCGTATCCTCCAGATGAATGGTGATGTATGTCAATTGTAAAATCACGACCACAACTTTGGCAGCAGCCATCAATTGATAAGTGCGACTTATCAGAACGGTCTTTAAACATTTGATTGAGCGTATTCAAATTAATCAGCATGAACCATCCCCCCTCTTTTTTTCCGGATAAACCGGCAATCTGCAAACAAATCGAAATTTATAGTTTAAGGAAATCAGAAACATGAAATGCTTATATTCTTTCCACTGTATTATACTGAAAAGCAATTATTGTGCCGCATAGCTGGAAATTTTCACGACTATTATAAATAACTTTATCTATCTGGTATCATTTTAAAAACAGTCTATTCTGCCGAATTTTACATCGAGCGGGAAAAGTTTTTTTTAAGAGGAATGACAAATAAGTTTACAGTTAACCGATTTTTCTTTATCTTTTTCCATGTTTAGTGTAAATCTAATTGACGTTTACGATTCTATCTATTAAGTTTCTGCAATTATACAGGGAGAAAGCCATGAGCACCTGCGACAGGGAGACATCCTTTACCCGGCAAGACCTCAATCTGCTATATGAGGTATCTACTTCCATTTATGCCATTAAAGATTTCGATGAGATGCTGCGGGTGGTGTTGCACAAAATAAAGGAAGTCTTCCAGATCGATGGGGCGTCTCTTGCCCTGCATGAGCCGGATCAAAAGATGTTTTACTTCATTCAAACCCTGGAAATGCAGCAAGATGGGGGACATAATGACATCGAAAAAATGCATTTCCCGGATCATCTCGGGGTCGCCGGCTGGGTGCTGCAAAATAATCAGCCGGTCTTAATCTCGGATGCCTCAAAGGATGAGCGCATTTTTAAAGAATTCTCATTAAATAAAGAGCTTCCCACCCGGTCGATGATTTGCGTGCCCCTGCGGACTCCCAAGGCAATCATCGGTGTTCTCTATGCGATCAACAAGCTGGAAGGCAGTTTTACTGCAAAGGATTCACGGCTGATGGAGATTATGTCCGTCACCCTGGCAATGGCGATTGAAAATGCTAAAAATTACGGGGTGCTTAAACAGTATGCCAATTCATTGGAGGAGCAAAATCGCAGACTCATGTCGGAGGTCCAGCAACGCTTCGAAGTCCATGGATTGATTGCCTCAAGTTCCTCGATGCGCCAGCTTTTTTCTTTGATGGAAAAGGTAATCGATGTAACAACCACTATTTTAATCCAGGGTGAAACCGGCACCGGGAAAGAACTGATTGCTAAAGTCATCCATTACAACGGTCCCTTGAAGGACAAACCTTTTGTGGCCGAAAATTGCGGTGCGCTATCTGAAAACCTGCTGGAAAGCGAGTTGTTTGGCCATGTAAAAGGCGCCTTTACCGGGGCCATTGCGGACAAAAAGGGACTTTTTGAGATGGCCGACGGGGGGACGGTCCTGTTAGATGAGATCGGGGAAATGCCGCCTTCCATGCAGGTAAAATTTTTAAGAGTCCTGCAGGAGGGCCAGTTCAGACCCGTTGGCGCTTCATATTACACTAAAGTGAATGTGAGAATCATTGCCTGCACCAATCGCGATCTTGAAGAAGAGATGGCTAAAGGTAATTTTCGTGAGGATCTTTTTTACCGGGTGAATGTCTTTCCGATTACCATCCCGCCCCTGCGCGAGAGAAGAGAAGATATTCCACTGCTGGCGGTTCACTTTTTGAAAGAATTCGCCAAAAAGTTCAAACGGCCGGTACCCCGGCTGACCTCAACTATTCTGGAATTACTCTCGCATTATAATTGGCCCGGCAACGTTCGTGAGCTTCAGAATGAAATGGAGCGGGCGCTGACCCTGGCCAGCGGCAAAAAAGAGATTTCTGAGGAGTACCTTTCAAGCAAAATTTTTGATTCAAAGGACAATACCGCTACCGTGATTAATAAGAACGGCACATTGCAGGAGGTGACCGAACGTATTGAAAAACAAATGGTGCTTGAGGCCCTTGAAAAAACCGCTGGAAATCGATCCCGTGCATCAATCCTGCTGGGAATAACGCGGCAGGGATTGCTTAACAAAATTAAACGCTATAATATTGAGAAGAAATAAATGGTTGGCTGGTTGATTAAGTTTATTTAAGGGAGAAAATTTCGAATATATCTAAGGCGTGGGGGTTGCTGAGCCCGTCTGAAGCCGTTTTGATTGGCACTCGACATACCTGGGAGGGGAATGATGGAGAACGGGGCGGATTATCTGGCAAAGGTATCTATATTTTCGAACTTTAAAAAAGAAGATCTGCAACGCCTGGCTAAAAAGAGCCGATATTGTTCTTATAAAATGGGCGACGTGATTATCAGCGAAGGAGAGCGTGACGGGCGACTTTTCATCCTTATCAACGGTAAGGTTGACGTCATCAAAAGCTACCGCACCAAAAAGGCAAAACTTCTGCGAACCCTGGCCGCGCCATGCTATTTTGGTGAAATGGCCCTTATTGATGAGATGGTTCGATCCGCAACCGTGGTGGCCAGGGGAAAAGCCACGACGCTTTGCCTTGACCAGTGGAACCTGCAGGAGGAGATCGAAAAATACCCGGCACTTGCAATCGAGTTGCTTCGGATGCTTTATCGACGCTTTCTGGCCCTCGAAAAAATCATGGTTAATTCCCTCGGCGGCTTCCTTCCGATCTGTTCCAACTGCAAAAAGATCCGCAACAGCAAGGGGTCATGGCTGTCGATCGAACGCTACCTGATGAACCACACGGAACATGAATTCAGCCACGGAATCTGTCCGAAGTGCCGGGAGCAGCTTTATCCGGAATTGTTCCCACATGATTAGGTCTCTGAATGTGGAATTCGGAAAGCGGATTTCGGATTGAAAACGCATAGAGCAAGGAGCTAAGCGCATAGCGTATCCAGAATCTAAAGCACTTTCCTCTCTGGCGGCCCCCACATATTTTCCCATTGACAAGTAAGTCCTGGAAATCGGTACTTGAGATCTCGTAACTTACTTTTAAAATGAGTCAACTTTTTTGGACACTATCTATGTCTATTTGCGCCAATTTGAGGGATTTAAGGATAAAATCAATAAATTAAAAGAGATAGAATTCCTTCAATTCCTGAATTAGACCCATGTCCAATTTTCATGCAATTCGGTGACGTACAAAGGTTCACAGGCATTTTTTCAAACTGAATGACGAGGTCTGTACTTATTCCATTTAAACCCACTACTCATTTTCTCAGTCTATTCAATCCGAAATCTGAAATCCACAATCCGCAATCGAAAAACGCGCACCCCGCAACCTGCAACCAGATAGCAGAAGACAGATTTCAGAAGACAAAAATTGCGGCTCCAAATCGTCCTTCTCGATGCGCCATGCCCTATGCGCTCTGCCCCTTGCCCATAAACCCGCAACCAGTATCCAGTGACAAGTGACCAGCAAACAGGACGCTATTGCTTGCGCCGTGCGCCTTGAGCCGAACGCCGTGCACCATGCCCTCTGCGCACCCCGCACCCCGCACCCCGTATCTCACAACCCCAGATACGTCTTGCGAATATGTGGATTCTCCAGCAGTTCCGGACCGGCCCCGCTCAGCGCAACCTGGCCGTTTTCGAGCACGTATCCCCGGTTGGAAATATTAAGCGAGTGAAAGACATTTTGTTCGATTAGCAAGATCGCAGTGCCCTGCCGGTTGATTTTTTCAATGATTTCAAAAATGGTGCTGACCAGAACCGGGGCCAGGCCTAAAGAGGGTTCATCCAGCATCATCAGGGCGGGCAGCGACATCAGGCCCCGGCCCATGGCCAGCATCTGCTGTTCGCCCCCGCTGAGCGTACCGGCTTTCTGGCTGAGTCGCTCCTTGAGCCGCGGGAAATAGCCGAACACCTGCTGCATAGTTTCATGCTGTGCTTTTTTGGTGCGGGGAAACTGGGCCCCCAACTCCAGGTTTTCGAGCACCGTCATGGTGGGGAAAATCTGCCGGCCTTCCGGGACATGGCTGATGCCCTGCTCGACGATGCGAGATGACGGCGCCTGGGAAATTTCCCTGCCATTCAAAGATATCACCCCCCTGCGAGGCCGCAACATTCCTGATATGGTTTTTAACAGGGTCGATTTACCGGCTCCGTTGGAACCGATGACGGCGACGATTTCTCCCTCATTGACGTCGATGCTGACGTCTCTCAGGGCCGGCATGTCGCCGTAATAAACATCTATTTCACTAACCTTGAGCACTCAAATACTCCTTACCTAGATATGCTTCGATGACCTGGGTGTCTTTGACGACATCTTCAGGGGTACCTTCTGCGATTTTAACACCATAATTGATAACGATCACCCGCTTGGACAGGGCCATGACGCCGCGCATGACATGCTCGATCAAAAAGATGCTGATCCCCTGACGATTGACCTCCTTGAGCAGGACGATCAGCTCGTCGACTTCAGTGGGATTTAATCCCGCCATGACTTCATCCAGCAGCAAAACCCGGGGCCGGGTGGCCAGGGCTCTGGCCAGTTCAAGCCTCTTTCGCAAAGGCAGCGGCAACCCCTGGGCCTCTTTGTGGGTCCAGCTGGCAAGCCCGACGAACTCTATAATTTCAAGCGACTTTTTTTTCGCCCGGATCATTGAAGATTGCTTTGAAAGAGCGCCGACCATCACATTGTCCAGCACCGATATTGTCAGAAATGGTTTGACAATCTGAAAGGTGCGGGCCATGCCCAGCTGGCAGATCTGATAGGGTTGCAATCCACCAAGTTGCTTACCCTCCAAATGGACCTGGCCTTCATCCGGCGGCAGGAAACCGCTCAAACAGTTAAATACGGTGGTCTTACCAGCCCCATTGGGTCCGATCAGGGCCAGAATCTCCTCCCGGTCCAATTCAAAAGAAAGGTCGCCCACGGCCTTCAGACCACCAAAACTTTTTGAAATATGATTTGCAGATAATATGTTCATGCCTATTTTCCATCCGGCAGTTTCAAAATCGGGTTTAACCGTCTTTTGACATACACAATAATTCCTTTGGGCATGAACAGGACCACCAGGATGGCTATAATTCCGTAAAGAATCAAGTGCAGCCCCTCAAGTCCCCCCCGGGTCAAATAGGCGCGGGATATCTCTGACAACGGTGTCAGAAAAAAAGAGCCGATCAGCGGGCCAAAAAGCGTGCCCAGTCCTCCGACAATCGGTCGCAGAATGAGTTCAATGCTCAGCCCCATACCGAATAACGAATTGGGATGCAGATAAAAAATATAATTGGCATAAAAGGCGCCGGCCAGTGCGGTCATGAATGCACTGATGGCAATGGCAATCATATTATATTTAAAGGTGTTGACTCCCAAAGACTGGGCCGCCTCCTCGTCCTCTCTGATCGCCACCATGAAACGACCCACCCTGGAAATTTCAAGGATGCGGACGGCGATCAGCGAAGCGGTCACGAAACCCAGCGAGATGTAGTAATAGGGAATGTTGCCCCGGAACTGAAAATTCCAGAAAGAGGGGCTGAAATCCAGAAATATGCCGGAAAAAGAACCCAGCGCTTCCACGTGCGATACGATCAGGCGCGTGATTTCGGCAAAGGCGATGGTCATGATGACAAAGTACACGCCCCGCAGGCCGAAACGAAACCCAAGAAATCCGAGGAACAGCGCGATCACGGCGGCAATGATTCCACCCGCCAGCATTCCGATCCAGGGGGTCAGGCCGAAAGTTTGGGCCAGATAGGTGGTGGCGTATGCCCCGATACCGATATAAAGCGCATGGCCCAGGGATATGTGTCCGGTATATCCGGTCAGCACATTCCAGGACTGGCCGACATAGGCCCAGTAGAAAATCATCACAAAGATTCCCAGGGCGTAGTTATCCAGAAACAGGGGCAGCAGCAGCAGGATCACAAAAACAGCAGCCAGCAGCAGGTAGAGTCGTTTCATTTTTTGCCCCCGAAAAGCCCCTGGGGGCGAAAAAGCATGATAACGATCAAAATACTGAAACTGACCGCATGTTTAAGGGTTGCCGGCAGAAACAAGGTCGACACGGATTCGGCGACACCCAGAATAAGCCCCCCCACCAATGCCCCGATGAGATTGCCCATACCGCCCAGGATGACCACGATAAACGCGGTTAGCGTGAAATCATGCCCCAGGTAGGGCGAAAGCGGCATGATCGGCAGGAGCAAAACACCGGCCGCCGCCGTCGTGGCGGCACCCAATCCAAAGGCTGTATTGCAGATTCGATCAACATTGATACCGACAACAATGGCCCCTGTTCGATTGTCGGAAGCGGCCCGGATGCACTTGCCGATGTTGGATTTTTTCAAAAAGATAAATATCAGGATGGTAATTAAGATTGCCAGCGCAAATGCGATCAGGCGTGATACATCGATCATGACCGATCCCATCCACAGCGTTTCAAGACCCAGGGCGGTTTGCGGGCTGCGATAATCCGGTCCCCAGAGCAAGAGCGCCAGGTTTTCTAAAATCAGCCCCATCGACACCAGCGGGAGCACCTGGATGGCCTCTGGGTAATCCAGAATGCGATTGACCACCGTGGATTGTATCAGATATCCCAGTACAAAAATCACGGCGGCGACAATCACCAGGGAAAGGTAGGGGTCAACGCCAAGCAGCACAAAAATCCAGTAGGACACATACATGGCCATGACCATTATCTGGCCGTGGGCAAAATTGATGACCCCCATCACACCAAAAATCAGGGAGAGACCCAGGGCAATCAAGCCATAGATCCCTCCCAATAAAATTCCCTGGATCGTCAGCTGAAGCGCAAGATTTGAATCCATTCCGGCTACCGCTCCCAGAGCTGGGGCGCCGGAAAGACAATCTTATCAGACTGGGCAAACTCCTTGGGCGCCACGATCTTGACCCGCTTGAGCAGATCGGTATCCGGTTGTACCTGGATCAGAGCGGTCAAGGCACCTGTATTGTCACCTTTTTCGTTAAACTGGATGGGACCACCGACCACCGGGTGATTTTTTAAATTGGTCTGACGCGTTGCCGCCAGAATCTTTTCGGGATCTGTCGAGCCGGCCCGCTGCAGGACATCGGCGATGACCAGAATGCCGGTATAGGCATAGGCGCTATTGGTATCCAGATAGCGGTTATGGGCTTTTTGGAAGGCCGCATTAGCCTGTTTGTAAATCGCTTTGTCTGGATTAATCCAGGGCACATTGACCATGACGTAATAAATCAGCTTATCCAGATCCTTGATGACATCGGGCTCATACCAGCCCGGGGAACCGGGACCAAAGATGCCCATCAATTCGACCCGCTGCTTATAGAGCTCCCGGGTCAGGATGATACCGTCACCGGGGCGTGAGACCGGGAAGAGAATGTCCGGTTTGGCGGCTTTAATGCGGGCGACCTCGGCCGACAGATCGTGTATTCCCAAGGGGTACTGGACACGATCGACAATTTCGATGGGTAAGCCGGATTTTTCTAAAAATTTGACAAATCCGCCCGACATACCCTTGCCAAAGGCATCGGCGGTGTTGGTTACCACCGCACGCTTGGGCATCACCCCTTTCATATCGGTGACCAGTTTAAGATATTTTATCGCACCGTTGAGCAGCCCGGAGACGGTGATAAAAACGCGAAAGGTATATTTTTTGCCTTTGCCGGTAACCTTGTCCAGGGCGGCCACGTCCATGATAAAAGGCACCTGCCGTTGCTCGCACAAAGTGGAGATAGCCAGCGCGACACCGCTTTGAAACGGCCCGGTCAACACCGCTGCGCCCCCGTTAATCAGACGATCCGCCTCGGATCGCCCAACTTCGGGTTTGCTTTCACTGTCCCCCAACAGCAGTTCCAGCTTGGCACCGTCCATGGATTTAATGCCGCCCATGGCGTTAATGTAATCAACTGCCAGTTGATTGCCCCGGCGCTGGCCCACACCGATGACGGCCAGCGGTCCGGTGGCCGGCTGTACGGAACCAATTTTAATCGTTGGCGGTGCCGCGCGCAGCAGTGTGGGGACGCCAAACGTAGACGCCGCCACACCGATGCCGGCGACCCCGGTAACTTTTAAAAAGGTTCTGCGATCGATGCCTTTATTCGAAAATTTATTCTGGCTCATTGCTATTCCTCCCTTCGTGGATTAAGGAAATGATTGGGTTCTTCCCGTACATTTAGCGACAGCTTCTAAATGAGTAGCTGAAGATGATTCATTTTTTGTGATAAGCTTATTCCCTATATAGGATATCTTGCGAAGTCAAGAATTAATCCGATGCCAGATTTTTCTTATTATTATTTCCGGCAATAAAATCCTTTTCTGACTGGGTTTTATGGTGTAAAGCAAAAGGAAGTTAAAGCCATAAAATTTTGTATGGTCAAGTCAGGTTGACGTCAAAGTAAATACCGAACCATTAGCACCTCAAGTTGTTGAAAGATAATAAAATTCCAAATATCAAGCACCAAATTACAAATAAATCTCAAAATTCAATATTCAATGACCAAAACTTTTAACACCATTGCTTCGCGAGTGCAGGGTCGAACAATTCAGTCATTGCGAGTTTTGAATTTGGGACATTGGGATTTGTTTGAGATTTGGTTTTTGGTGCTTGGAATTTTCATGAGTATATTTAAGCAGCTAATTTTCATAAATACTATCATCTCTTAATCATAGATGACGGAGCCCGGATTATTAAGGAGGTTATTTTGAAATTCAATTCGCTCAATCAAACCCACATCGAACATCTGCAGGCGATGGTGGCTTCGGATCGGTTTTCGGCCGGGGAGTCGGTTCTTGATTTGCACGCCCGGGATCAGTCGAGTCATCCACCCCATCGGCCGGAGGCTGTCATCTGGCCGACTTCCCCATCCGAGGTTGCCGAAATTCTCAAATATGCCAATGCGAACCTGATTCCGATAACCGGCTGGGGCTCCGGATCAAGCCTGGAGGGCAATCCGATTCCGCTAAAAGGCGGCCTGGTTTTGGATTTTAGCCAGATGAATCGCATCCTGGCGATCCGGGACGAAGATTTTCAGGCTGATGTGGAGCCGGGGCTGGTTTTTCAGGATTTAAACGAAAAGCTTAAGCACAACGGGCTTTTTTTTCCGCCGGATCCCGGTGCACGGGCGACCCTGGGCGGCATGATTGCCAACAATGCCAGTGGCACCCGCACCATTTATTACGGTTCCACCAAAGATTATGTGCTGAAATTATCCGTTGCCCTGGCCAATGGTGAGATCATCGAAATGGGTACCCGGGCCAGCAAGACGTCTTCAGGCTATGACCTGATTCGATTGTTTGTCGGTTCAGAAGGAACCCTGGGGATTGTGGTTGGCGCGACGGTGCGCCTGGCCGGGTTGCCGGCCGAGTATTCGGCTGCCATTGCCCATTTTCCTTCGATCGCAAAGGCCGGCCGGGCGGTCTTTGAAATTATACGCGGCGGACTGAATCCGGCCGCCCTGGAACTGCTGGGACCGGAATGCGTTGAATTGATGAACCGCGAAGTCAGCCTGGGTTTAGACATTCTGCCGACAATTTTCATGGAGTTTCACGGCTCCACCACCCGCCAGCTGGCGGAAATACTGCAAATGGCCGAAGAGATCTGCGGTGAGCAGGGATGCCGCAGTTTCAAACCAGGGTTGGGCAGACCGGAAAGGGATCGAATTTTTCAGGCGCGTCATGACTTGGGTGAGATGATCGTCCGCAATCACCCGGAAGAACGAATTAAGGTGATGGATGTGGCGGTGCCCATTACCGCCTATTCAGAATTGATCGGCGCCATCAATCAAGAAATTGCAGGGACCAATCTGGCGACCTATTATATCAGCCACGCCGGCAATGGGAATGTGCATTTGAACATTCTCTGCCAAAAAGACGACCCAAAACTATGGGACATGATTGAGGAAATTGTGGATCGTCTGGTCGCCAAATCACTTGAGCTGGGGGGCACGGCCACCGGCGAGCATGGTATCGGGCTGGGAAAAAGAAAATATATGGTCGCCG
>PVMK01118746.1_pt1 | contig 10522 bp, 14 predicted proteins | sample 1853481 | NCBI WGS metagenome assembly PVMK01 (sample SAMN08533507, study PRJNA380276) | Marine sediment metagenome, whole genome shotgun sequencing project. | reverse complement strand
ATGGTGCGCGGCAAGATAGGACCGTTCTTTAGCGTGCTGATGAAATGCAGAGCGGGGGAGATGCCTACCGATGAAGAAAATGCAGCCCAGGTAAAAAGTCTGGCCCAGGTGCGCGTATGGGTATTCATGATCTGGGCGGGTGTATTCCTGTCAGGTTTTGCGGGTATCGTGAATCGCAGCGGGACTGTATATGGCGGTTAGTTCGCAGACTGCCTCTACAGGCAGGGCAACTATAGTCAGGTAGATAGATAGCTCTGAAAAGTCTGGCCTGTGGCCGGGCTTTTTTGCCCTTTGCAGGTTGCTTATTTGACTATTGAATACCAGGAAATTGGTGGATAATCGGTACGCTATCTACCCGTATCGCTGGCGCTAATGACTTGTACCCTGGGGGGTGTTAGTTACATGTCTGTCAATACAGCCATCAGGTTCGTGCTCCTTCTTTCCAGCCTGCTGTTCAGCGCCAGCCTGATTGCAGCAGGACTGGAATCCACTGACCCGGACAGGCTGGGTGAGCGCCCCAATGCCCAGGGGCCTGCGACGGAAGTCAGTATCGGTTTGTTCCTGTTTGACGTTGATGAAATTGATGATGTTCATCAACGCTTCAGTGTGGACCTCTTTGTCGATGTTACCTGGCAGGATGAACGACTGGCTTTGCCAGAAGCCGAACGAACCGGGCAGCTCAGAACTTTTCCAATGGACGAAATATGGACCCCGAGGCTTCTGGTCGTCAATGATCGTGGTTTGACTGCTCAGTTGCCCCGGTTGCCGAGGTAGATGACCTGGCCATATTGAGGTCAGGCAGCGCATGTCCGGCGAACTGGCCGCAGATTTACAATTTAGTGAGTTTCCGTTTGATGTGCAAAAGCTGCCGATAGATATCATTTCATACCAGTATTCGCCGGAGGAAGTCAGTTTCTCGCACAATGCGGAGATCACTGGTCATGATGGCTCCTTTAGTGCGGAAGGCTGGCGGCTAAGGATACTGGCGCCGGAGTTTGGTGAATTCAACGTGCCTGGAAAAGGTGGACGCCGACCCATGTTGTCTTTCTATCTGGAGGCAGAGCGTGCCACCCAGTATTACCTGTGGACGATGTTTCTGCCGATGTCGCTGATTATTTTCATGTCATGGACGGTGTTCTGGTTGCAGCCTGATATTGTGCCGCCGCGGATTGCAATATCGACAGCCTCCATATTTTCATTAATCGCTTTTGGCTTCAGTATCCGGCTGAGTTTGCCGCGGGTGTCCTACATGACCCGTGCTGATCTGTTTGTCATCGGCTGTACGCTAATGGTGTTTCTGGCACTTGCCGTCGCTGTTATTGGCAGCCGTTGGGCCAAGGGCGAAAAAATGGCGCAAGCATTGCAAATCAACAGGATCGCACGCTGGGTTTATGTAGGCTTATTTGGCCTGGTTGTTGTTGCCGCGATGATTATTTGAATAACTTGGTGACGTTAGTCCTCTCACCTTCTGTTCCAGGTTCAGGCAGACCATGATTTCGGGAGCCAGGCTGCTGGCGGAAGAGGGTCTGCAGATAATAAATGCTTTTGCAGTGATCGCGATACCCCCGGCATGTTCTGTAATTCAAAGCTACCGCAACCCGGATTATTCAGGGCATGAATTATGCGTGCCGGGTTATAGGGTGTATCGCGGGCAGCACCTGCAGGTGTAATTACAGTTTCTGTTCCAGTTCTGGCACGATCTCAAACAGATCGCCCACCAGGCCTATATCTGCAATCTCGAAAATCGGCGCTTCCGGATCTTTGTTAATTGCGACAATAGTACCCGCATCCTTGATGCCGGTGAGATGCTGGATAGCTCCGGAAATGCCAATCGCCACATAGAGATCAGGCGCGATGATTTTGCCGGTCTGGCCCACCTGCATATCATTCGCCACATAGCCCGCATCAACCGCAGCACGAGAGGCGCCTACACCTGCGCCAATTTTGTCAGCCAGTTTGTAAATTATTTCGAAGTTTTCGGCGCTGCCGACTCCGCGGCCGCCGGAAATAACTTTCTTGGCAGATTGCAGGTCGGGCCGTTCGCTGGTCGCGGATGCCAGTTTGACGAAACGGGTGTGGGTCGGTATCTCAGCCGCAGGGCTGATGCTTTCGATTGCTGCGCAGCCACCGGCTGGTGCTTCCTTCCACGAGGCCGTGCGAACGGTTGCCACAATCTTCTTACCCTCTGCTACCTCAACTGTCAGGATCGCATTGCCTGCATAGACCGGTCTGGTGAAGCTACGCGGGGACTCAACGGTCATGATGTCACTGACCTGGCCGACACCAAGCAAAGCGGCGATGCGTGGCATCAGGTCCTTGCCAAATGTGCTTGACGGGCCAAACACATAATCGTAGTCAGCAGCGACTGTGACGGCCTGTGGTGCCAGTACAGCAGCCAGCGAGTCCTTGTTCTGGTCTGCTTCCACCGTCAGCACACGGCTGACACCCTCGATAGCTGCTGCTGCGGCTGCGGCATCACCGCACTGATCGCTAAAGATGATGACATCGATTGCTGCAGCGGATAACTGGCTTGCACAAGTGATGCATTTTGCGGTGCTGGGATTGAGTTGATGGCCGTCTAATTCGGCTATTACGAGTACTTTGCTCATCTAAAACTGTTCTCTCAATAAATTCTTGTTTATTTCAGCTGGCTGCTCGGTTGGGATAGCAGTCTATAGTGTGTCAGGCAATGAGTCCCTTGTCTTTCAGGGCAGCGATGAGGGCATCTACATTGTCGACCAGGACACCTTTTTCTCGCTTCGCAGGCGGTGCCCAGTTGGTTGCGCTAATCTGTGGTGTGGTATCGCTGGCAAGATCACCGATGGCTATGGTTTCAAGCGGCTTTTTCTTTGCCTTCATGATATCGGGCAGTTTTACGTAGCGGGGTTCGTTCAGGCGCAGATCGCTGGTGACTACAGCAGGCAGATCAACCTCAATAGTCTCCAGCCCGGCGTCTACTTCTCGTGTTACCCGCGCAGTGGCGCCATTCAATTCCAGTTTGGAGGCAAAAGTTGCCTGGGGTCGTCCCCATATTGCCGCAAGCATCTGGCCGGTCTGGTTGCAGTCATCATCAATGGCCTGTTTGCCAAGCAAGACGAGCTGTGGACCTTCCTTCTCAATCAGTGCGTGAAATACGCGAGCTGCGCCGAGCGAATCTGTTTCGGTATCCGTTTCGATAAGAATAGCCCTGTCAGCACCCATGGCCAATCCGGTGCGCAGCTGCTGCTGACAATCAGAGGGTCCGATGGTTGCCACGATGACTTCGTCAGCATTTCCGGCTTCGCGTATACGCAGACCTTCTTCAATGGCGATCTCATCAAAGGGGTTAATACTCATTTTTACGCCCTCGGTAACCACGCCGGTTGCATCCGGTTTAACGCGAATGCGCACGTTATAGTCGACCACTCGTTTGATACATACGAGAATCTTATTCATTAAAGCACCAAAACATGTTGTTTAGTAAAGTAAAAATATATTGCTTCATGGAAGCATGCTATATTCTCTGCGAAGTTGGCGGGTACATTATGGGGGCTAGCTTAACTGCAAAAAGCCCGGTATTTTCCACTATGAGCGGCGCTGGTTACAAGCGTTGGGGATAATTAGCGTAGCAACAGGAGATCAGGCCTATTAACGCTGGAGAAATCTCGAAAAAACAGGCTCAGTTGCTGGTTCAGGCAGATGAACTTGCGGCCGCTATTGATCATCCTGATTTGGTGATAGTCGACTGCCGTTTCAGTCTGCTGGATCCGCAAGCTGGCAGAAAGGCCTGGCAGAAAGACCATATACCGGGTGCCTATTATGCAGACCTCGATCAGGATCTTGCCGGGCCCATTACCATGCATTCGGGGCGGCATCCTTTACCGGATCCAGAGCAGTTTGCGACATTACTCGGTTCCTGGGGGGTGACGCCCGAGACACACGTAGTTGCTTATGATGCTGCAGGAGGTGGCGTTGCTGCCCGTTTGTGGTGGCTGTTGCGTTGGGTGGGTCATGAACACATAACGTTACTGGATGGCGGTTACCCAGCCTGGGAAGGTCAAAAATTGCCGGTATCGGCAGATCAGCCTGTTCAGCATCAGGGCAGTTATCCGGTTACGCCTGGTGCTATGCCTGTAGTTTCCACTGCAGAGGTTGAGGAGGGATTGCAGGCTGGAACACTGGTGCTGCTTGATGCGCGAGAAGCAGATCGCTTTGCCGGTAAATCGGAGCCTATAGACAGTCAGGCCGGACATATCCTGGGGTCACATAACCGACCCTTTCGGACAAATCTGGATGCATTGGGCCGCTTCAGGGGGGCAGCAGACCTGCAGGAGAGTTTCAGGGAATTGCTAAGCGATACGGATCGTCAGCTGGTAAGTATGTGTGGGTCAGGTGTCACCGCATGCCAGAATATTTTTGCGATAGAACTTGCCAGCGATGATACCGATGAGGTGGCTGTACCGGCACTGTATGTCGGTTCCTGGAGTGAATGGATTCGTTCTGCAGACCGCCCGGTTGAAACCATTACAAACTATTAATTAGGGCATTCATCGATGCGCGGAACCTGCAGGGCTATACTGATTCTGGCCGCATTGCTGTGTACCCCTGTGCTAGCCGAGGACTCAGGTGAGGATGCAAAACCAAAAGCTAATGCTGATCAGGCGATCGATACGGGCGGCCTCAAATCAGGCTGCTTTTATGCGCGGGAGCTAAGTAGCTGGGATGTACTTAACCGCGAGTATCTGATTGCCTATGCGCCCAGCAAGAGTCGGGCCTACCTGCTGCGCTTCAGTCCACCGTCATTCGATGTGCGCTCAGCATCCACCATTGGATTTGAGGGTGGCGATCGTATCTGTGGACGACCTGGTGAGCGGTTGATAGTTGGCCGCGGCAGGGGTATGGGTCACATGATTATGGATGTATGGCGGCTTGATGGTATGACGGTTGACCGCTTGCTGGAAAAGAAGAAAACCCGGGAAACGGGTGAGGTCGAACCGGCTGCAGAGTCCCCGGGTGCAAAAGTTGAGACGGATATTAAAGGGGAAGGTAAGCCAGCAAAAGAAGAGGGTGCTCCCGGATCTGGTTCTGACTAGATATGTTTGTGCATTTTTAATTTGAAAACTAATCTAAAATATGTGTCGCTTAGTCTGATGCAATAAATACTAAGCTTGCTACGTACCGCCTAATCTGATGATCTATGCAGTTGGCCAGTATTGGTCGTAGCTTTTTCAGGTGTTTCCCGGTCCGGGGTTGTTCCGGCCTGGCTTTTTTAAGGACAGAGATTTAATGAATGACAGTATTTTGCAGCGCGATCATAAAACGGTACGCGGAACGATTCGTTACACCAGCAAGAAGGAAGGGCGCGAGGGGCAAATCCGTGGTCGTGAGTATTTTATGATCAACACCTACTCAGATGGCGCGCGCACAATTGTTGTGCACAGTGAAATTGATGATCGCCCCAGCGTGATGCGCGATGCAACCTACAGTCTCGATAAGGACTGGCGGCCAACAGACTGTTCAGTGCGCCTGGTTGTTGACGACAAATTTATGGGTAGTGGCTGGTTCCGAATGGGCGAAGGTTTTATAGAGTGTGAAACCTACACCGCGCTGGAAGGGCGCGTAACCCAGCAAATGGATACCAACGGCTGGCCTAAGACTTTTCAGAATCATGCCATTGCCTGTGATGCCTGGCATATGCGTTTGTTCGATCGCACCAAGGTGGGAGAAATTCAGGCGCTCGATGAAATGTTGCTGTGTTCGCCTGATCACCGTGGGGCGACGGGCCCGATGCTTTTTAAGATCGCCATGCATGTGAAATATATTGGCGAAGAAAAAATTACGGTCGAAGCAGGGGCGTTCGATTCATATCACTTCCAGATGGTTTCGGCACCGGGCTTGCCGGAAGCTCATCCCGATTATGATATCTGGTGTACCAGTGACGGTAACTTCACTTTCCTGCGTGGTGATATTGGTGGCTATATGCAGACTTATTACGAGCTTACTGAACTGGTGGGTGATGGTGAGTAAGCAAGCAGCTCCTTGATCTGACACCCCGTCTTGAGCGGGGTTTTGTTTATGGTTGCAGTTGTAAGGTCGGCCTGCTGCCGGGGCATTGCTCCGCGAGATGGCTCCCTGCGGTCCGCTTAATTCTCGCTCCGCAATGCCCCGGCACCATGCCTGGTTGGCTTCTTTGAGTTGTGATTAATGTACTGATCGTCGCCATATTCAGGCTGGACTTGTTATTCCATCCCCGGCCACAGGCCCCAGTCTCCGAGTTCCGGTTCTATAACTTCAATCAATTCACCGGCAGGCCCGATCAGGATGCCTGCTTCACGTCCGTTGTAAGGGAAGTCGTTTAGTGCGCGTGGCTTGCTGCGCCAGTTCAGTCCTTCCATGAGATTAATGGCGTTAAAGCCCACGATAGCAACACCGGGGGGCAAGTGGCCGGCTTGAACCTCGCGTGGTCCGACTGATTCAGGGAGTTCATCCAGTTCGATCAGGTAGCCGGGTGCGGTGTAGGCGATTGCCAGCGGATAAACTTCTTCCAGATCGAGGTTGTTGGCTTTGGAAATCATCGTGATTTTAAAGAAATTGGGTGCATCCACGCGCAGTTCCAGTGTGCCGCCGTAGAACTCGGTGAGTTCGCCCATCGATGGGCCGCCCAGCACCATGATGAAGGGGCGCTCGGCCAGGGGCATCGTGTCATCCAGCCCCAGTGCGCTGGCTGCCTGATTGTTGCGGTGAGGTACAGCGAGTTCGTTGCCGGGGCCGATGGCCTGCATCGCGCGCGGCGCATCGGGTGCCGGCCAGAGGTCTTTAGAAGGGCCGACCACTTTGAATGCAGAGTCCTGCATGCCGGCCTCCAGCGTGTCGGGGTCTTTAACCAGCAATTCCGTTGCATTCCAGCCGTGGCTGGTCATCGGTGTGTAGCTGGCTGCCGCTGCATCTTCTACAAAGCGAATGAAGACCGGCGCGTCATTGGCGGGCTGCATCACGATGTAATCGTGCCCAGTCATTTTCTCAGCACCCCAGTATTCGCTGAGCTCACTACTCACAGTGCCGCGATCTTCGACAGCGTAATTAAAGTGTTCCTTCCAGGCTGTTTCGACCTGGCCAAGATTGCTAACGACGATGGTGACAATAGCGATTTCTTTGAGCATGGCAGCCGACCCGCATGGATTTATACAAGCACCCATGATGCATCAGATATGCGCGGGTGCGAGAGGACCAAGATTGGCGCCGATGTGTGTAGAATTGCGGCTTGTGCGGCCTGGCAACTTACATTGGGGCGCGCGCCGGTCGCGTGAACAACAGGTAGCCAACTATGTCATCAGTTTCATCTGCAACCCCGGGTAGTGCCGGATCCAGTCGCTGGGTCATTGTGGCGTGCTCCTTTCTGGTGCTGTTTATATCTCAGGGCATGACACTGGGTGGATTGCAGGTATTTGATGCGAGAACTGCTGGAGCACCTGGCGGCGGTGTCGGGTGAGCCGATTTCCCTGGGTGCATTTAAGGGTGGTTTATCCATCATGTTTGCCACGGCCGGGATACTGGGCATGCTGGTTGGCTGGTTGTGCGACAGGATAGGTGCGAAGAAACTAATACTGGTAGGGCTCGCGTTACTGGCAGTGGGGTATTTTCAGTTCAGCTCGGTTAACACGCTGATGGATATTTACATTATCTCGGCATTGTTTGGGCTGGTGCTGGTCTTGTGCGGCCTGATGATCAATGTTTACCTGGTGTCGAGCTGGTTTACGAAAAAGCGTGGCCTGGCGATAGGTCTGGTCCTTGCGGGCACCAGTTTCGGTAGTGCGGCATTCCCCAAGCTGAATAACTGGTTAATGTCATTTGGTACATGGCAGGAAGTATTCAACTGGGTTGCCTGGATTCCAGTGATCGTATTGCCGTTATTATTTTTCTTCCTGAAGGATTCGCCTTCGCTGTCAAAGGCTGCTTCTGATTCCGGCAGTGCGCCGACAGAATTGCCTCAACTGAGTGGCTATACTCTTAAAGAAGCATTACTTAGCCGCAATTTCTGGATCGTCGCCAGCATTGCGATGTGCACTTTCTATAGCATCCTCGCCATGAGCGGTCATACTTTTCTGTTTTTTCGTGGTCAGGGTTACGCTGACTCGATAGCGGCCTGGGCTGTGTCAATAGTTTTTCTGGGCGGCCTGGTAGGGAAGATTATCAGCGGCTACCTGGCCGAGAGTCTCGGGCGCAAGCGTGTGCTGATTACCGCGTTGGGTATGATGCTGGTGGGTATAGTGACCATGCTGTTAGCCATGCAGTCGGGCGCGAAATTACCGCTCTGGTTTGGCCTGTTGCTGTTTGGCTTTGGCTGGGGTGGTATCTATACGCTGATACAGGTGCTGGCGGCCGATCTGTTCGGCTTGCTTGCACTCGGCAAGATACTGGGCGCTATTAATATTCTTGATACCTTTGGTGGTGCTGCCGGCCCGGTAATTACCGGCATCATGGTTGATCAGACGCAATCTTACATACAGCCATTTCTTGTCATCAGTGTATTGCTGCTGATCGCAACGATAGCCGCATCATTTCTGGATATGACTAAAGGCGTCTATCATGAATTTGATCCTGATGCCGCCTGATTGCAGACTGCATGCTTGTACTTTTAGCTTGTATTTGACAAGGTCGCACGATGGCTAATTCCATAAAATCCAGTGACAGCCTCCATAACGTTCGTTACGAGATACGCGGGCAGCTTGCACAGCGCGCGCATGAAATGGAACGGCAGGGCTATGAAATTATCTCGCTGAATATCGGCAACCCCGGTTTATTTGGTTTCCGCACACCGGAAACAATTCGGATGGCCATGATCGAGAATTTGCAGACCAGCGAGGCCTATTGCCACCAGAAGGTATTTTCCCGGCCAGGGAAGCCGTGGTCATGCAGCAGCAGGAGCGCGGCGTGCTTGATGTCAGCGCTGAGGATGTATTTGTCGGTAATGGTGTCAGTGAACTGATAGATCTGACGCTGCGAGCGCTACTTAATAGGATGATGAGGTGCTGATTCCGAGTCCGGACTACCCGCTGTGGACCGCAGCGGTTACGCTGAACGGCGGCAAGCCGGTGCATTATCCCTGTCCGCCGGAAAATAATTTTCAGCCTGATCTGGATCAGCTGCGTGCGCGCATAACCCCTGCTACCCGGGCTCCGGTAATTATTAACCCGAATAATCCTACCGGGGCTGTGTACGCTCGGGAGGTGCTGGAGGGCATGGTGGCTCTGGCAGAAGAGCATGGGCTGATTATTTTCAGTGATGAAATCTATGATGGCATGATCTATGACGAAGCCGAATTTATCCCGCTGGCACCGCTGGTTAAAAATACCCTTTGCGGCACCTTCAGTGGGCTTTCCAAGGTTTACCGGGCCTGTGGCTTCAGGGTTGGCTGGGTCGTTTTCAGTGGTGCGAATGAAGCTGCGGCAGATTATCTGCATGGCCTGGACCTGCTGGCCTCGTTACGCCTTTGCAGTAATGTACCCGGGCAATGGGGTGTGCAGACAGCGTTGGGTGGTTATCAGAGTTTAAAAGAACTGGTCCGGCCAGGAGGACGCCTGTATGAATCCCGTAAGGCTGTACTCGACAGTGTCGCCCGCAGCCCCTACATGCATGTAATCGCTCCGGTGGATCTATGTATGCTTTTATAGGCGTCGATAAGGATAAAATACAGGGCTTTGATGATCATGAGTTCGCGCTGCATTTGCTGGAGACCGAGCACGTGCTGGTTGCCCCAGGCTCGAGCTTTAATGTCGATTACAACAACTATATCCGGGTAACGATTCTGCCGGAAGCGCAGGTTATTACGGATGTATTTGCGAGCATCGGCTCGGCTCTTGAATCCTATAAAAAATAGTGCTTAATATTCAGTTAGTTAAAAACTATATATCATTTAGATTCTAATGTACGGAGCCCTCCTGACTGAGCTTGAATCGGGCGCCACCGTTGTTACAGCTAACAACCGGCTCGCGCGAACCCTCCGGCATGCGTACGACCAGCAGGCGATAGTTAACGGGCTACAGGCCTGGGCTACACCACAAATCCTTTCATGGTCGCAATGGATGCGCCGGCTCTGGGATGAGTCTCGGCTACGTGGGGGCGTCGCCAGCGACCTGCGTCTGCTTGAAGATTCTGCGACCATTTTACTGTGGCAGGACGCGATTAGAAGCGCCGACCCCAATGCGGTTGTGTTGCCGGTAACGCAGTTGGCGCGGGGGCTCGCAGCGCCTGGGCGCAGTTACACGACTGGCAGGTTCTGGATGCAGAGGAGTGGACTGATGCCGGTTTGTCTCCTGATCAAAGGGCTTTTTTGCAATGGTCCGGGCTTTTCGGTCATTTTGTGCCGAGCGCTCGGTGATCAGCTCAGAACAGCTTTGCGGACTGCTAACTGAAGATGTTGCCGCGGGGCTGTTTGCTGCGCATGGCAAGCTGCTGTTTGCCGGGTTCGACGACTGGGTTCCGGCGCGGCGGCAGCTGCGCGAGGCTCTCGAGGTGCAGGGTGGTGAAATACTCGTGGTCGCCG
>PVMK01131878.1_pt1 | contig 10523 bp, 11 predicted proteins | sample 1853481 | NCBI WGS metagenome assembly PVMK01 (sample SAMN08533507, study PRJNA380276) | Marine sediment metagenome, whole genome shotgun sequencing project. | reverse complement strand
AATCAGACAATTATCCAATGAAGATAAAAGTCATAAGCTAGTATTTTACGAATTGACCTGGTCAGAAATAAATGACGCTCGGAAGGAAATACTAGCTTACGATATGTCAGGTGACTATGCTTTTCATCGAGCTTTCGTAAACGAGAAGTTAAAAAGAATTACTAATGATTTCATTCCTGACCAGATGCTTTATGTGGGGGGCACTCGCAAAGACATAATCATTGCTTTTGCACAGTCTTTTTGCTGGATGATTTCTAAACAATGGGATGATTTGCCTGTAAGTGCAAATCGTGCATGTGATCGATCAAAATTACATAATGCGATTGTAAGTTTGAAAAATGATCATTATGCATTCATTTCCCATAGCCTTGGCAGCAGAATAATCATTGATGGGTTACAGCGCATTTCCGAAAAGTTTAGTGACAAGGAAAGCGACGTAAGGAAGTCGATTGATAATTCTGACGAGTTTGTACAAGCATTTAGAGAATTGCAATTTCCTATTTTTATGCTTGCCAATCAACTACCAATGTTTCAGATTACTCGAGATATGCCTAAGGTTACAGGGCAATATGATGCTTATTGTCGTGCAGATGGCGAACATTACAATTTACGTACACTTAGTAATACCGACATCATTGCTTTTAATGATCCCAATGACATACTTAGTTATACAATAACCGAAGAATTTATGAACCGTTATTTAGACTCAAGACTTTGTATTGATACGACTAATATTAATATCAATGTAGCCGATGTTACCGGGGTATTTGGCTTAGATTATGCTAATCCACTTGACGCGCACGGTGGTTATGAAACAGACGAGCGTGTTATTGCTATGATAGCCCAATGGAATAGGCAATCAAGATACATCACCGATTGTTACCAAAAATTGTCGAATTCTGATGGCCACAGACAACTAAGAATTTGTCTGTGAATGACTGGCGCATCTCGCAATATCACTTAATTTAAACGTTGATTTGACGAATATCTGCTTTGTGCCAAAAGCGGACGTTCATCGATTATTACAGATATTCAATAACAAGCAGGCGCGTGCAGCAAGCTGCTGACCTTATTATAGCCTTATTATAAAAACTAATAGGCGCTTAGATCTCCGTCTAACCTCCTATTTAATGGCGCCCTGGGTACGAATCGAACGTACGACCTACCCCTTAGGAGGGGGTCGCTCTATCCACTGAGCTACCAAGGCTAATAATATTTTACGCCATAATCCCCAGGAAGAAAAAACATGAACAGATCCATTAGAGCGCCTGCTCCCCAATTGTGTACAATAAATTGCTGCACACGGTAAGCTAGACTTAATTTGGTTAGTCTATTCTAGGACTTTAAATTTGATCATGCTATTCTGCTTAAAGAGCAGGCTCAAGATCCAGAAAGGAGGTGTGCCATGAAGTATCTGGCAATAACTGCAACACTGATAGGAGCGATTATGTTTTCCTGGAGCCATATAGCACGTGCCGATACCCTTAAGGTAGGGCGGCCTGCACCAGATTTCAAGCTACCCGACCAGAATGGCAAGGTCCACACGTTGGAGGACTTTCGTGGCAAATGGTTGGCTCTATACTTTTACCCCAAGGACGACACACCCGGTTGTACGGAGCAAGCATGCAAATTCCGCGATGATCTCCACAAGCTCACAGCACTGGGCGCAAATGTGGTTGGTGTAAGCGTGGACGATACAACGAGCCATGCTAATTTCGCCAAGAAATACAATCTTCCTTTTCCGCTTCTTGCTGATAACAATGGTGAGACTGCCGTTCAATATGGTTCTCTATTAAATCTAGGTATCGTCAAATTTGCCAAGCGTAATACCTTTCTAATCGATCCAAAAGGAAAAATTGCAAAAATTTATTTGTCGGCCAGCGCGTCACGTAATTCAATCGAGGTAATAGAAGACTTAAAAAAACTGCAGGAGTTGTAAAGCTCGATTTATAAACGAGTAGCTTTTGAATTCAAATCAAAAACTAAGTACTGTATTTTCTACTAAACTACAACGGCAACAATAATTCAGAAAGCTCTTTTTGCCAAACCTGACTAGGTACATACTGACGTGTTTTTATTTTACTTTCTTCGACATAGATGTTTTGAGCAATACTAATACCGCTCCGCTACCACCATCAGCTACATTTGCCTGACAAAAAGCTAGAACGTAATTATGCTGTGTAAGCCAGTCCCAGACCATGGTCTTTAATATTGGTTCATTATTTTTTGAGTTTAGCCCTTTACCATGTATTACTTGCACGCAGCGAAAACCTCTCTTGCTGCAGGTATTAAGGAATGCCCCCAACTCCCACCGTGCTTCGTCGCGAGTAAATCCGTGTAGGTCAAGCTGATCATTAATCTTCCAATGGCCGCGTCGAAGTTGCTTTAAAGTCTTGCGCGACACTCCGGGAGTCAAAAATGAGTGTTCGTCACCTGCCACCATTTCTGGGAGCGTGCGACCGGAGAAAGAATCATCTGGTGTTGATGCCTTGTCATGTGGGGCATGTTTAATGGGCCGTGGAAGCTTGCGAGAATGGACCACCTTGTCAGGCACAACCAATGGTTTTACGTCCCGAACCGCATCTCTGAATAACGAAGCTTCATCATCACTACTTGCAGGTACACTGTCGCGCGATTTCATACGAAACCTCAATCAGGTTCGTTCAGCTTAAATCATCAAGATATTTTTCTGCATCTAGTGCTGCCATACAGCCAGTACTTGCGCTGGTCACTGCTTGACGATAAATGTGATCCTGCACATCGCCCGCCGCAAATACACCGGGTGCGCTGGTAGCGGTTGCGTTACCCTGATTACCTCCTTGAGTAATGATGTAGCCATTATTCATTTCAAGTTGCTCCTGAAAAAGATCGGTGTTCGGCTTGTGACCAATAGCAATAAATACTCCTTGTAACTCCAAAGTTTTAGTAGAGTCATCTTGGGTACTCTTGATGCGCATACCGGTTACACCGGATTTATCACCAAGCACTTCTTCCAGAACATGATTAAGTTCTAGCTTTACGTTACCTTTTTTTACCCTATCCATTAGCTTATCTATCAGGATTTTTTCCGCGCGGAAATTTATCTCGCCGATGTACCAAAGTAACCTGGCGCGCAATGTTAGATAGATACAGCGCCTCTTCAACTGCTGTGCTTCCTCCACCCACAACCACCACATCCTGTCCCTTGTAAAAAAAACCATCACAAGTTGCACAGGCAGATACCCCCTTACCCATAAACTCCTCTTCTGAGGGTAGCCCCAGATATTGGGCAGATGCACCAGTTGCAATAACGATCGCATCACTGGTATAGGTTCCCTGATCACCGATCATGGTAATGGGTTTGTCACCAAGCTTGGCGGTATGAATATGATCGAAAATTACCTCTGTATTAAAACGCTCCGCGTGTTTCTGGAAGCGCTCCATCAACTCTGGGCCCTGTACGCCCATTGCATCTGCTGGCCAATTATCCACATCGGTGGTGGTCATTAACTGGCCACCCTGAGCCATCCCGGTAATAACGATGGGGTTCAAATTGGCGCGAGCAGCATAAACAGCTGCGGTATAACCGGCGGGCCCGGAACCAAGAATTATTAGGCGAGAATGTTTAGCTGTCATAAGTTAGGTATATAAGGAATAGTAATTAAAAAAACAAGCCTGTTACAATTTTCGTGCAACCCAATCTGCAACACTGTCCAGCGCTGTAGGTAAATTGTCGGGCTGATTGCCTCCTGCTTGAGCAATATCAGGGCGCCCACCACCTTTTCCTCCAACTTGCAAAGCAACAAAATTAACCAGCTCACCTGCTTTTACTTTTTCTGTCAGATCAGGCGTAACACCTGCAATCAACGTGACCTTGCCAGTCTCTTCTGCACCAAGCACTACAATGCAAGATTTCAACTTGTTTTTAAATCTATCTAAAGTTTCGCGCATGGTCTTAGCGTCCACACCTTCCAAGCTAGCTGCCAGCACTTTAACGCCCTTTATTTCCCGTGCTTGATTGATAAGATTGTCGCCTTGTGAACTGGCAAGTTTTAACTTTAGCCGTGATAAGTTTTTTTCTAGTCTCCTGACATTGTCAGTTATCTGAAAGATCTTTTGTGTTGCCTCTTCTGGCTGAGTTTTTAACGCTTTGGCAATTTCTAGCAACTGTATTTCGTTTTGTTGTACGTACTCTAGTGCCGCTTCCCCTGTGACTGCCTCTATTCTACGTATACCTGCGGCTATCCCACTTTGAAAACGAACCTTAAATAATCCAATATCGCCTGTGCGATTAACATGTGTTCCACCACATAACTCTCGTGAAGAACCTATCTCCAATACGCGAACTTCTTCACCATACTTCTCACCAAACAGCATTACTGCACCAGTTTTTTGTGCATCTTCCATTTTCATTACACGCGCCTTGGTAGCAGTATTGGTAAAAATTTCAGCATTAACCATGGCCTCTACTTTACTTATTTCTGCTTCCGTCATCGGTAAATTATGGACAAAATCAAAACGCGTCTTATCAGCATCAACTAGCGACCCTTTCTGCTCCACATGATCGCCGAGCACCTCTCGTAAAGCCTTATGCATTAAGTGAGTAACAGAGTGATTGCGTTCAGTACGTGCTCGCGCAACTTGATCAACTTTTGCCGAAACCTTGTTGTTTAGAGCTAATCTCCCGCTTTGTAGTTGCCCCCTGTGCCCAAATACATCTACCTGAATTTTTTGTGTTTCCGCAACAGTGAATGCCCCCCCGTCAGACAGCAACACACCACGATCTCCTACCTGCCCGCCCGACTCAGCGTAAAACGGTGTGTGATCTAGTACGATTACCGCTTCATCCCCGGCCTCGATGGAATCTACCTGATTACCCTCTTTATAAATAGCAAGAACCTGGCCTTCGTGTTGTAGGCCCTCATAACCATGAAACTGCGTCGCACGCCCGTCGTATTCCATCCCGCTCTGCATAGTAAATTTACTTGCCCCCCGTGCTCGTGCACGCTGCTTCTCCATTTCCCTATTAAATTCTTTTTTAGTTTCTTTAGTATATGGAATTCCTCTTTCACGGCATAAGTCTATTGTTAAATCCTTAGGAAAGCCAAAGGTATCATATAATTTAAAAACATCTTGACCGGCAACAGGAATTAAATCTTCTTTTAGATAACAAAAATATATTTCGCTTCTATATGTCCGATTATTTATTTTAAATAAGCCTGTTTTCTCGGGCACGCGTGTATTACCAACTATTATTATCGCAACTCCATAAGTTAATTCATTTTTCTCCCGGCTATATTCATTAACGCCATTTATAAACTCCTCTGTAAATTTAGATACGTCGCTCAATTCAGAGAATCTTTTTGTTTGTACTACAATAGCAACTTCTTCTTGATGAAATATGCCATCAAACTGAGCTCCTTTTGTTCCTGATCTATTAACAAGGGTAAAAGGTTTATTCGAATTAAGTTTTTTTTGTATGAAATTATTGCCACGGTGTCCTAGCCGAACCATTGTTTCAAAAAGCTGCATGCCGCTTTCTAACGTTTCCCTGAAGCGCTCCTCCTCTTGTTTCAATACGGACTTTACTCGTGTTTTGGCCTTGACTAACTCTGGGTAGGCCTGTCCCATTACATTTACAAGATCATCCACCAACAAATAAAAAAACGGCTTCTTCTGTCCTAGTTGATAACCATGCCGGATAGCACGACGAATAATGCGGCGAAGCACATACCCGCGCCCTTCATTATCAGGAATCACGCCATCAGTGATTAGAAAGGAACATGCGCGAATGTGATCAGCGATCACCTTAAGTGAGCTTTTAGTAAGGTCGCTAGTATTGGTTACTTTAGCTGCTTTACGAATAAGGCTTTGGAATAAATCAATCTCGTAATTGGAATGCACGTGTTGTATTACAGCAGAAATGCGCTCTAATCCCATGCCAGTATCTACAGATGGACGAGGCAACGGATAGAGTTTACCCGAACCGTCTCGATTGTGTTGCATGAACACTAGGTTCCAGATTTCGACGTAGCGATCGCCACCATTCTCTGGTGTGCCCGGCGGACCACCCGAAAATTCAGCCCCATGATCGTAAAAAATTTCAGAACACGGCCCACAAGGACCCGTGTCTCCCATCTGCCAAAAATTGTCCGTAGTGGCTATGCGCACCAACCGTGAAGAAAGCAATGCCTGCCTCATTGAGCCAAATGTCAGCCGCCTCATCATCCTCAGCATAGACTGTTACCCACAACTTTTCCTGTGGAATCTTCAGCGTGACGGTAAGAAACTCCCATGCGAACTGGATGGCCTCCTTCTTAAAATAATCCCCAAAGCTAAAATTGCCCAACATCTCGAAAAATGTGTGATGGCGCGTGGTATAGCCTACATTCTCGAGATCGTTATGTTTGCCCCCTGCACGCACGCAGCGTTGTGCGCTTACTGCGCGCTTATAAGGACGCTTGTCCTGGCCAAGAAATACGTCCTTGAACTGCACCATACCCGCATTGGTAAACAACAAAGTAGGATCATTGCTTGGAACAAGAGGGCTTGACGCCACAATTGTGTGCCCACGTGCTGCGAAGAACTCTAAAAACCTTTGTCTTATTTCATCGCTTTTCATATCAACTTATTTGATGCAAAAAATTTAAGCCTGATCGCACTATTCATCCTGAGGCTGTAACACTTGCCTGATTATTTCTGACGCAAACCCCCGGCTCATCATAAATCGTATTTGTTTCGCTCGTTCTTTTGCATTAATAGGCATTGCGCCAAATTTTTTCCTCCATACCGTGCGAGCTGTTTCAAGCTCAGTTTCCTTAAGGTGGGGCAACGCGGCGGCAATTAAATCTTCATCAATGCCTTTCTGCTGCAACTCGTGCACAATGCGGCGACTACCAAATTTACTCCTGCGAACGTGGACCACCTGCTCGACCATACGGCCAGCCGACAAAAGGCCGCACTGCTCCAATGAATCCAACACAAAGGATAGCTCTTCAAGAGTTGGGGCATAAGGCGTAAGTTTTTTTTCCAACTCCAGCCTGGAGTGCTCACGCCGTGCCAAATAATCGAGGGCGCGGATTTTCAAACTCGGCCCGGAAGACATGGCGCTTATTCCACGGGAATAGCTTCAGCTTGGCTGGCAACTCCCACAATAGAGCGAATTTTTAACTCGATTTCTTTTGCAATTTTGGATGCTGTTTCAGGTATTCGCGTGCATTATCCTTTCCTTGGCCAATTTTTTCGCCATTATAGGCATACCAAGCACCGGATTTCTCGACCAGATTATGCAACACGCCGAGCTCTAAGATCTCGCCTTCACGCGAAATGCCCTCGCCGTAAAGGATATCAAATTCAGCCTTCTTAAATGGAGGCGCAACTTTATTCTTAACCACCTTGACGCGAGTTTCATTACCAAGCACCTCGTCGCCCTTCTTGATGGTACCAATACGCCGAATGTCGAGACGAACCGAAGCGTAGAACTTCAAAGCATTACCACCGGTAGTGGTTTCTGGGTTACCAAACATCACGCCTATTTTCATGCGTATCTGATTGATAAAAATTACCATTGTATTGCTGCGCTTGATGTTGGCGGCAAGTTTTCGTAGCGCCTGCGACATCAATCTCGCTTGTAAGCCCATTTGGGGCTCTCCCATTTCACCCTCAATCTCAGCGCGCGGCGTTAAGGCCGCAACCGAATCTATTACTACCACATCGAGCGATCCAGAACGTACAAGCATATCGACGATTTCCAGTGCCTGCTCACCATTATCAGGCTGAGAAATAAGCAATTCCTGGACGTTGATACCAATCTTTTGTGCATACTGTGGATCTAATGCGTGTTCTGCATCAATAAATGCTGCGGTACCACCAATCTTTTGCACTTCTGCAATAACTTGCAACGTAAGCGTGGTCTTGCCGGACGATTCTGGTCCGTAAATTTCTATTACCCTCCCACGTGGCAGCCCTCCCACACCCAACGCAATATCAAGCCCCAGCGAGCCGGTGGAGATTACTTCGATATCTCTGATACTGTCACTGGCACCAAGACGCATGATTGAACCCTTACCAAACTGTTTTTCGATCTGGGAAAGTGCCGCTGCCAGCGCTTTGTTTCTATTTTCATCCATAAGTTTATCCTTTCAGAAATTCGTTGAATTATCGCACATGTAAATCAACGCAGAAAGACAACATAAAGTGAAAACGTTGATTCAAACAACTGAAGAGCTCGTGTCATGTAGCAAAGTCATCATCCCTCGCAGGGCCACAGCCACTGACTGCTGTCTTACTGCCGCACGGTCACCGGTAAAATGCCGAGTTTCGCTCCGCACATGATTGTCTTTCCTCACCCAAGCAAAACACACCATACCCACCGGTTTTTCCACTGTGCCGCTGGACCAGCAATACCGGTAATCGAAACGGCGATCTGTGCATGACTTCGAGAAACTGCACCATGTGCCATTTCTCGAGCGGTTTGCTCAGATACCGCGCCATGTTGTTTTAGTGTCTTGCTACTTACGCCCAGCATTTCTTGCTTTGAAATAGTGGTATAGGTAATGAATCCCCGCTCGTACCAAGCTGAGCTACCTGCAATCGAAGTAACCATATGCCCCAACCAACCACCCGTGCAGGATTCTGCGCTGACGAGCATCAAGCCTTGCTGGACGAGTGTTAAACCAACTTGCTTTGCAAGATGCTGAAGTGTCTGGTCATTTATAGCATTTATGATTCCGCCCAAATTCATGCCCCTTTACGATAATACAAATGCCTTCCATGCCGCCAAACAAAGCAAGGTAAAAAATGCTGCCAGTAAATCATCAAACATTACGCCAAAACCGTTGCGTAGTTTCTTGTCATAATATCGGATTGGCTGCGGCTTGAGTATATCGAATAGACGAAACAGCAAAAAAGCAAATGCCTGCCAAACCAAGTTATTTGGTGTGAAAAACAACACCAGCAAAAAAGCAACCATTTCATCCCATACTATTCCACTATGGTCGTGGATACCAAGCACCTTGCCGGTTAAACTACAGCACCAAATACCAGCGATGAACATAATATCAATTAGCAGTAGAAATTGAACCGGATCTAGATTTTGATTAATCAGCCAGAACAAAGGGAACGCAACAAGTGTCCCTACGGTGCCCGGCGCTACTGGACTTAACCCTGCGCCCCCACCAAATGCAACAAAGAAAGCAGGATGTTGCAATACAAATCTCATGCTAGGGTTTGGGTAAGTTAGTACAGTATTCACCGTAGGCTTTGGTTCAAGCTCCAGCTCGGATGTAATTTGAGGATCAGGGGGAGTGAAAGTGGTCATAGCCTGTTGTTTCTGGCGTTATTGAGTTTCCCGTCGCATCTAGCACTACCAAACCTTCCCCCGCATCAATTCTACCAATACGCGTCAGCAAGATTTTCATTTCATGGGAAAGAGCTTCAATTTTACCGCGCTTCGCCTTCTGCGCGGTAAAACAAAGCTCGTAATCGTCCCCACCTGCCAGCAGACAATTAATCGCCTGCGAGTGGAGAAGATACTTTTCCAAGACCGCCGAGCAACTTATCTTATTCATTTTGATAACAGCTGCAACTTTAGAGCATTCCAAAATATGTCCCAGATCTGCCAACAACCCGTCGGAAATATCAATAGAACTATGAGCAAGGCCAACCAATCGTTGTCCTAGTTCAACCCGAGCAATTGGCGTATGCAGCGCTGGCAAACATGCGGCAATTTCGCTGGGCTCAAGCTTGATATGTTGCTGCTTGTGAGAAAGTGCTAGTGCAGCATCACCCAGCCGGCCTGAGATCCAAATATCATCTCCTGGCTTGGCTCCGCTGCGACGTAAAGCTTTTCCTTTTTCTACTTCACCAATAATTTGCACACAAATAGTAAGGGGGCCACATGTAATATCTCCGCCAATGAGCTCTACTTGTTGAGTGCTCGCAAGCCCAAAAAAACCATTGGCAAATGCTTCCAGCCATTTTTCATTGGTCCTTACTAAAGATTCTGGTAATGCTAACGCAAGTGTGGCCCAACGTGGTTTTGCGCCCATAGCCGCCATGTCAGAAAGATTCACAGCAAGAGCCTTAAATCCTAGTTTGCAAGTATCGGTATCGGGGAAGAAATGTTTGCCAGAGACCAGCATGTCGGTGGAAATTGCCAGCTCCATTCCCGTTGCTGGCCTAATCAGCGCTGAATCATCCCCTACTCCCAGCACCGCACTAGAATTAGGGGGAGTAAAAAAACGGCGGACAATCTCTGATTCGGAAAACATTGTTACAACCTGGAATTAATTGGCCAATGATACTCACAAATATTTGGAAAATTTACTCGAGCTGTCGCCTTACCCATAAAATAAGATGCCGCCTATTGTTGCTATTTATATTAGCCCAAGCGTAATTCTTGGTATATGTTGTTTAAAGATTAATCTTTAGCTCGGACCTACAACTTGGCTTCCTCTGCACGCAACTGCATGACTAACTTATCCAGCACACCATTTACATACTTGTGTCCGTCGGTTCCACCGTAGGTCTTAGCTAATTCCACT
>PVMK01154669.1_pt1 | contig 10526 bp, 11 predicted proteins | sample 1853481 | NCBI WGS metagenome assembly PVMK01 (sample SAMN08533507, study PRJNA380276) | Marine sediment metagenome, whole genome shotgun sequencing project. | reverse complement strand
TATGGGACTGCATAGACACAGTGCTACCATATATAAACAGTGGACGTCGACTACGAGGACTTAAAATCCCCCGGTGGTAACACCGTGTGGGTTCGACCCCCACCCGCTCTACCAAACCTGCAAGATATTGACCTCGCAGGTTTTTTACTATAAGCTAAGTTTTCAGCGTCAGATAACTGCTCCCCGATACCCAGGCGGTATCCCATGGGATTACCGCTCCCCTACGGGGACAGGTGTTAGGGAATCAAATATTCAATTGTAAAGTCCCCCAGTAGGTTCACTTCCAGGATTAGCTAATACTATATATAACCAGGTGACAATTGAGCAGGAGGTTGTTGGGATGAAGAGGAAGACTTAATTTGAGTGCTGAGTCAAGAGATTGTTGCGCCTCCAGGGACTAGTTTTACTGAGATATCATCAAGAATAAAAGACTGCCTCAGCTTTATTGCCACCATTGGCCTTGAGATACTCCAGTACCGCTTTGCGAGCTGCTTGTGGGATGATCTGCCTCAAGGTCTTATAATCAATACGGGCTCCAGGACTCATATGGCTTCCAATCCTCGGGTTGTTGGATTCTAGCCAATTCTATCAATCGCTCTATAAAGTTCTCATATCCAAACCCCATAAAGTGTTTAGCATCTCCTGGACACCGCACACCGAAAATTTGACTTTTTACAAGTGATTCTGTATACTAAATTTATCATGACCTTCAGCGTGATATTGACCAGTGTAGCCCACGCTTGTGGAATTCCGCTGGTGATTCTCTCCATCCCGAGACCCGGAAGTGGTGTAAGAGATAATGACTCACTCGGGGACACACTCTTCTTCGGAAATTTATAAAAATATAGAAATAAGATCGACCTGCAGACCATATGCCAAATTGCTTAATTCTAGGAGATGGTGGGGGATGCCCGAGGCAACGATCAGGCAAGTGGCGATCATGCCGAAAATCAGCTAATTTTGGTTGAGATCCAGATTTACCTACAATTAAGCAAAAGTTGAGTTCGAATTTCAGGAGGTGCACAAGTCTTAGAGCACCGTTGAACATCATCAATAGAACGGTTAATTAAAAATCGTTACCTTAAGTAGATTCGAACTCACAACCTACGGATTCGAAGATTGATGCAAGGACCTGTACACTTTGTATTCACTCGATTTATTGGCATTTACTCCCTTTCGACCACCATATATCGTGTATTGTGTCTCTTAACTGGAAAGACTGGTATTGTCATCGCAGGACTTATTGCAGGACTTTGCCTGGTATTCTTACACCTTTCTTTCCCGCTTATGTTCTCATACGCTCGGTCATTTGCCCTGTAATCGGTTAATTAGGCGAAAACAGCTCAAGTCCTGCGTGGTTTCATGCGAACGACGTACATACCAGATTTATGCGCAGGACGAACAACTCATATAAATCAAGCGAAACGGCAAAAGATCCGATCACGACGACCAAAATATTGATTGGTAGGGCAACCGGCCATTGCACGGCGTCTTCAGCCTGCTGCGTCTCGCCACTAAGCACTACTTCGATTGATTGAGAAACTATGCCCAAGAGCAACGATATTGCAGGCCATAGGCTATCGGTTAAGTAATCTCTGGTACAGGCCAGCCGTATTTTTTACGGTATTCGATTCGTGTTGGGACCGCAAATTTCTTCTTTGGATGTCCCGGATTGACCGGATAATAGGATTCGATCGAGCCCCCTGGCTCCGAAGCAATATAACCCGCTTCAACTGCCCCCCGGAAAATCTCCTCTCCTTTATCCGTTCTGACAAAAACACCGGTCCAACCGTACTCATTAATCTTCTTCAATTCCTCTTCCCTGCCCCACACATCCCCTGCAGAAAGATCTGCTAATTCGCATGTGTGATCCAGGCAGAGTAGGCATCGTTCTACTTGAAATCCGATGAAAATAGTGGGTACCATACCCCAGTGGGCGATCAACGGCAGGGACTTTTCCTCTCCTGTCTTGGTCTTCACCCAGAAGCCGCCTCCGAAAGGGTCGCCCAAGCGGCCGCGATAGGATATTTGAGCCACCTGATCCAATGGTATTCCTAATCTTTCCCTGATAATATATTCGGTCCCCTCCATGTAAGTCTGGGAGAGGCAGTAAAGCCCGATAATCAACTCGACTTTATCTGCCAACCAACCTTTACGAAGCTGCATCATACGAAGGGCATAAGTATGGCAAGGCAGGGCCACGATGGCGATCTTTTTAAGGCCCTGGTTGACTGCGTCCCGCAACACAGAGACAGTATTGCATATGGCATATTTGGACCTTACACAATTAAGCAGATCTTCCTTTGTCGTGGCAATCTTTGCTTTGACCTTCCAGGGCTCATTCTCGTCGTATCCAGCCACTATTGCCCCATCGATGATCCCTTCATCCAACGCATATAGGAGAAGGGCAGTGACTGTACCGCCAGCTACTCCAGCATAATGAACCTTTTCATTTTTTGCATGGGTAACTAAATGATCTTTGTATTGTCCGAAAAGCTCCTCCTCCTCTGTACGTTTTCTCCCAAATATCATTGCCTCCAGCTCTGATTTTGGAATGTAAGCACCTGGACAGACGTTATTGCAAAGATTGCAGCCTTCCATGCATTCGCCCATTAACTCGGGGTCCACACATCCTAGTTTTAGCTTGACATTTTTTGGAGGGCACACAGCCATGCATGCGCCACACCCTGAACAAAGCCCCCGATCAATCACATCCTGTTTTAAGTTTTCCCAACTCACAGAAATCCTCCTCTAGTTTAAGATAGTAACGCTCTAAATTATTATAGATCAGGTTGGCAACTAGTACAACCTCAATTGTCCGCTTTTGAATGGGCATACCTTGATGCAAATCGAGCAGCCATGATAGGCCGCAAAATAAGGAAAACAATTTCCGTTATCAAGCACTGTAACCAGCCCATTTTCATGCTGAATAAGGGACTCATAGAACGCCTCTGGCGGGCAGTCACGAACACAATGGCGGCACGACTCGCAGAAATCTAATACCCAGGCATGTTCATCGCCCTCATAGACTGGAAATTTTCGATCTACATAAACACCGCTGCCAGTTGCACACGCGATCCAAAATTGAGGTGTGATCACCAGGCCGTTTATTCCCCGCCAACCCAATCCAGCCGCTTGCGCCGTCGGCGGGTATAAGGCCATCCCACCCAGGGAATACCCGGCATGTACGGCATAACCCCACTCGCGCAGCCAATCTGCAATCTTGTTGGATACCTGCCCCAACTGGTTGTTAGTCTCATTCACCATGATAGCGGTATCCATGTTGGGCGCCAATTCCATACGTTTTTTGGACATCTCCATCACCAATACAATTGCCTGGGTGTAGCGGATGGCGGTATCCTTAAACACCCATTCCTGGGGCACGGACGAAAAACCGATTTTATCCGCTCCCCCAGACTTAGCAAATCTGTGCAGCTCCTCCAGCGTCTCTTCATCAATTTGCTTCTTACCATCGGTTGGATTACGATCGAGATCAAAGACAGTTTTACGAATATTGATCCAACTGCCGATCATCTGCGGAAAGGTCCTGGAAATCCTGGACCTACAACCAGGACAAAAAGTCGCCGACATTGGCAGTGGGGGAGGCTATTATGAGCTGCGATTTGCGCTCTCTGTGCTGCGGTCCCCATCACGCCATACCCGCAAAATTCAGTGCCCACAGCCCGACGCAGGCGGTTGCCAGGGCAAGAGCTTTGGGGATCTTGCCCCTCCACCGGATCACCTGGGTAACTGAAATCGGCATTGGCAGCCAATAATATCAAAGAACTAACGGGCTTGCAAAAAGCAGCCCGTTTTATTAATTTCCTCTTCCAAATCAGAAATTACCACTCTGGTTACCACCTAAGGGGTATGACACTACCACCACCTTCCGGTTATGCTTCTCTTGTAGGAGAAAATTGTTGACATACTCGTTCCTTAGGAGAAATATGATGAGCTAACTGCAACCGAGTTATGATTTTAACCTTGAGGTTGGGGATTTGTTGTTTCAAGATCTGGCATGTCGGTTTTTTGTGCGAAGCCATTGAAAGTGTCACACCAGGCTATCATAATGTTGACATCACTCATATAGGCATCTATGGAAAAGATGGAGACCAGGATTTCGTTATTGAGGCCGTTCCTCCCGAAGTCACCGTCACCCCCCTGGTGGAGTTTTTAAGCAGAGCGAAAGACGATTTTGAAAGACCAAGTGTTTTCGTGGGAAGTTTGCGATCTGAATATCACCGTCTAATTCCAGCCGTTATCGAAAAAGCCTTAGAACTGCAAGGGTTACCCTATGACCGATTCTATCTCAGCGGTGATGATGCCTATTATTGCATCGAGTTAGTGATAGATGCATTTAGATATGCAAATGATGATGAAGAGTTTTTCCCTGAGCAACCGATGTCCTTTATTAATAGAAACACAGGTGTGGTTCATGAGAATTGGAAGAAGTACTATAATCGTCTTGGAATGGAATTACCTGTTGGCGACACTAGGCTCAATGGACTTGTGCGTTAGACGGAGGAATTGCTTAGCAGCAGAAAGCACAAAACCTAAGGGTGATGGATTTCATTGAATTCCTGGTGAGTGTGTAGTTTTATCTCTTTTAATTTTTTATACGGCACGTGGTTGAATGACTCTGTTCGGTTTGTGTCTGTTCGGTTTGTTGACAATTTGCCTGCTATTGTATATACTAAATTACCCAATGCGTACAAGTTGAATTTTTATAAATCTATGACAATTGAATCTCGATGGTGAGTATTTCAAGCCCGTAATTCAACTGTGTGCGAACGAATAGTACCAACTTAGGATTTTCCTTGTATGGCCCAAGGAAAAAATAAAACAATATATACCTTCAGTTCGATCGGTATAATGTTTAGTTACCGAGATGATGGGTTTTTACTGTGCGCTTTGCTGCCTACATCGGAGAGGAATTACTCAATCATTTGCTTAATCATGATTGAAGATTAAAGCGATGGAACGAAATAGTTTGATTGGTTAAGGGTAAATTCTTGCGCAACCCCAATAAGATTTATTAGAGGAGGCTGCTATTGAAAAAAAGAAATGTCTAATACATTTATCCCTATTGAACCATTTACAAGGAGGAGCACATCATGAATTTCGGCGGATACCGTAATAAAGTTGCCTGGGGAGATTTGACTACCGGACAGACAGAGTTTAAACCTAGTGACGAAGAAGATGCCCGTAAGTATATTGGCAGTCGAGGCTTGGGGGCAAAGTATGTCTTTGACAATGGCCCACAGGTAGACCCCCTCAGCCCAGAAAATATTTTGTGTTTGATGACTGGTCCTCTCACCGGAACAGATGTCAATCTGAGCGGCCGCATTGCTGCTTGCACAAAATCACCTCTGACTGGGACAATTGTAGACTCACACCATGGAGGTTGGTCTGGGGCGCGACTCAAATGGGCTGGGTTGGATGGGATTGTGTTCAAAGGCAAGAGTGATAAGCCCGTATATGCCTACATTGAAGACGGCGAACTTTCTTTGCATGAAGCCTCCGATCTTTGGGGAAAAGGTGTCCGCGATACTGTTAAAGCTTTGCAAGAGAAGTATGGCGAAAAAGATGTGTCGGTGATGACGATCGGAGTGGGTGGTGAAAACCTGGTCACCTTTGCCTGCATTATGAATGAGCATGACCGGTCTTCCGGACGGGGCGGCACGGGTGCAGTTATGGGATCAAAGAACCTGAAAGCCGTGGTAGTTAAAGGCCTTCATGCTGACCGTCCCCTCCCTTTCGATAAGGAAGCCTTCAAAACGGCTCATGCCAACGGCCTGGCGCAGTTGACGGACGAGGATTACGTGACCTCCCCCAAGAAGGGCGGCCTGTCGGTTTATGGTACCAATGTGGTGATGAACTTAACCAGCGCGATTGGCGCTTTGCCCACGCGCAACTCCCAATCCTCGTTTTTTGAAAAGCATGAGATGATCAGCGGAGAAACTGTAGAGGAAACTATCCTGGTTGCAAACCGCACCTGCCATGCCTGCATGGTGGCTTGTAAGATAGAGGTGGAGATCAAAGAAGGACCGCATGCTGGCCTGCGTATGGAGAGCCTCGAGTACGAATCGGCCTGGGCGTTTGGCGCCAACTGTGACTTAGACGATACCGCGGCAATCTCAGCGTTAATTGATCGCTGCAACGATTATGGCTTAGACACCATCGAGACTGGCAATGCGCTTTCAGTTACAATGGAAGCCACCGAACGCAACCTGCTTAATGGCGGCGGTCTGGCCTGGGGCGATTCTGACGCGATGCTCAAACTGCTGGATCAGATCGCGCACCGTGAAGAAGGCATCGGCGAGGACCTCGCCAAATCCCCAGCTAGGGCAGCGGAGAAGTGGGGCGCGCCGGAGATCTCAATGTCCGTCAAGGGCATGTCTATCCCGGCTTACGACCCACGCGGCATCAAGGGCATGGGCATCGCCTACGCCACTTCCAATCGGGGCGCTTGCCACCTGCGCGCCTACACCCCCGCTGCTGAGGTCATTGCCAACGTCCTTCACACGACCGATCTGACCGACCCGCTGGAATGGGAGGGCAAGGGCAAACTCACCGTGATCTTCCAGAACGTGCACACCATGACTGACTGCCTGAACATATGTAAGTTCGCCACTTTTTCCGAAAACCTGGACGCCTTCGCTGAACAATATGCAGCCGTCACCGGCAACCCAATGGATGCCGGTGGATTGCTTGAGGTTGGTGAGCGCGTCTACAATTTGGAACGCTATTACAATAATCTGGCTGGTTTTGGTGAAGGTTCAGACTACTTGCCGGAACGTTTCTTGAAAGAACCGGCAGACGGCCCTGGGTCTAAAGGCCACGTGGTTGAACTGGACGAGATGCTGGCAGAATATTATGACGCACGGGGCTGGGTAAACGGCGTGGTGCCAGAGAGCAAACTAAAGGAGTTGGAGATTATCTAACCATCTAGAATTGAAAACCAATCAAGCATAAGTAATACGGCGGGTCAATTGACCCGCCGTTCGTTTTAATAATGTAACTGCATTTGAGGGTTTTTTAGATTTTAATGTTGAAATCCTTTAATGAAGCAATGTCACTATTCTCCTCGAATGTGCTTTCTGCTAATGGATCTTCTTGCCCAGATCCGCCTCCTGTCCGCCTCCTACTGGAGGAAACACATCCAGTGTGTCAACATTGGTGAGGGGTGTATTCACCCCGTCAAAATGCCGGATGTCGCGGCCCTTATGTATCTCCGCTACAGACCCGGCCAGTGAACCATCAGTGGGAGGTGTATCGTCCACCCCACGAATATACCAAGACTACCACCGCCCCATCTGGTATGTGGGCGGCTAAACCGCCCAGGAGATACGAATAGCGCCCGTCGATCACCACACGCACATTAGACCGGAGTTCGCCATCTTCCATAAGTAGATCCTCAATCTCGAATTGCTCCAGCAGGGCAGGAATAAACTGGCGCAGCGCACTCCCCCTGAAGGTGAATTCTGTCAGGCTGATGCTCAATCGCTTGCGGAAAAGGCTGGTGAATTTAAGCATGATGCGGGTCAGGTCGTCTTTGCCAGAGCCGCCCCCAACGGGGGGAAACACGTCCAGTATGCCGTCATCGGTGATGGAAGTGTCCACTCCCTCAAGATGCCGGATGTCGCGGCCGTTGAGGATCACTGCTACATGCCCAGCCAGTGATCCATCAGGGTACCAGATCGACTCGTCCAAATCAGGATACTGCCGTACCAATGAGCGGAGAACATCGCCGATTGTTTTTTCAGTCTGCACGGGGACCTCCACGATCTTCGTCCCTGCAATTTGCCTGAGAGTTGCATACAGTCGTATTTGCATGAGTGTCTCCTTGAACGACATATTGGAGTGTCTCATTGTATCGTGAATGAACGCGTTGAACCAGGTTCAATTGAACAAAGGCCACCAAGCGCAGCGCAGAAGTTGTCTGATCTGGAAGGACGCAGGAAATTAGCAGAAATCACGCCTTGTTAGACATCCTCGGAAACGATGGCACCAAACTTTCCAGAGAAAGAATTAAACACACTTCCACCTAATGTGCCCGGCGTCTTTCGCCGCCCAGCTTTCCCAGACCCCCTTGCCAAATCAGGCAGAGCACATTAGAGTCTAATTATGGGTGGCACAGAAAATGGGGTGCACATTAAGATATACAGGATAGATGCGAATCGATGGGACTTAAAATCCCCCGGTGGTAACACCGTGTGGGTTCGACCCCCACCCGCTCTACCAAACCTGCGAGGCCAACATCTCGCAGGTTAATAAATATAAGCTAAGTTTTCAGCGTCAGATACCTGCACCCCGTTCCCCTGGTGCCCGGGTGTGCCCTACGGGGTCACCGTTCAGTGATCCCATAAAGTTGGACACTATTTGAGGCATTCTTAGGGGCAGGCCTCCAATAATTATGACTGCGCCTTTGGCTCCGCTCAGGACGTCAACGGAAGCGCGCTGTGTGGAATGAGCATAGAGAGACCTTTTGCCAGCCAACTCAAACTCGCTAAATCCTGGTTGTTCGGAAACTAACTGATATTTGAACCGAAGATTAGGATGCCTGTGGCTCAGAATACGCTGAAAACCCCTTTCCCCGGGAGAAAAAAGCGAACAGCCCCAGACCGAACAGCGAGATCAGTCCTGCAAAGATAAATGGCCATTGATAACCACGCTGCCATAAAACAGCTCCAATAATCGGAGCAGGGATAACTGCCAAGCCGCGTATCAGATAGTAGATCCCCACTACCCGGCCGCGATGCGTATCGGCTGCCATATCCACTATGAGGGCTTTACGTGCCGGCTCGCCGAATTCACGCAACCCGGCAATGATGAACGCCACCACCAGCAATTCTGGGGGCAGGGCGATCAGAGCCAGGGGGAAAAGAGCAAACAGAGTGAAGGTCACCAGGATGAGAGGCCGCCGACCTATATGGTCAGCAATCCGGGCTGCTGGAATGTACAGCGCGATGGCAACCATCATTTGCAAACCGATATAGATGCCAAATTCCATCGACGTTTTGCCGCGCAGGTTGATCACCAGAAGAATCACATAAACCGCAGCCAGATTCGACCCAAAGCGCGTCATACAATCCGCCAGAAGTAAGTTGCGTAGAGCACTGGGCATGAGACGCCAGATGGAAATGGGGGAAATGGTGCCGTCATTTTTTTGATTTTTGGGGCGTGTGATAATAATGGGATTGAATATAAACCGCCCCCAGCGCCAAGACGATAGACACAGCGAACCCGATCCGCATCCCATTGATCATCCCCCAACGTATCATCAGGTAACCACCAATGACCGGCGCAATTACAATCGGCACGCGTTTCCAGATGGATTGGACGCTGAATCCCATCGCTCGCTTGGATTTTGCCAATGTGTCCCCGATCAGAGCAAAAATGGCCGGTTGGGACATGCTGCTCCATGCCAGGACTAACAAGGTACCCACAAACACCAGCTTCCAACTGGTGGAAACCAGATAAATCAGGTAACCTCCGATGGCGATTATGGTAAACATCACCAGAGCGCGTTTCCTGCCCAACAGATCGGACAACCACCCGCCAGGGTACTGGTACAAAGCATCTACAACCTTCATGAACGAAGCGAAGGTGCCGATAATGACGATCGTCGCGCCTAACCCCTCCAGGTACTTGGGCATGAAACGCACCCACAATTCCTCCCCCATCCCGATAACGAACAGCCCAACCAGCAGCACCAGGATGTTTGGCTCCAGGGCGAGATAATCGCGCAGGGAGTGCATCAGGTTCTTAGATCGTATTTCGGTTTTATCCTTCAGATCAATCACGGATAACCTGCTGCCCTGCTGAGTGAGGTGATCTCCACCCTTCCATTCATGATCACAACAGCCGTGATCAAAGCCATATTTTTCAACAGGTGAATGAAAACATCCGCAGCTGCGTGGGATAACGAAGCGCTGAACTCAATGATGGCCATGGAAGGTTTGATGACATAATACGCTGGGAAGATTTTTCCTATCTATTGGGGTATCTGTGGGAAATAATAAACCCGCGCCGTCCGGACCTGAATAGTTGAATATTTCCCCTTTGGTCATACTGAAACTGAAATGATCATCAGCCAGCAGATCATCACAGGTATAGCCAAGATTTTCTACTGCGATCGCTTCGTCAGCCATGTTATCTCTCGGCATGTTGATTTCCATATTTAGTGTAACACTAATGAGACCGGGGAACAGCGATCAATAAACAAGCTGCGCGGGGATCAACCAGTTTGGATTATTTCCCTGTGATTGTTGGTGCGTACGAGGGTGATCAATTCAGGCCAGAAGGATAAGGCGGTTTACTAACCAGCTCCACAAATGATAAACCAAAACCTCTCCCAGGCACGCTGAACTGCATCCTGAGCGAAATTGAATCCTGCATGTAATGTGGGGCGAAGCGTGAACACAGTGTCAGGACAGAGCCCCAGGTATCTGTCATTGTATGCTTTTAGTTTACCCTTGGTCTAACCCGCACCCTTGCTAAGCGTTCTTTTTTGGGTAAGCGGA
>PVMK01127970.1_pt1 | contig 10530 bp, 10 predicted proteins | sample 1853481 | NCBI WGS metagenome assembly PVMK01 (sample SAMN08533507, study PRJNA380276) | Marine sediment metagenome, whole genome shotgun sequencing project. | reverse complement strand
TAGGTTCTGCCTATGCTAATTTTCCTAAAAAAACTGTTCATTTAGTAGCAGTTGATTCATTAGGAACACCAACCAATAAGTTCATTGCGGTAGAAATAAATGACCACTATTTTATTGCTGCTGATAATGGATTATTAAGCCTGATTTCTGAAATTGAGCCAAGCCAGGTTGTCTTAATCTCCGAGGGCGAAAAGACCAGTTTTCCGGCAAAGGATATTATGGCTGCTGCGGTAATAAAATTAACGAACGGGGCTGCACTTAGTGATATTGGCAAGGAATATTCTGAGATGAAGAAATTCCTAAAACGTTCTGTGAAGGCTAACAAGCAAGAAATTGTAGGACATGTAGCGCATATTGACCATTTTGGCAATCTTATAACCAATATTTTACAGCGGGACTTCGACATATTGTCGAAGGATAAAAAGTATACTATAGGCATTGGCAAGGAATATATTGATAAATTAAATTACTCGCCAAGTGAAGTAGAGGCTGGCGACTGTTTTGTTTTATTTAATCATATGGGACTATTAGAAATTGGGATTAAAAATGGGCGGGCAGCGCAGTTACTCGGCCTGGAATATGATAGTCCGGTGTGGATAAAATTTAGTGAATAATGCTGATAAGAATAGTTAAAATGACCTTTAAACCAGAAGAAACAAGCCGTTTCCTGGAACTATTTGAGCAAATCAAAGATAAAATAAGAAATGTAGAGGGTTGTGAATACCTCGAGCTCATGGAGGATTATGATGACCCTAATAGTTATAGCACCTATAGTAAATGGCAGGATGCCAGGGCCCTCGAGGCCTACCGTAATTCAGATCTTTTTGATGGGGTCTGGAAGAATACCAAAGCCATGTTTGCTCAAAAGCCTATTGCGTTTTCATTAAAAACGCATACCAAGGTTGGATAATAACTACCACAAAGAACATATATAAACGCGTTAAAGGCTGTGTTGGTCTCGCACTAGCTGTTAAAGCATATCACACCAACCATCGGCCGCCGGTGAACGGCGACGTGGTGCTCCGCTACTGGCAAGTGATGAATTTACCACAAACATGTCACCCCTACGGGGATTTATTAAAAATCCTTTTTTGAAGCAACTCTGGTAATTAAGTATACCGGAATAAGGGTCCAGATTGATAGAACAAATAGTGAACTAAACATACCGGTGTTGGTGCCAAAGAATTTTTGAAAGATAGCACCTGTATAACCTAGCAAAGCAGAAATATCAAGTTTCAATAAAATTAATATTCGCGATAAATCAATTGGATTAAACATAGTTGCTATGAGAGTAAACTTATCCAATGGATATTCCTCGAATACAATTAGCGAAATCAAGAACAGGCCATCATAGATTACGGCCATAAATAACCAAACAAGGATGGCATAACCAAAGCCTTTAATTTTATTGTCGTTGCGCAAGCCAATATTGTATGCCAGGGCGACAAAAATAAAGGTAAGGAACGATCCTGATAATAATAGCAGACCAAAATTGGCCATTTCTGCAGACTGCCAAAGCCCGTAAAACGTAAACGGTATGCCAAGTCCAAGTACCAGACTTAGCGTGAGTGAAAGTGATACTCCAAGGTACTGACCCAAAAAGATTGTAGATCTTTTAATAGGTTGGGCTAGCAGAAGTTCGGTAAACTCTCGCGAACTATAATAATACATTACCCCGAAGATAGTGCCTATCATTGGTGTGAGTACAATTATGATATTCATTAGGGTAATAATCGACTTCGATACGCTGCTATTCAGGAACAGCAGGGCAAATCCAAGCACCAGATAGAACAGCAGGTAAACATAGCTCCACCGGCTACGGATTAGGTCGTAAAAACTATATTGTAGAACTTTTATCATTCGTTTTCGGATAATATAGTGGCAATTGCATGTTCCAGGTCATTCAAGGTACTTTTCTTTTTCAGCTCATCTACTGTGCCCCTGAAGTAGATGTCCCCTTCAAGCAGAAAAACTATTTCGTCGGCCATTAACTCAACAAAATCCATGATATGGGTAGTAATGAGTATAGTTTTGCCTGCTGCCTTTTCTTGGCGAAGAAGGTCTTTCAAATGAATAAGTGAAACCGGATCAAGGCCGGTAGTTGGTTCATCTAAAATTAATATTGGGCTATCGAACATGAAGGTGAGCACCAGATTTACCTTTTGTTTTGTTCCTCCTGACAAGTTTCCAAGTTTCTTATCAAGAAATGGCTCGAGTTTGAACAAATCAATTAGTTCCTGATCATTGGCTTTCTTACCGCGAAGGTTTTTGATCATTCGCAGAAGTTCTAGTACAGTAATATTATCAGGGAATTGTGCTATCTGGGGTAAATAATCTATGTCCTTCCGGTAGTCCCACTTGCCCTTTATATTATTGCCATTAATTTTGATTTCCCCGGCCTGGGGAATAACCATACCAAGGATGCTTTTTATCAACGTAGTTTTTCCAGAGCCATTTGGCCCAAGAATGGCAAATATGCCTTTATCTTCTATCGTTAAACTAATGTTATCCAGCACCTCAACCTTACCGAAGCTTTTATATAAGTTATTTATCTCAATCATCTATCAAGTTCATTTTTGGAGAAGCATCAACAAGGTCATCCGGAGTGAAAACCGGCGAAACTCTTTCTGAAAAGTTCAGGATATCTATAAACAGACTCCTGAGAAGGATTATGGTTTCCGGGGTTCTGTTAACAATATAAGAGAATAGTTTTACAGGCCGATAAGGCACATCACCAATGCCGTCTTTATCCAAATCATAACCTGAATAAGAACTCCAGTAATTATTGTCGAATAAGTTATCATTCATTTTACTGTTATAGGAGAGATCGAAAGAGTTGCTTAAAAAATTATTATTCGAAAAAATATTGGCATAACACCCACCGGCAATTTTAATTGCCCAACCATTTCGGTTAAAATCATTATTGAGATAATTTATTCGTGTAGAGCCTTCAATATTTATCCCAATGGTGTTTTCTTCAAACACATTATCTACAATTTCAGCATCGTATATTTCTTTTAGCAGCAAGCCAAAAGAAGCTGTCCCCCAATTCTTATAGAAACGATTTCTTTTCATATTTATGAACTTAGAAAACATAACTGCTACCCCGGCCCCATTGTTTATAAATTGGTTATCATAATAATCATCATGGTTGGAGAACATAAAATGCAGACCATACCGAAGGTTATCGATGCTAATATTATTTACTACCTGGCTCTCACTAACAAATTCAAGATATATTCCATCGCGTAAATGTGATAAATGATTGTCGGTAATCCTTACATTACTACTATGCCACATATGTATACCATTGCCAGAGCTAAACTCATCTTTTGCATTGCTTGAGACAACATTATTATGAATAATGCCATAATGTGATTTTTCAATGAGAAAGCCAAAGAACACATTTTTTAATACGTTGTCTTCAAGCGTAAAGTAATCACTTCTATAAAGGTGTACTGCCGCAAAATCCTTAGTATAACTTACGCCAACGTTTTGTATGACGAATCCCTTAAGTGTGACACTATCAGCAGTAATCTCTATAATGGCTTCTTTAAACCGGCCATCAATTACCGGCTTATCTACACCAATCAAAACCAAAGGCTTTTCTATTTTGATAGTATTTTCGAAATATGTGCCTTGTTGAACCAGTAAAGTATCGTGAGGTGAGGCAGCACGAATAGCGTCTTTGATTGATTTGTATTGGCAATCACTGCATACCTCAATAACCTCTGCATTTGAGAGGATTGAGCTTAATATTAAACCCAGAAATACAATAAGAATCAAAAATTGCCTCATAGTATATGATTGCAGAGCAAATTTAGTATAGTTTAAAATTACTCCAATAAGAAACGCCTAATCAATTAGAATGCCGGTAAAACAAATTGCAATATTACGGCCTATTTTATCTGCTTTTTAACTGCTTGCCACTCATATAATTCTCCGCCCTTTTCAGATTTTACTACTTCTGCCTCCGCTTTATTGCTAAACGCTGATAAAAAAGCTCCCATTGGGCTTGGAACCCCTTCACTTATTAAGTAGGTAGCAGATTCTGCTGAAATAAGCTCACCAGGATGACCATAATCATTTACTAATAGTAATCCGACCTCGGCACTATCCCGTCTTTTTAAATCATTTATCAAGCATTCAATAGCATCATATTTATAAACCTTGCCCTTGGCTGTTACCAATTCGGATGCATGCTGATGATCGACAATTGTCATTGAACAAAAATGGCAACCATCTTTACCATAATTAATTTTTTCTGGCTCAACCTTACAAGAAGAAATGAAAAGTAAGGTGATAATAGATATTGCATAAATAATTTTCATCCTGATGTTACGTTTTATCAAATTTCTTATCAACATAAAAGGCGGCAACAGATAAAACCATGCCGGTAAAAAGCAGGTAGGCGCCAGTTGCCGGCCAGGATCTAGCCATAAAATTCAGAAGCATTTTATTGCCAATTAAAGGGGGTTGGTATGCCATGGGGTTACCCTCTGCATCTGTAAATTTAATGGCCGCCTTCGGATTAAGATCATGGCCATAATCATATTCCCAAAGATAAAAGTCGTACATCCCCATTGTTCCCAGAACTGCCATGATAACAAACCAGGTAAGGTATAATTTTCGCTTACCTATAAAGCCAACCACAACACCTAACAAGCTCATTATACCTATAACATAGGGAAAAAGATCAAACTCCGGCATATGTACAGGAATATCCTTCATGCCAACGTAATGGTTCATCAGGTTGATATTTTTAATGTCATTGGGCTCCATATCAGTAATTTTATTAATCCAGATATACATACCTATTGCTTCCGGATACTGAGGGGCTTCAATGGTAATTCTCCACAAGGGGAAGAAGAACAGAGCTAGTATCATTATTGCTCCGACGATCATGGCGATCTTTGACTTTTTCATGAGACGCTTAATTATTAAACAAACATATAATTTTTAAAAAGACAAAGGTGCCACAAATCCTTTTAACTATTAACACTGGAAATGGCACCTATTGTCTTAATCTAACTAAAATTCAACTATTCGTCATCCAATGACCATTTAATTGGCACATTAGAACCTTTTGGCGATACTCGTACATATCCCTGCATTTCCTGATGAAGGGCAGAACAAAAATCTGTACAGTAGAATGGCCATACACCTTGTGCTTTTGGCTCCCAAACAAATGTTTCAGTCTGGCCAGGCATAATCAAAAGTTCAGAAGTGTTGGCGCCAATTATTGCAATACCGTGTGGTTGATCAAAATCTTGTTCAAGGTTGGTAACGTGGAAATAAACACGGTCTCCTTCCTGAATACCTTCAATATTATCAGGAGCAAAGTGGCTACGAATCATAGTCATATAAATATGAACATTATTGCCATCACGTACAACTTTGACATCTTTCTCACTCTTTACAGCATATGGATGATTATTATCTTCCAGTTTATAATACTTCTTAGAGTTAGGCTCTATCAAAGATGCTGGTGCACCGGCGGCATAGTGAGGCTCACCAATAGTAGGGAAGTCAAGTAATAATTCCATCTTTTCGCCGGTGATATCATAAAGCTGTGCCGATTGTGTAAGCTCAGGACCTGTTGGCAGGTATCTGTCTTTGGTAATTTTGTTCAAGGCTACCAAATACTTGCCCCAGGGCTCCCTTGAATTACCACCAGGTATCATTAAGTGACCAACAGAGTAATAAGTAGGCTTTCTGTCAACTACTTCCCAGGTACCTAACTTCCATTTTACCACCTCAGAAGAAATGAAGAATGTGGTATAAGCATTACCTCTGCCATCAAACTCTGTGTGCAATGGTCCAAGACCTGGCTGTTGTACTACACCTGCTAATACGTCATCATAATTTAAAATAGGAATACCATAAGCATCACCATCAAACTTTTCTTCTTCAATAGCCTTCAACATTTTGGTAAATGAGTGAACTGTTAGCGAAGCAGAAAGCTTGCCATTACCAATGATATACTCACCACTAGGATCAACATCACAACCGTGAGGTGACTTAGGAGTTGGCAAGAAATAAATTGCTCCAGGAACATCTGCAGGATCAATTGTTAAAACTTCAGTCTCCATGGTTGAAGTTGCAGTATGCGTAGATTCATCATATATATTATGTGCATATCTTGTAGGCATTTTTTTGCCACCGCCATTAGCCACATACTCTTCAATTTTTTTCCAGTTGATTGCTGCAATAAAATCCTTGTCGTTTTGCGAAGCATTAACTTCCAAGAGTGTATGTGATTCTTCAGTATTATAGGTAGTGAAGAAGAACCAACCATGTGAAGCACCACGACCAGGGTGGCCCAGGTCATAATCGAATCCCGGCATTAAAATCTGGAAAGAAATATTCATTTCACCAGACTCCTGGTCTACTTTAAGAAATGAAAGCGCTCCTTTAAAATTGCCTTTATACTCATTAATAGGCATATCCCTTTGTGGAATCGGTATAGAAAAACGTGTTCCCGCAACAACGTACTCGGTATTTTCAGTTACAAAGGAAGAACTGTGATTACCTGCACTATTAGGAATCTCAATGATCTCTACAGTCTCGAACGTAGTTAAGTCTATTCGTGCTATACGAGGCGTATTGTTGGCATTAATAAATACCCATCTACCATCAATAACACCTTCTGTTTGAGAAATATCAGGGTGGTGAGAATCATCCCAGGGTACAAAACCATAGGAAGTTTCCAGCATAGGCTTGGTTTCTTCATTATAACCCCAGGCTTTTTCACCATCTTGAGAAAAAACAGGAATTACTTTAAATAGTCTTCCCGAAGGTAGACCATAAACAGCTAATTGTCCACTAAAACCACCCGAAACAAAAGCGTAAAACTCATCGTGTTCACCGGGAGGAACAAAAGATCTTTCGGCTAAATTTCCGCTCAGAGCTCCGCCATTTTTCTTTGTTGCAGTATCGCAGCTCGTAAGCGTAAAAGCACCAGCTACGGCAAATAATAACAAATAATTCAATAATTTCATTTTATATTAATTTTAGATTTATTCAGATTTAGGTAAAATAACTTCGTCAATTACATTGATTATGCCGTTAGATGTTTGGATAGAGGCGAGAACTTTAATGCCATGTACATACACATCATCTCCTTCTACTGTAACTTCAAGGTAATCACCAGTTGCCATATAGATTTTACGTCCTTTGCTGGCTTCTTTCTTAAGCATTTCAATATTATATGAGCCCGGAGCTGCATGCCTGGTTAAAATTGTAGCAAGCGCTGCCTGGTTTTCAGGTAAAAGCAGATTATCAACCGTACCTTCTGGCAATTTGGCAAAAGCATCGTTAGTTGGCGCAAAGACGGTGAGAGGTCCTGCATTTACTAATATATGCTCAATATGTGCTGCCTGTACTGCCGCAACAAGCGTACTATGGGCTTCTGAGCCAATGGCAACTTGTAAAATATTGGGATCGGATTCGTCATCTACAACAGATGCCTGGCCTAATGGCGTATTTTCTGCCGCCACATCAGTAGATTCAGCAGCAGCACCTTCGCCACCACCTGTACTACAGGCTCCCATGGTAATGAGTGCACCTGCAATAATAAAACTGTATAGTAAGTGTTTCATGTTATCTAGGTTTTTGTTATTTATTTAGGATTATGTTTTATTGTTAAGCTTATAAGGTTCTAAAATATTCTAGCACAGACCTGGCTTCTGCTTCGGTTAGATTTTGATTAGCCATTGGGGCGCCATTAAACTTAATAAGGAGCTGTCTGGCAATTGGGTCTTTAGAAATCATTAGTTCAGGATCGATGATCATATTCATTACCCAGGCCGGTGTTCTTCTGGCCATTATACCCTTTGGTGCAGGACCGATAAAATCTTTGTCAGGTTTGTGGCATGCTGTACACTTAGCCTCATAAACAAATTTACCACTGTCGGCCATTGCCTGATCAATCTCAGCAGGTAATTCAAAAGCGGTTATAGTGCCTGCGCCCATATTAGTTTGCCAATCTTTTTCAGCTTCTTCTAATGTCTTTGGTGCTGATGAAATCATACTCTGAGGTGTATCAGATGATGCTTCACTGCTATCATCAGCCGATCCACCACAAGAAATTAAGATAAAAGTGAAGAAGATTAGAATTAAATTAATAAAGGTTTTTTGTTTAATATCTGAATTTAGTTTTATTTAGCAAAAATAATATAATAGGACATTTATATCCTAATTTATTTTACTGATCTTCGTCATGTTTTCGAACTCTACCAAGTACGCTATTCGAGCCATTGTACATATACTCCAAAACCAGGATAAGGGTAAGAATACTGTTGTAGAAATGGCAAACAAGTTGAATATACCTCAGCCCTACCTGAGCAAGATTTTACAACAGTTATCTAAAAGCAATATAATCTCTTCTTCTAGAGGACGTGGTGGTGGATTCTACCTAACCATTGAAAATGGGAAGAGGCCATTAATCGATGTTGTAATCTGTATTGAAGGACATAATGTATTTAATAAGTGCATCCTGGGACTAGCTGAATGTTCAGATGAAAATCCTTGTCTTTTACATCATCATTTTAAGTCATTCAAAACGAGTATTGAAAAATCAATATGTGAACAGTCTGTGGATGACCTATTTAGCTTGTCTGATTAATACGCAGTAGTTGTCAACAATATATATCAATTTAATATTCTTTTTGCAGTTTTCTGTAGTTGCAGAATTGAAGTGGCATGGAAAAGCGACTAGTTAATTCAGCCTATTGAGGTTAAGCTCTAAATAAAGTCCTTTTCAATTACTATTGATGGTTATCTGACAATTTATTATAAAGGTCTCAGTAAAGAAAAAAGGTGCCAAAATTCCTTAAGCCAATTGGCTCAGGATATGGCACCTTTTAACTAACCCAACCTAATTTTAACTATTCTCCATCCAACGACCATTTAAGTGGCACATTAGATCCCTTGGGTGATACCCGTACGTAACCTTGCATTTCCTGATGTAAGGCAGAACAAAAATCTGTACAGTAAAATGGCCAAACACCCTGCGACTTGGGTTCCCAAGTTAATGTTTTAGTTTGACCCGGCGAGATTAATAGCTCAGAATTATTCGCACCAATCATGGCAAAACCATGTGGGAAATCAAAATCTTGTTCTATATTAGTTATGTGGAAATAAACCTTATCACCTTCCTTTATTCCTTCGATATTATCGGGAGTAAAGTGACTTCGAATCATTGTCATATATATGTGAACATCCTTACCATCTCTCTCAACTCGAGCATCTGAAGGAGCCTTAGTTGCATAAGGGTGCGTATTCTCTTCTAGCGGGAAAAATTTTAAAGAATTATTTTTAATAATTTCTGCAGGAATTGCTGCTGCATAGTGTGGTTCACCATGTGTAGGGAAATCTAATAGTAATTCCATCTTTTCACCACTAATATCATATAATTGCGCAGAATGCTCCATTTCTGGACCTGTTGGTAAATAACGGTCTTTGGTGATTTTGTTCATCGCCAAAAGGTATTTACCAAATGGGGCTTGAGAGTTTCCTCCAGGTATCATTACGTGACCAACAGAGTAATATGTTGGTTTTCTATCAATTACTTCCCAGGTGCCTACTTTCCATTTTACAACCTCCGAAGAAATAAAGAAAGATGTGTAGGCATTGCCCGCACCATCAAATTCGGTATGAAGAGGACCAAGCCCTGCCTGCACTACTATCCCACCCAAAATGGCGTCAAAATTTAAAATAGGAATACCATAGGCCTCCCCATCAAAATTCTCTTCTTCAATGGCCTTAATCATTTTAGTAAAGGAGTGCACTGTTAAGTTAGCAGAGAGTTTTCCATTACCAACAATATACTCACCTGTAGGATCAACATCGCATCCATGAGGAGATTTAGGAGTTGGTAAAAAATAAATTAGACCTGGTAATTTGGCTGGATCTAAAATTTTTACTTCTTTCTCCCAGGTAGTTGTTGCTGAATGCGTTGACTCATCATACTTATTATGAGCATAATTAGTCTTCATAGTTTCATATTTTCCTTCTTTAACATACTCCTCCGCCTTTTTCCAATTTACCGCGGCAATAAAGTCTTTATCTTTCTGGGAAGCATTTACTTCTAGCAATGTGTGAGCCTCTTCAGTGTTATAAGTAGTAAAAAACATCCATCCATGAGATTTACCTCTTCCCGGATGAGCCTTGTCATAATCAAAACCGGGTGCCATAATTTGAAATTCAAGATTCATATCACCACTCTCAGGATCCACCTTAATAAATGAAAGAACGCCTTTAAAATTACCTTTATAATCACTTATTGGCATATCCCTTTGTGGAACAGGAACACTGAATCTAGTTGCGGCACATAAATATTCAGTATTATCGGTCACATAGGGTGAACAGTGATTTCCTGCAGAATTAGGAATCTCAATGATTTCGACAGTTTCAAAAGTTTCTAAACTTACCCGGGCAACGCGAGGTGTATTGTTTTCATTTACAAATACCCATCTGCCATCCAGTTTACCCTCCGTCTGTGAGATGTCAACATGATGTAAATCTCCC